>JAEEGI010002682.1_pt1 | contig 43192 bp, 41 predicted proteins | sample 8958751 | NCBI WGS metagenome assembly JAEEGI01 (sample SAMN16246545, study PRJNA631951) | gut metagenome | biome: gut microbiome; feature: rumen; material: KS-attached | host: Bos | place: Iran: Karaj | collected 2018-10 | reverse complement strand
GGAATGATTCGTTTGGTCAGCATGTTGTTCCCCTTATCTATTATAGCAAACTATGCTTTGCGAAACCATGTGCTGCGACAGGATTTCGCAGTTATTTCAGAATTAGCAACCCTCTCCGGCTGCTGCTTGCTATTCTGAAGCATTGAAAAGATGACAATATCACTTTTCGCTGCCAACTAACGGCGGCGAAACAGAGAGTAATGTATGGCCCAGGATTTCTCCAATATGTTTCAGGCTTTTCCCTTTGCCACAGCCAGCGCTTCTTTTAAATCCACTTTGCCGGCATATAGCGCTTTTCCGATTATCACACCTTCAATACCGTCCTGCTCCCGGGCCATAACCTTCTTAACATCTTCAATCGAAGCCACGCCGCCGCTGGCAACGACTTTCACGCCGCTGGCTTTAGCCAGTTCCGCCGTAGCTTCCACATTCACGCCCTGCAGCTTGCCGTCCCGGCTGATATCCGTAAAAATAATATGCTGAATGCCGATTTCTGCCATCCGTTTTCCCAGCTCCAGATAATTCATACCGCCGGAAACGCCCCAGCCTTCCACGGCCACTTCACCGTTTTTGGCATCAATACCCGCTACCGCCTGACCGGGAAAATATTTGCAGATTTCCCGTGTTTCCGCAGGGTTCCGGGCAGCCAGGCTTCCTAAAATGACCCGGGTCACGCCCAGGTCCAGCATGCGGGATACCGCGTGCAAATCGCGGATTCCTCCGCCTACTTCCACTTTCATGTTACCGGCCTTGGCCAAAATGCGCCGGATCACTTCCAGGTTTCGGCTCTCCCCGGCCAAAGCGCCGTCCAAATCAACCACGTGGAGAAACTCCGCCCCTGCGTCCCGAAATTGTTCCGCCACGGCGGCCGGGTCCTCCGCATACACCGTTTCCTGTTTAAAATCGCCTTCCACCAGGCGCACTGCTTTTCCATTCCGCAAGTCAATGGCGGGAAAAATAATCATAGTGTCTTTGTCTCTTCTTTCTGATAATATTTGTAACTTAGAATTTGTCGTTCAGGGAAAGAATTGAGCAAAACATCGGAAACGATTGCGTCATTCCATGAGATGAAATTCGCCGACGTGGCGAGACTGTTCGAGAGGCGCAGCCTCGAGTTTCGAAGCCACAGGCGAATGAATCCATGGAATAGCAATCGTGTACGGTTTTGCGAAATCTTTTCCTGAACTGCAAAACTACAGACTAACAAATCGTTTCAGCATGCCAAGTCCCACTTCACTGGATTTTTCCGGATGAAACTGTACGCCGGAAATATTACCTCTGCCAACGCTGGCCACAATTTCCGTTCCGTAGTCGCAGACGGAAGTAATCAGCGCCCGGTCTTTCGGTCGGCAGCAATAACTGTGCACAAAATACACATACCGTCCTTCACTGCCCGTCAGTAACGGGGATGCGGTCTTCAGGTTCAGCTGGTTCCATCCCATGTGGGGAATCTTCAAAGACGTAGGAATCAGCACAACCTTGCCCGGAAACACACCCAATCCTTTAACGCCCGGAGCTTCTTCGCTTTCTTCAAACAATACCTGCATTCCGAGACAGATGCCCAGAAAGGGTTTGTCAGCAGCAATATATTCTTTGATGACCGGGATTACGCCGGCTTTTTCCAGGTTCGCCATGCAGTCGCCAAACGCGCCAACACCCGGCAGAATCAGCTTTTCCGCTGCCGCAATGATTTCTTTATCACCGGTAATAACAGGATTACCTCCTACCAGCGCAACTGCCTTATTGACACTGTGCAGGTTCCCCAGACCATAATCAACAATTACGACATTCCGATTACCCATCGTTACTATCTCCAAAACGTATTCAGGAACATACTGTTACTTCAGCGGATACATTCCCATTTCTGTCGAACGCAGCTTGAGGAAACAAGCTTTCCCGAAAGAATGCCTTTTCTGTTTATAAACACCTTAACTGCTTTTATAGCACGCCCTTACTGCTCATAACGCCTTTCACCCGCGGATCCACGGCTGCCGCTTCCGCCACGGCACGGGCAAATGCCTTAAAGATTGCTTCAATGATATGATGCACGTTGCTGCCGTACAGTACGCGGATATGCAGCGTCAGCCCGCAGTGCATAGCCACGGCGCGGAAAAATTCTTCTGTCATTTCCGCATCGTAATTTCCTAACCGGATTTTAGGAATCTCTGCGTCGAAGACTAAAAACGGACGACCGGAAAAATCCAGGCACACCTGAGCCAGGGTTTCATCCATAGGAATAAAACAGTTACCGTAGCGGTGGATCCCGCTTTTGTCACCCAGCGCCTCCTGCAGCGCTTCGCCCAGTACAATCCCGATATCTTCCACGGTGTGATGGCTGTCCACTTCCAGATCGCCTTTTGCTTTTACAGTCAAATCCATAAAACTGTGTTTGGCCAGCAGGGTCAGCATATGATCCAGAAAGCCGATTCCCGTTGCAATATCGCATTTCCCTTCGCCATCCAGGTTCAGTTTTATGGAAATCTGCGTCTCCGCCGTTTTTCTTTCTATCTCAGCACGGCGCGCCTTTTTTGTTTCAGTTGATTTGCTCATTTCCCAAACACTCCCTGCAAAGATTCTTGATTTTGTTCATCACGATGGCGTTTTCTTCCGGCAGCCCGATGGTCTGACGGATACAGCCCTGCAACACCGGGTGCTCCGAAAAATCCCGCAACAGGATTTTTTCCGCAAGCATAGCCTTAAAAATCATTTTGCCGGCCTTCGTCGCCGCGCTGTAATTACTGTAACCGTATTTTTTTTCGTACGCCTCTGCCAGCACAGCCTGCATTTTCCCTTCCGGACTGTAGCAGATAAAATTGGTTTCCGTGGGCCAGACTTTCATACCCAGTTCTTTCAGTTCAGCTATCATCAGCGCCCGCTGGGAACGGATTTCTTCAATTTGTTCCCGGAAATCTTCTTTATGCCGGTAGCAAATTTCCGCTGCCATCAGGGAATAGGCGTTCACATGATAAGGCAACAGCGTTTTTCCCAAGATCCGGCTCAGGGAAATGCTGCCTACGGAATAGCCTACCCGCATACCGGCCAGGCTGTAGGCTTTGGAAAAAGTCCGGAAAACCAAAAAGTTATGGTATTTATTCAACAGTGCCAGCGCGGAACCCGCCACCAGTTTCAACTGGCTCAACGGCCGCAGATCCCGGGGGTCCACCCCTTCCCCTCTGGCGAATTCCATATACGCTTCGTCTACAATAATTGGACACTCCACGTTAGCAATGATCTGTTCGATCACAGACAATGGATTATAATTTCCGGTAGGATTGTTGGGGTTGTTGAGGATCAGCAGATCCGGTTGATTTTCCTTGCAAAACGCAATCACTGCTTCCGCATCCAGAAATCCTTCCACGTTCAGAGGATAACGCAACACCTCGCTGTCAGACATCTGGGCATAAACGCCGTACATGGAAAAAGACGGATAAGGTACCGCAATCTTCTTCCCTGCCCCGCCAAAGGCATAGCAGGCCATCTGCAAAAGTTCACTGGAACCGTTTCCGACGCGTACTTTGTCAATATCGACGCCCAGTGTTTCCGCAATCAGGCTGCACAGGGTCTCGCATTTTATGGGCGGATACCGGTTGAACAAAAAGCTTTTCGTTTTTTCTTCAATTTCCTGCTGTATGGAAGCCGGAACCGGATAATTCGACTCATTGGCGTTTACGATTATTTTCGCTTCTATCGTTTCAACTTCATATTCCTCCAGCCCGGCCAGGCTGGAACGAATCGCAATTTCAGACACGTTGCTCACCTCTTGTGTAATTAAAAATGATATCAGCTGTCAGCAGCTTATACACACAGATTTAATGATTATTGTTTTCCTGACGCTTCCGGATTGCGTTGGCATGAGCCCGCAGGCCTTCCGCTTCCGCCATAGCGATAATATCGTCCGCAGCTTCCAGCAGCGCCTTATTGGTATAAGCGATGATGCTGGTCTTTTTCATAAAGGTTTCCACGTTCAGCACGCTGTAGAATTTAGCCGTACCGCCGGTGGGCAATACATGGTTGGGACCGGCGAAATAGTCGCCCAGGGGCTCGGGAGAATCCGTTCCCAGGAACATAGCGCCGCAGTTATGCAGCAGAGGCATCAGCTGGAAAGGCGCTTTAGTCATAACTTCCAGATGTTCCGGTGCGCTGAGGTTAGCCATTGCTACCACGGTTTCCATGTTTTTTGCCAGAATGATCTTGCCCATGGTCCTGAGTGACGCCGCCGCGATTTCTTCCCGGGGCAGTTCTTTCAACTGCACATCCACTTCCGCCGCCACCGCTTTGGCAATACGCTCGCTGTCAGTAATCAAAATTGCGCTGGCCAGCGGATCGTGCTCTGCCTGGCTTAACAGGTCAGCCGCCAGATAGACCGGGTTGGCAGAATCGTCCGCCACGATCAAAATCTCGCTGGGTCCGGCCAGCATATCAATATCCACATGCCCATATACCGCTTTCTTTGCCAGCGTCACAAAAATATTGCCGGGGCCGGTGATCTTATTCACCTTTGGAACCGTTGCCGTACCAAAAGCCAGCGCTGCAATAGCCTGAGCACCGCCCATTTTATAAATTTCGGTAATCCCGATTTTTTCTGCCGTTACCAGCACATAAGGATTCAGCTTTCCGTCCTTGCCGGGAGGCGCCGCCATCACAATGCGGGACACGCCGGCCACTTTGGCCGGAACTGCGTTCATAATCACGCTGGAAGGATAGGCCGCCGTACCGCCGGGCACATAAATACCCACACTGTCCAGGGGCGTGATCTTCTGTCCCAAAATGCTGCCGTGAGCCCGGTTGGTGATCCAGGATTTGGGCATCTGCTCCTCATGGAATTTTTTAACGTTCATAATCGCCCGGGTCATGGAATCAACGACCTTTGGGTCTACCAGTGTGCGGGCTTCGTCAAATTCCCTCTCCGTTACACGCAGCGTTTCGGCAGTCAGGTCCGCACGATCGATGGTGTTGGTGAAATACAGCAACGCTTCGTCCCCAACCCTGCGCACGTAGTCTACAATGCGGTCTACGATCTGCGCAGCCGTCAGGTGCTCGCCCCACATCTGATCGCAGGCAGCCTGTACGCCCGGTGACAGCTCCGTTTCGTCAAAGGCTTTCTTTTTCAGCAGCGCAGCAATTTCCTCTGCGTTCATTTTTCTTGCGTCGATTATATTCATTTTACTTTCTTGTCTCCTTTTTCCGCTGCCAGTACGGCACGTAAATCCACGACCAGTTTGTGCAGCCGTTCAAATTTCAGTTTGAAACTGACCGGATTGGCGATCAGCCGTGCGGTGGAAGTAAAGATGCTGTCCACTTCTATCAGCTTGTTTTCTTTGATGGTAGTCCCTGTCTCAACAATATCCACGATCAGCTCCGACAACCCAATCAGCGGGCCCAGTTCGATGGAACCGTTCAGCTTAACGATTTCCATCTGGATGCCCAGCTTATCAAAATATTCCCGGGCACAGCGGGGATATTTTGTTGCCACGCGCAAATGCGCGTAATCTTTCAGTTCCGGCCGCTTCTTCGCTTCCGGCACCGCCATCATCAGGCGGCATTTTCCAAAGCCCAGATCCAGCAGTTCGTACACGTCCTTCTGCTCTTCCAGCAGAACGTCCTTGCCGATAATGCCAATATCCGCAGCGCCGTACTCTACATAAGTGGGAAGATCCACCGTCTTGGTGATGATAAAACGTACCTTTGTTTCCTCATTCGCGATCACAAGCTTGCGGGAATTTTCCGAAACGCCTTCCGCGCTGTACCCCACTTTACCCAGCAGATACAGGCTGCGTTTGAACAGCTTGCCCTTGGGCAGCGCTATGGTTATATATTCTTCCATGGTCAAATCTCCATTTCGGTTCTGTTTCTCCGAACTTCATGTAACAGAAAACACAACGATGATATTATCCGATGTATTTCCATGTACTGTAATGATTTTCCTGTACGGCCTGCTGCATTTCCGTTTCCGTCATAGCACGGTCAGCCAGTTTCACCCGTTTTCCATCTTTACGGAGAGCACAGGCTGCACGGATGCCTTCTGCGGTTTTCCCCTCCCCATAGGCAACAAACAGGGTTTCCGGCTGTTTTACAAACTGTTTTCCCTGCCGTTCCAGCGTCAGGGCCATACGGTCAATGCCCAGGGCAAAACCGGTGGCGGGACAGGGTTTCCCGAATCGCTGCATCATATTGTCATATCGTCCGCCGCCAATCAGGGAGTACCCCATTCCGGCAGCATACCCTTCAAACAGCATACCCGTATAGTAATCCAGACTGCGGGTCAGGCCCAGGTCAAAGCTCAGATACTGTTCCACGCCATAGGCTTTGGCCAGTTCATAGATTTCCCGCAGGTTCTCCAGCGCATTCCAGCACCGCCGGCTCAACACCCGCTTCTGCATATCTTCCAGCAACGCAATACCGCCATGCAGGAACAGCAATTCTTTAAAAATAAGGGCCAACTGTTCCGGAATTTTCGCTGCTTCCACGACATTTTCCAGACCTGCCGCGTTGCGTCTGATCAGGCAATGCTTGATATCTTTTGCCTGTTCTTCCGTCAGCGTTGCTGCTTCAATCAACCCGTTGATAAACTCCATGTGACCCAGGGTAATATTAAAATCTTTCAGGCCCGCTTCCATGAGGGTCGACACGGCCAGCGCAATGACTTCCGCATCGGCAGCAGCCCCGGCAGCCCCCATCATTTCGATACCGCACTGAGTAAATTCACACTGACGGCCGGCCTGGGCCTCTTCGTAACGGAATAACTGAGCCCGGTACGACAACCGCTTCACGCTTTCATCTTTGCGCATCCGCGTGGCCACCATGCGGGCAATCGGTGTCGTCATATCCGTGCGGAGCATTAAAATGTTATCCTTGCGGTCAAAAAACTTAAACGCGCCGGCGCCGGGCTGCCCCATACCTGCAAACGTATCCAGATACTCGAAGGTCGGTGTGGCTACTTCGTCATATCCCCAGAGGGCAAACAGACTGCAGATCTTATCCTCCATCTGACGGCGTGCCGCTGCCTCTCCCGGAAGCACATCCCGTGTTCCATACGGCACCTGTAAGATTGTTTCAGTCATTTTCCTGTACCGCTCTCTTTCTTTGGGCTCTTTCCTTTTCATATTTTGCTCTGAGCACTGCTTTGGGCGAGCGGGTTATATGGTGTTTTTTCTGCAGATGTTCCAATGCGACTTCGTAACCGTCCTTGCCATACACAAGACAGCGTTTCACCCGGGAGATCGTTGCTGTGCTGGCTCCCGTACGTTCTACAATCTCTTCATATTTTATGCCTTCATCCAAAAGCCTTGCGACCTCAAACCGCTGCGCCAGCGCCTTGTATTCGCTGATCGTGCAGACATCTTCCAGAAAATTGGCAACCTGTTGTTTCTGTTTCAGGCATGCAAGCGCCTCACATAATTGTTCTGTCAAATGATTCTCAATTTTTTCTGCCATTATTAAACTCCTCCTTGCTACTGGAAACTGTATTCTGTCTTTTTCTACAGTCCCCATTTTACTTCACAGCAATACTCTAATCTGCAATCTCGTGTTACAATTATTTGTCTTTTGGTAAAAATCATAAATAAAATTCGTTATTTATCAATTTACTACTTTATTGTGTGAAAGTCAATATATATCCGTAAACTTTCATTAAAATACATAAAACCGGCGCCCGTTCAAACCCGGACGCCGGAAATAAGGAACTACTTTAAACACAGCTTACCTGAAACCGCTTAGGATAATTTATTCTTATTCAGTTTACGGCTCAGCATATTGCCGATGGTCTGTACTCCCTGCACCATGATAATCAGGACGATTACCGTAGCAATCATCACGTCCATCTGAAACCGCTGGTAACCATAACGGATTGCAAGGTCACCCAGACCGCCGCCGCCAAGAGCGCCGGCCATGGCGGACGCGCCAATCAGCGCAATCAGGGCAAGGGTAATGCCGAGAACAATGGAATGCAACGATTCCGGCAGCATCACCTTCCCGATAATCTGTACCGGACTTGCGCCCATGGACTGGGCTGCCTCAATCACGCCCCGATCCACTTCCAGCAAGGACGATTCAATGACCCTGGCGATAAACGGCGCCGCCGTAATGGTCAGCGGAACGATGGCCGCCGTAGTCCCGATGGAAGAACCTACGATCATGCGGGTAAACGGGATAATCGCAACCATCAGGATGATAAAGGGTGTGGAGCGGGTCGCGTTGACGATTGCCCCCAGTACATTATGCACCAGGGCATTGGGCATGATGTGATCCTTCCGGGTCACCGTCAGGATTACGCCCAGCGGCAGGCCGATCAGCGTTGCCAGGACAATGGCGATCAGAACCATGTAGCAGGTTTCCCCCAGGGACTTTACCAATAACTCTATCAAATTAGCCGACATAGCCGATCACCTCCAGTTTTACGCCCGCTTCTTTAGCGTACTGTACAGAATCCGCGATACCCTTTTCGTCACCCATGATTTCCACCAGCAAGGTTCCGTAAGGAGTATCTTTCAGGTAATCGACTTTACCGGAAATAATGTTCACATCGACCCCGAATTTCTTAATCAGAGCAGAAACCATCGGCTGGTCCGCTCCGGCAGACTTTTCTTTTCCTTCCCCGCTTTCACCGCTGTCCAGGAACGTCAGGTTCACCAGCAGCCGGGCTCCCGGGAAATACGTTTGTTTCATGGACTCCGTATCGACCATAGGCGGTATTTTTATATCGTTCACGGTCTTTACAAATTCTTTCGTCGTTTCTTCCTGCGGTTCCGTGAACACTTTATACATGCTGCCTTCCTCAATGATGACGCCGTTTTCGATAACCGCCACCCGGTCGCAGATTTCTTTCACCACTTCCATCTGGTGGGTGATCATTACGATCGTCAGGTTCAGGCGTTTGTTGATATCCCGCAGCAGCTGCAGAATTGATTTGGTCGTCTGGGGATCCAGCGCGGACGTGGCCTCGTCCGACAGCAGCACTTTCGGGTTGGAAGCCAGCGCCCGGGCAATGCCGACACGCTGTTTCTGTCCGCCGGAAAGCTGGCTGGGATAATAATCCGCACGATCGGTCAGCTGGACCAGGTCCAGCAGTTCCCTCACACGTTCCGCGATTTTTTCTTTCGGCATCCCCTGGATCTCCAGCGGGAACGCGATATTGTCAAATACGGTGCGGGAAGCCAGCAAATTAAAATGCTGAAAGATCATGCCGATATTCTGGCGTGCTTTCCGCAGCTGGCCCTCATTCATGGCAGTCAGCTCCTGTCCGTCCACAAACACCTGCCCTCCCGTAGGCACCTCCAGCATGTTGATGCAACGGATCAGCGTGGATTTTCCTGCGCCGGACAAACCGATAATACCGAATATTTCCCCCTCTTTTACCTCAATATTCGTTTTCTTCAGGGCCGCAATGTCACCGGCCTTACTGAAGTAGGTTTTCTCTACGTCCACTAACTTTATCATGGATACTTCCTTCTCTCTTCACAACACTTACCGTAAATTGTAAGGATTACAATTCATTATTATGCCTGATAAGACCATACAGGCGCGTTTTCACAAAGTTGGCAGCAAAATCCCGGGCCGAGATTTTTTCTATGTCACCGGAAGAATGAAAAAACACAATCATGGCCACCGCAAGGAACATATGTACTGCAATATCTTTGTGTTGCGCCATTTCACAGAAGATGTTCTGCCGTATCCCTTCCTCATAAACTTTCAGGATGGGTTTATTCTCTTCTGCCAGCAGCCGGTGATACCGCAATATTCCTTCCTGTTCCTCCGGCGGCGGTAACTTGCCCCAGCGGCTCACCAGTCGGACTTCCCCGTTTTCATCTTCCACGCCGGAAAAGCCCCGGTTCGTACAGGTCATCTCAAAACACAGTACCTGCCAGAGCACCGTGTTTTTCCGCAGAAATTCTATCCAGACCGCCAGAATGTCAGCCATCCGTTCCTCTACACTTTTCTCCGTGTCATCGGCCACAGACCACATCCGTTCCATCAGTTCACTGTGCTTATGGGAAACCAGCGTGTAGAACACATTGTCCTTATTTCCAAAGTATTTATACAAGGTTCCTTTGCCGGTATCTGCCAGCGCGATAATCTCATCCACGGTGGCCTGGGCAAAGCCTCTGCGGGAAAACACCGCTTCCGTTGCTTCCATCAGCCGCCTTTTGGTTTCGATTTCCTTTTCTTTCCTGTTCATGCCATTAATCTCCGGACAGATTGAATCTGCAGAAAAATGCCCTTCCGATCATTTTATAATGCCGGGAGTCTTGCTTCTTTGTTTGCGTCGTCTTTACAATTTGTTATAATGATTTTTATATTATAACGACTTTTGACAAAAAATGCAAAATGTTGTCAATTTATTTGTTAAAAAATTATTTTCTGCTTTAAATAAGGTAAAAGATAGGGTATAATGAATTGACTTGGAAAATACTGTAACATATATTACTAAATTTTTATGAGGAATCTAATTCAGAGGAGGGTTTTCGAATGCTGAAACTGGTTACAAAACGTTGTAAAGGCTGCGGCATCTGCGTAAACTTCTGTCCCAAAAAGGTATTGGAAGTTACGGAAGTAGGCAAGTGCGCCATCATTAAAGACAAAGAAAAAGACTGTATCCAGTGCGGACAGTGCGAGATGCGCTGCCCCGACTACGCAATTTTTGTGGAAAAGTAAAGGAGTGAGATGTTATGTCCAGAGTATTACTGTTGCAAGGCAACCAGGCAGTAGTAGAAGGCGCCATCGCGGCCGGCGTTAAATTTTACGGCGGCTATCCCATCACCCCTTCTACGGAAATTGCCGAACAGTTAGCAGCCCGCCTGCCCCAGGTCGGCGGCAAATTTATGCAGACGGAAGATGAAATCGCCGGGTTAGGCGCAGCCATCGGCGCCTCCATGGGAGGCAAAAAAGCCATGACCGCCACCAGCGGCCCCGGATTCTCCCTGAAACAGGAAATGTTAGGTCTGGCCTGCACGGCGGAAATCCCTGTAGTCCTCGTAGACGTGCAGCGGGTTGGTCCTGCTACCGGCCAGCCCACCAGTCCCGCCCAGGGCGAAGTAATGATGACCCGCTGGGGTACCCACGGCGACCACTGGGTCATCGTGGTATCGCCCTCCAGCGTGCCGGAATGCTTCTGGCTCACCATCCGCGCGGTCAACCTGGCGGAAAAATACCGGGTGCCCGTCATCATTTTAATGGACGAAGTCATCGGCCATATGCGGGAAAAAATTGAGTTGCCGGATGACTACAGCACGGTAGAAACCGTGGACCGGGTACGTCCCACCTGCAAACCGGAAGAGTATCTGGCTTATGGCACCACGGAAGACAATCTGGTTCCTGCCATGGCAGATTACGGCAGCGGTTACCGCTGGCATGTCACCGGCCTGATCCACGATGAGACCGGGTTCCCGAAAGGCACGCCGGCCGGTACGGTCAACGCCCTGAACCGCCTGCATGATAAAATTTATAATAACCTGGCAGATATCGTTACATTTGAAAATTATAAGATGGACGACGCGGAGTTCGCCGTGCTTTCCTTCGGCGGCGCGGCCCGTACCGCTTACGAAGCGGTAGACATGGCCCGGGCTGAAGGACTGAAAGTCGGTTTCTTCCGTCCTATCACCATCTGGCCTTTCCCAGAAAAAGAAGTGAAAGAGCTGGCAGGCAAAGTGAAAGGCATTTTAGTGCATGAGCTGAACTACGGCCAGTATGTGCTGGAAGTAGAACGGGTCGTAGCGGGCAAATGCCCTGTCACCCTGTACGGCAAGTACGACAATGAATCCGCAACACCGCAGGAACTGCTGGCGGAAATCAAAAAGGCCATGGGCCGGTAAGGGAAAGGAGATAAGACCATGGGAATGGAACAATTAGTTGAAAAATATTTTCGCCCGGGCCGCCTGCCCCACATCTGGTGCCCCGGCTGCGGCAACGGCGTCATCACGGGCGCTATCGTAAAAGCAGTGGATAAGCAGGGCTTATCCAAAGACGAAGTCGCTTTAATTTCCGGTATCGGCTGCTCCAGCCGCTCTTCCGGGTATCTGGATTTTAATACGGCCAACACCTTACACGGACGGGCCCTGCCCATCGCCAGCGGCCTGAAGATGGCGAACCCGGCATTGAAGGTTATCGTAGCCAGCGGCGACGGCGACTGCACGGCCATCGGCGGCAACCACCTGATTCATGCGGCACGCCGCAACATTGATTTAACATTGGTAGTATATAACAACAGCATCTATGGCATGACCGGCGGTCAGTATTCGCCCATGACCCCCAAAGGATCCAAAGCGACTACGGCTCCGTATCTGACCATCGAGCCTTCTTTCAATCTGCTGGATCTGGCAAAAGCAGCCGGCGCTACCTTCTGCGCACGGGCTACCACCTTCCATGTTCCTCTGATGGTCGACGTGATTGCCAAAGGTATCGCCCACAAAGGCTTCTCCATCATCGAATGCGTATCGGCCTGCCCCATCAACTTCGGACGTCAGAACAAAGCGGGTACACCGGCCAAAATGATGGAATGGCAGCGGGACCACGGCGTAATGAAAGCAGCCTGGGACAAGATGGACGAAGAGAAAAAAGCCGAAGCCATCGCAGCAGGCAAGTTCCCCATCGGCGTACTGTTTGAAACCAACGACGTACAGGAATATACCGAAGCCTATGATGAAGTCATCCGGCGCGCACAGGGAGGGAAATAATCATGAAACATAATTTTAGATTTTCCGGAACCGGCGGCCAGGGCCTGATCACAGCCGGTATCATCTTAGCGGAAGCAGCGATCCTTGACGGTAAAGAAGCCATCCAGTCCCAGTCCTACGGACCGGAAGCCCGGGGCGGTTCTTCCAAAGCAGAAGCCATCATCTCAGACGAAAAGATTTATTTTGGCCGGGTTACCTGCCCGGATGTGTTGCTGGCCATGAGCCAGGAAGCGGCGAACAAGTACACCAAGGACTGTGGCAAAGACAGTATCGTTATCACAGATTCCCTGTTTGTAACGGAAGTACCGGGAACCTATAAAGAACGTATCGACCTGCCCATTACCCACACGGCCATCGGCGCCTGTGGCAAATCCTTATTCGCCAACATCGTAGCGTTAGGGGCTGTTGTGGCGTTAACCCACTGCGTATCCGAAGAAGCACTGGAAAAAGCTGTCCTGAACCGGGTCCCCAAAGGAACGGAAGAAGCGAATAAAAAAGCCTTGCAGGCAGGCAAGGAACTGATCACCAAACGGTAAAACGTAATTAAAAGAACGGTCATCCTGTTGAAAAACAGGGTGACCGTTTTTGTTGTATCTTTATAAATTACAGCCCGGTTTTATTTCCGATTGATCAGATTATCCAGCGACTGTTCCCGTAATACATTTTTCATAATCTTGCCGGTATTGTTCCGGGGCAGCTGATTACAGAAAATGAATTCCTTGGGAACCTTGTACGCCGCAATCCGGGAAAGCAGATATTTGCGGATCATACGCTTATCCGTCGTGCCTCCGTCTTCCGGCACAATATAAGCGCAGATTGCCTGCCCACGCAGTTTGTCCGGAATCCCGATTACAGCGGCTTCCTTAATATCCGGATGCGCCATCAACACTTCTTCCACCTCACGGGGATACACGTTTTCACCACTGCTGATAATCATGTCCTTCAGGCGGTCAACGATAAAGATCCAGCCTTCTTCATCACGATAGGCTAAATCTTCCGTGTGAAGCCATCCGTCCCGCAGGGTCCACGCCGTTTCTTTCGGCCGGTTCCAGTAGCCCAGCATTACATTAGGCCCCTTCACGCACACTTCCCCTACTTCACCGACAGGCACTTCCTGGGAATCCGTATCCATCAGTTTTACTTCCACATGAGGAATCGGCAGGCCGATGGATCCCTGTTTGGTCTTGTCAATACGGTTGAAGGTCGTAACCGGTGTTGCTTCCGAAAGACCGTACCCTTCCTGCACATGCTGTCCGAATTTTTTTGCAAAGGCATCATATAATACGCGGGACAGCGGTGCGCCGCCGCTGATAAAGAAACGGAAATGAGCCAGTTCTTCAGCTGTTGCGCCCTTTACAAACAGCTGGAACATGGTGGGCACGCCGCACATCGTGTTCACATGATACTTTTTTATCAGGCTCATGGCGTCGCCAAACTGGTAGGTCTCCTGCACCACCTGGGTCGCGCCGATATACAGGTTGGCACACACCGTGCAAATCCAACCGAAGCAGTGATACATAGGCAGCACACACAGTGCAATATCATCCTCCTGCATTTTCGTAATCGCCATGAAGTCCTGTGTGTTATGCACAATGTTTCCCTGGCTCAGCATGGCTCCCTTGGGACGGCCCGTGGTTCCGGATGTATAAATGATTGCAGCCGGATCCTGTTCTTCCAGGGCATAATCGATAAACTCCGCTCCCTCCGGCGGCACCATCTCCTCAAAGGTAAACTGCTTCAGTTCCTGTTCCCAGCCTAAATCGCGCAAAGCCTGATCCAAATCCACCGGTTTTTTCGTCAGGAGTATTTTCATTTCCGTATCTTTCACAATATAGGAAATTTCCGGCGCAATGAGCTGGAAGTTAAAGGGCACTACAATGCCCCCCGCCTTTACTACAGCAAAATATGCTGCTACAAAGTCCGTTGAATTTTTGCTTAACAGGCCGACCCTGTCGCCTCTTTTTACGCCCTGGAACTGTAAAAATAGCGCCCAGTCTTCTACCTTTTTACGAAATTCGCCATACGTTGTATACTGATCCTTAAAAATGAATGCGGTTTTCTCCGCCGGGTGTTTTTGAATGATATCGTTTAATAACATAGGTACCTCGCTTCTCTGTTTTTGGATACGGTTTGAATCTCGCTTTCTTCAGGAAACGCTGATTAATTCGCGTCTCTTTTATTTTACCGAAAAGCCGGGTTATTGTAAACCTCGCAGCCATCCACAAACGTGTTCAAAACTGTGAAATTTTCGTTAAACAGAGTAATATCCGCCGCCGCGCCGGGACTCAGGCTGCCGATTTTTTCAAACAGTCCCAGCTCCTGGGCCTGGTTCTCCGTCACCATGCGAACCACCTCAGGAACCGTCGCGCCGGTATTATTCCGGAAATTCGCCATGGCACGGTTCAGTGTTACCACGCTGCCCGCTATCGTGCCGTCCGCCAGCCTGGCTGCCCCGTCTTTTACATATACCGTCTGCCCACCCAGTTCGGAAATTCCGTCCGGCAAGCCGCAGGCACGCATGGAATCGGTAATCAGTTCAATTCCGGCCGCGCCTTTCATGCGGTAAATCAGCCGCTGCACTGCCGGATGCACATGCAGATCATCGGCAATCAACTCGCACATCGCCGGACTGTCCAACGCAGCGCCCAACAGACCGGGGTTCCGGTGATGCAGGCCCGTCATGGCATTGCACAAATGCGTAACATGGGAGGCGCCTTCCCGAATTGCCTGCAGCGCCGTATCATACTCCGCCGCGCTGTGGCCTAAGGAAACGATCATATGATGCGCCCTGCACTGTGCGACAAACTCCCTGAGAGTAAGCTCATCTTTCAGTGTTTCCGGCGCCAGCACCACAACCTTGATTACATCGTCAAAACCTTTGATAAAAGCAAAGTCCGCCTGCGTAATAAAATCTTCTTTCTGCGCGCCTTTATATTGGCTGCTGATGAAAGGTCCTTCCAAATAGGCGCCCAACACTTTGGCCCCCGGCAGCAGCCAATGTTTTTCCTCTTCGGTTTTTGCGGAAATGCCCGACGCTGCTGGGAAATGCTTTGACGAAGGCGTGTCCGAAGTATTGACCGCTTCGATTGCCGGCTTCCGTTCTGTTTGCGCAGGCTCATGCTTCTCATCCCGGCGGCGTGTAATCACCGTCATCGTTTCCCGGATACGCTGCAACGCCTTATATACATCAGCTTTTGCACAGGTCATGGTCGTAGGTAAAAAAGCCGTAACACCGGTCTGCACCAGAAAACGGCTCATGACTGCCAGTGTATCTTCCGTTGCATCCATCGTGTCCGCCCCGGCACAGCCATGGATATGCAGATTGATAAAGCCCGGAGAAACATACGCGCCCCGCGCGTCTGTCAGCGTCAGCGGCTTACCCTGCCAGCATTTTCCTTTTTCCCATGCAGAATCCAACGTTTCACGTGAAACAATTCCTATAATTTTCCGATCAAACAACAGGGCGCAGCCGTCTAAAATTTTGTTGTTCAACACAATACGCCCGTTACGAATTGCGTGCATGCTGTTACGCTCCAACATCCCAAAAATTTGAAAATACAGATTGTATGGATTTACAAGTATTTTTGCAAAACCACAATCATAATCCATCGCGTCATTAACACGTTATGATAATGCTTTATTGTTTTATTATATCATAAATACTGCAGCCTGTTAAAGCAACTCCTTTGTCAAAATGCAAAAGCGCCGATCCGTGCGCAGAGGAATTCATCACGATTCACTTACTACATTACCTGTGGCAATGTAAACTGACTGAATTTTCCATTTACAACTAAAAATTAAAGATTTATAATATAATAGAATAAATGTAATGTAAAATTGAGCAATTTCAAACGTTACCAACCTGTCAAGGGGCAAATGAAATGCATTCCATCCGTATGAAAATTACCGCAATGACCATCGCGGCAATTCTGACCAGTCTGCTTGCTTTTATCATAATCGGCTTTTTCACCCTCGGAAAAGAAAACGATCAGAACTCGGTAGAAAAAATGAATCTGCTGAGTCAGAACGCAGCGCAAACAGCCGACGCACGTCTCAACAGCCTTAAAACAGCAGTAGATATTACCGCTCATATTGCCGAACATTCGCTGGATACCGTTAATCTGAAAAACTACGGCGTATCACTGGCGTCTCTTGATATAACCTGGCGTACGCCGGAGCAGAGAAACCAGCTGGATACTTTTATGCAAAAACACTTGCGGGAAGTGCAGCAGGCTTTCGGCAATGTCGCCGATTATACCAGCGGTATCGTCAGCTATTATTACTATATCAACCCGGAGATCGGCACATCGGAACAGGGTTTTTTCTATTCAAAGATCGGCAAACCGTCTTTTATAAAAAACGATTCGCTGATTTCCGCCCGGCCTAACCCCGCCGACAAGGAAAACAGCGCCTGGTATTTCGAGCCGGTAACAAAACGCAGAGCCTGCTGGGTCGGTCCCTATAAGGCCCATCTTTTGGGAAAACTGCCCACGGTCTCCTATGTGATGCCGATCTATAATTACGGCGTGCTGATCGGTGTACTGGGCATGGATACCCTGTTCTACAGCATCACATCCCCGGTACAGGCTATGCGGGTCTACGATACCGGCTTCGCGTTCCTGCTTAACGACAAAGGCCAGATCATTTTCCATCCTTCCATATCGGCAGGCAAAACGCCGGAAGAAATCAGCGTCGGCCTCAGTGCCAATATGTTTCAGGAACCAGACAACAGCAATCACCTAATCCGGTACACACTAAACGGGGAACAGCGGCAGCTTTCTTTTTCCACCCTGTCCAACGGAATGAAACTGGCGGTGACGGCGCCGGTGGCTGAAATCTTTTCTACCTGGCGGCAGACGGCCCGCTTCATCCTGCTGGCAGCCATTGCGATCCTTGCCGTGTTTATCGTGGTCACCCTGTTCACTGCCGGCGCTTTAACCAAACCGTTGCTGCAGCTTGCCCAGGCATCCCAGAAACTGGCCTCCGGCAATTTCAACGCAGAACTGGATTATGACGGCGAAGATGAACTGGGTATCTTGACCAGATCCTTCCGGCAGATGCGGGACCATCTGCAGATGTATATCAGCGACCTGAACAGCCGTGCCTATTCGGATGCCCTGACCGGAATCAAGAACAAGGGAGCCTTTGATATTTATGCCGGTCGCCTGAACAACAGCATAAAACTGGGCGCGGAACAGGACGGCCCGGAATTTGCCGTTGTCATGTTCGACTGCAATTGGCTGAAAGAGATCAACGATGCCTACGGACATGAACGGGGCGATATCTACCTGCGGGCAGCCAGCCATGCAATCTGCGAGACTTTCACCCACAGCCCCGTGTTCCGGCTGGGCGGAGATGAATTTGCGACCCTGCTCCAGGGAAGCGATTATAAACACCGTGACGAACTTCTGCAGGCCTTTGACAAAAAGACGGTGGAAGTTGCCGCGACCGTTTCCCATCCCTGGGAAAAAGTGGATGTGGCCAGAGGGATCGCCGTGTTCCGCCCGGGAGAAGACACCGGTGTAGAACAGGTTCTGCGCCGCGCGGACGAGCAAATGTACGAAAACAAAAGGCAGCTTAAACTTGTGGAAACACCGCCTCTACCTGCATATTAGCCTTTTCCCGTTTCCCCGGTATCCACAAACAGAATCAACAAAGAGCCGAAGCATATCCAACAGGATACGCCCCGGCTCTTTTTATTTGCTATATGAGATTGTATTCATCCGTTTTATTTTGCTTTCTTCAGCATATACAGCGGATCGATATTCTCCCCGTCCACGAACACTTCGAAATGCAGATGAGGACCGGTACTGTATCCGGTGCTTCCCACAAAACCGATGATTTCACCTTTGCGTACCTGCTGGCCCGCGGAAACGGCAATGCCGCTCATATGTCCGTAAGCACTTTCATAACCGTTACCGTGACGGATCTTTACAAACTGCCCGTAACCGCCGTTCCAGCCTGCCATATCCACTGTTCCCATGGCCGCGGCATACACCGGCGTGCCGATGTCCACCGCAATATCCAGGCCGGGATGCCAGTCGAAACCGCCGTTGATGGGACCCGTCCGGCCTCCGTAATAGGAACTGATGACACCGCCGTCGGTAGGCCAAAGATCCGGTAAGGTAGACAGACGATTGTTCCGTCCTTCAATCACTGTCAGCAGTTCATGCATGTTTTTCTTCTGCCGGTCGATTTGTGCCGTCAGGTTCTTATTCTGGGCCGCCGCCACGTCCAGCATGCTGATGTCCGCACCGGGACCGCCCTTGCCGCTGTACGACAGGTCTGTCGATTTTACGTCCGGCGTCGCCCCTATCGAATCAAGGCTGCTGGAAAATTCCCGGTCGCCGCTGTTCTGGATCACCGCACGGCGCAGCTTGGTCTCCAGCGTATGGATCTCGCTCATGTCCCGCAGCATTTTTTCATTATCTTCCAACAAAGACTGGAGCTTTGCTTCCTGCTCCGATTTATGGTCAAGATACTCCCGGTACGCCGCTTTATCAATAGGCGTGTGATAATACTGCCAGCCGTAAAATCCGGCCGCCCCTGCCAGACAAACAAACACAACAGCCAAAAGACCCGCCAGCGTCATTCCTTTTTTCCGGGTTACGGAAAAAATTTTTTCCTGCCCGTTGTCCCGGGGAATGATCAGTTGAACCACCGGCTCCGTATTCATTTCTTCCAATTTGTTATTTTCTTCCATGCTCTCACCAGTATGATTAAAATTATGCAGCGTTTCCATCCATTTTCAGCAAAACCAGTATACGCCAAACCTTTGACGATTTTATGTCAAAGAATCATTCCTTAAACGCACCCAGCCTCTGCCCGATACGCAGGATACGGCTGCCCAGATACGGCAGGCTCTCCAGGTCTTCTTTCGTGAGGCCGCCGATGAACGTTAAGACTACGCCGTAAACAATGGCCGCAACCGGGATGCACAGCAGAAGAACCCAGCCTCCCAGTCCGGACGCCGCACACAGGACGCCCAGTATGGCAGCGCCCATGACGCCGGCCGCGACCAGCGGTTTCAGGAAAACAGGCAACGACATTTTATAGCCTGTCAGCTTATAAATAAAGTACATATTAATCAGCGCCGCCACGCCGAAATCCGCCACGGTAGCCATAGCGGAACCGCGAATACCCAGCCAGGGAATGGCGGTCAGCGTCCAGTTCAGCAGGACCTTTACCACGCAGGCAGCGACCATATTGAGAACCGGAATACTGGTACGCCCCATGCCCTGCAGTACCGCCGTACTGACCTGGTGCATACCCAGCAGCACGATGCCGATGCTCATAGCCTGGATGGCCGGCGCAGCGCCGGGCGCATTGTAAATCAGCCCCGCCACCTTTTCCGCCAGGAAGAACAGCCCCATAAAACAGGGAAAGGTCACGATCATGGCAACCCGGAACGCCACGCCGGTCTTGTGGCGGATGCTTTCCTGCAGGCCCAGGGCGCGTGCTTCCGAAATGGCAGGCACCAGACTGATGGCCAGCGCCGCCGTAAAAATCGTAGACAAGTTCACCAACGGTACAGCCATGCCGGTCAGGTAACCGAACAATTCTGTGGCGTGGCGCACATCAAAGCCGGCCACTTCCAGCCGCTGGGGCACAATAAGCAGATCCAGGTTGGCCACGATGGGCAGCATCAGGCTGGTAAGGGAAACCGGCAGCGCCAGCTTCAGGAGACGTGAAATAATGGACGAAGACGTTTCCGGAACCGCATCCATATTTTGCAGGCTCTGCTTTGCTTTCAGGTCTTTTTTCAGCCGCTGGTAGAAAAACATCAGCACCAGCAACGCGCAGAACGCGCCGGCGCCCGCCCCCATACTGGCCCCGCCTGCCGCTGCAGCCAACCCCTTGGGCAGGAAATAGGAAGCAAAAAACAGCATGGTGACAACCCGTACCAGCTGTTCCGTAATTTCGGAACAGGCAGTAGGCGTCATAATCTGCCAGCCCTGCAGATACCCGCGGAAGCTGGCCAGAAAAGTTACGAAAAATACCGCCGGCGCCAGGGCAATGATCGAGTAATAGGCCCGGGCGTCCCGTATAAACTGCCAGTCGATTAGTTTCTGCGCGCCGAAGAACAGCGCCAGCGAAAAGACCAGTCCGGTTACAAACAGCAGGCGCAGGGTAACGTGGAAAACCCGTTCCGCGCCTTTGAAATCATTTTTGGCTACCTTTTCCGCCGTCACGATGGAAATCGCCACCGGTATGCCCGCCGAGGAAACCGTGATCGCCATCAGGTAAATAGGAAAGCCCATCTGGTACAGACCGATGCCTTCCCCGCCCAGCACACGGCTCAACAATATCCAGTTCAGCGCGCCGATGACCTTCACCACGATACTGGATACGGTGAGGATCAGCGTGCCTTTCAGAAAACTGTTATCGCTTTTCATCAGCTTCTCCTTAAAAATGCAAACAAAGATACATGATAATATTATCCTTTTTATCCGCATTTGACAAGCATTTCATGGGGTTTTTTATAATTCGTTACCAAATTTGCCCGCGATACCGATGAAAAAACCGTGTCCTTCTTTCGATGTACCGGGAACGATCCCCCTCTTTCTTTGGCATAATCCATCTGCAAAATACTACTTTGGTACAGATTAATTCACAAATTGTTTCGTTGACAGGGTTTCCCCGCAATGCTATACTTTTTTTACGAGGAACGGTAGTATCCGTACCATAGAGATATTTAATGTATTAAAAAGATACGGAGGTAATCATCATGAAAAAATTCGTTTGTTCTGTTTGCGGCTATGTGTATGAAGGAGCCGAACCCCCGGCAAAATGCCCCCAGTGCGGCGCTCCTGCTTCCAAATTTGTAGAGCAGGCCGGCGATATGACCTGGGCTGCCGAACATGTTGTAGGCGTAGCCGCTGATGTTCCCGAAGATATTAAAGCCGACCTGCGCGCCAACTTCAACGGCGAATGCACTGAAGTAGGCATGTACCTGGCCATGGCCCGTGTTGCGTTCCGGGAAGGCTATCCGGAAATCGGCCTGTACTGGGAAAAAGCTGCGTACGAAGAAGCGGAACATGCCGCTAAATTTGCGGAACTGCTGGGCGAAGTTATTACCGACAGCACCAAAAAGAATCTGGAAATGCGCGTAGAAGCCGAAAACGGTGCAACCGCCGGCAAGACCGACCTGGCAAAACGCGCCAAAGCGCTGAATCTGGACGCGATCCATGATACCGTTCATGAAATGGCGCGGGACGAAGCCCGTCACGGCAAAGCATTCAAGGGCCTGCTGGAAAGATATTTTAAATAATCCGTAAGAGAATTAAATTATATCAGAACACAAAACCGGCTTTCTTTTTATAGGAAGCCGGTTTCTTCCGCTTGACAACAGTGTTGTAACTCATATATAATAGCAGTGCTGTAAAGCTATACGGAACGCTTCAGCAATGTTGGAAACAGTTCCGGATTACGTCGGGGCATAGCGCAGGTTGGTAGCGCACCTGCCTTGGGAGCAGGGGGTCGCAGGTTCAAATCCTGCTGCTCCGACCATAAAAACAACCTCTTAAAGCCAGCAATAAAGCGTTTTAAGAGGTTTTCTTATTTGTTAATCAGACTTTCGTACGCTAAAGCAATTTTGAGTTTTTTGCACTTATTTAAACAAAAACAAGTGCAAAAATAAGTGCAAAAAATTAAAGGCATTTGCCTTATTAAAATTTAAAGTCCGGCAAGTCTTTTGTTTTCTCTGCCAGCTTTTGAAATACATTTTCATAAAGTTTGAAAGTAGTTCTTTCAGCGTAGCAAATATCACAAGATATTTTGTAATAGCTTTGCTGTTTTATAAATCTCCGTTGCAATAGTTCCCTGTCAAAGTCATTTTCACAGTAATCAAAGAGTGATAATATTTTTGCTTTGTATTCCTCTGTTCGCCTGATCCGTTCTTGTAGGTAAGCAATTTCACACTTGTAATGCTTTCGTGCGGCTTCTATGTTCTTTATACCAAATCTTTTTTCAAGCTTGGCAATTTGCTCACGATAAAAGGCAATAGAAAAGTCACATAGTTTGTAATTACTCAAGTGTTTTTTTAAATCTTTGATTATCGTAAAAATCACCCCTCTTTTATTATTTTTGTTAACTACATTTTATAATAAGTTAACATAAAAAGACAAGTATTCTTTTCAAGAATGTGTCAACCATGCGGTTTATGGCGATTTCTTATGATAGTTGGAAGGTCATTTTCAAATTTTATAAAATAGACAGGCGGTGCGGGGTAACCGACCGTGCAAACCCCACCCCCTGGGGGAAGTACCTTTTTCTTTTTCCCTGCCCTTGTGGGCGTTCCTGCGTTGCCCTGTGGCTGCGCTTCTTTTTCCGTTGGTGTGTTGGTATGCCTTGCCTTGTTTCCGTGCGTTGTGGGGCATTTTGTGACGTTGTTATTTTCCATGCACAAATAAAAAAAGACCGCCAGCGTGGCTACTGGCGGTAAAAATAAAAGAGAGTGTATTATGTATGACGATATGATACCTTGTCTTATTATACCATGCCTTGTGTTATAAATCCATTCCAGCTTTGGACAAGTGTTGTGTGTTGTGATATTTATTATTTATTTGTTCTCTGCAATCTTTTTCAATGCCGGATAAAGTTTCGGTGATTCTGTTTTCACACAGTCCAATATTCTTTTCTTTTCTTCCGATGACAAAGACATAAAGCTATTATAAAGTTCTATAACCAGTTTTGCTTTTTCATCATTTATCATAATTGCATTTCCTTTCTTTGACATTCACAGTGTTGTTACTCTGCGTTTAGTTCTGCAAGTTTCTTTTTATAATCTGCTATCTTATCAGCATTTTTCTTTACATCTGCATGAACAAGATTACGGACATATTCAGAGAATTTGCAGCCCTTAATAGCAGCAAGGCACATTACTCCCTCTTTGTCTTTTGCTTCAAGGTTAATCTGACAAGAAACATATTTATCAGCCATATTGTCACCACCTTTCATTTTTACTTGACAATACTATATCACAATGCTATACTGATGTAAAGAAAAAAGTTAATAATGAAAGAATGAAATGATTTTACATAATGTTTATTATCGGACGTAAAATAATTATAGTGCTGAAAGCCAGTATTCATGCGGTTTTCAGCACTTTCTTATTTTTGAAAAATAATTATTTATCGTCTTTCACATAAAAACAAGATAGGTTACGAAATGTTCACCACAGAAAGACAGCAAAGTTACATTGTTACTAATTTAAAAATTGTTTTCATAAAATAATGTTAAATCTTTATAAATGCCCTTTAAATCGTTTCTGACGCATTTTAATACGCAAGGCATATAAATACTTGTATATACCATTTAAAACGCATTGTAGCTAATTTTGTGCGGTTTTTTATTCTCTGCCAAAAATAAAAAAGTCCGGCAGACGATTCGCAGCCGGATAATTTTAACATTATGTTTTTTGTTGCCGTTCTGTCATTCTAATTCTTCACCCCAAGGGCTATATTTTGGCGTGTCCTGTTCTTGTTGCGCCGTCTCATCTAATGCCGCTTGTAATTGCCGGATCATTTCGTTTTCATATTCTTTTCCTGCCTCATAAAACAATTTCCCATACTTCACTGCCTCTGCAAAGCTTTCAAATGGTTGCGGTATATAAAAACCACTGCCGGAATATAATCTTTTTACAATTTTTTTCTCTATAGCCGTTAAAGATTCGTTATGTGAAAAATGTTTTAAAGGGCATAAAATAATAAATTTGCTATCCCGTATAGCGTATTTTTGCCCACAACGAAAAAGTTCACAACAAAAAGTGTAAGCGGTAATATAATTACCACTTTGCACATTAAAAGTTTTGATATGTTCCAAGCCACATTTTACTAATAATTCATTGATTCTATCAGTAGCGTTCATTGATAAAAACCTCCATTCAAATAGTTTTGTCACTGATAAGTCACCCATAACCACACTGGAAAGGCGCATGGTGGACGTATTCTTGACTTATGCGTGACAAAAGTGACATTATTTTCTATATGTTACTTTCCATATATAATGCTATTACTATATATACATACTATATAAACGCTAAAATATATAACAACAATAGAAAAGTTTTGTCACTATTGTCACAGTGTCACCAAAAGCCGCATGATTACTGGGTTTTCAAACAATCCATTGTGTCACTGTTTCGTCACTGGTTTAAGTCCTTCAAAAAATCTGTCGTTACTATTACGATTTTTCTTAAAGCCGTGACGTTCCATAAGCTGCGTAAATTCCCTGCGTGATATTCTTTCATTTGTGGTTTTTCCGGCAGAAAGCCAATCATTGACCGCTTTTAAGGCATCTGTTACATTGTATTTATATTCGCTGCCAACATCACAACACTGTTTAACCCAGCTTCCGATTATATCATTATCACTTCTGAATTTACCCTCTGCCGCCAGCATGAGCGTGGTTTTTTCCGGCAAACCGCCCATACTCTGCCACTTTTTAAACCCCTCAAGCAGCCATGCCATAACGTCAGCTAAATTATCAGGCTTTCGCAATTCTGCCTTTAGCGTGTTGTTTCGGATCGGTTCAATATCGGCGTTAAAGGTTACAATAGCCAGCCGCCGATTTAATCCGCTATCCGTTGCATCTGATACGTGCGGCAGATAGTTTGTGGAATATACAAGCTTGTGTGTGGGCATGAAAGTTTCAGACCTTGAGTAAAGTTGCCTTGCTGTCAGCAAATCGCCGCCTGTGAGCCATTTCAATTTTGCTTCATTCAGCTTGCTTGTTGTTCCGCTTTCCGTACACAGTGCCAGCCGCTTTCCTTTTAGCTTGACTATTTCCGGCGTTGCAGATTGTCCGTTTGAATTTTGATTGCTTTTCAATATCACTTCCACTGGAATAGTTGTTGCATAATCCCCCAGGGCGGCGGCAATGGTTTCAAAGAATGTTCCTTTTCCCCTGCCGCCCTCACCATACGCAATTAAAACCAGTTCTTCTGATACATCACCACAAAGAAAAGTTCCGCAAAAACATTGTAACCAGTTCCGTGTTGGTTCGTCCGGCATAATTTCTCTTACTGTTTTATCCCACAATCTGCCGTGATAATCTGCACTTGCATCTGCCGTTGTTGTTTGCGTTATAAAGTCGCTTCGTGTGTGGTTATGGTATTCACCAGCCATTAAATCAAGCGTTTGCGTGGGCATATTCAGCAAATAGGGATTAGCATCAAATTCCTTTCCGTCTGTCAGTATCATTGACTTAAACATATCTATTGCCGGACGGATTTTTGACATATTAGGGCATTTCCTCAAGTAATCCAAAATAACCGCTTTCATATCAAGATTTTCACATCGTATTTCGTCTGCTTCTGCCGCTTTAATAATGAGACGGAAAGCGTATTTTGCCGCTTGTTGTAATTCCATTCCCACACTTTCATTCCATGTTTTGCCGTTCCACTTGTAAAACGTCTTTTTCGCTGGTTCATATAGCCAATCGCTGCCGTAAAATAAGTGGATTCTTTCGGCGTTTCCTGCATCAGTGTTTTCACAGAAAAAAGCTTCTTGCAATCGTTCCGCTTGCAGTTTATCTTTTCTTTGACGTTCCAATTGTTTTATCATTTCTTGCAGTTCTTTTTCTGCCTTTTCTTTGGCATAAGCAGCCGGATCGTAGCATTTTCCGTTCCATGTGTTCAATGCTTCTTTTATTAATCCGTCTTGATAATCTTTGCGCTTTTGCCACTTGTCACGTTGCGCCAGTGCCGACATATTGAATATGCGGCGCATTTGTTCTTTATCACCTCCACACCAAAAGGGCAGCATATTCATTAAAGCCATATCTGCGGCGCTATCATCATTGTTGTATGTAGTAATATCACCATAGTCAAACAAGCGTGAAAACTTGTTTCCTTTTTCGCTCTGCCGGATTTTGTCTATGATATTGTTTTCTGAAAGAGTAATCACGGCAGTAAGTGGTTTTACTTGCTTCGTTGCAGTTTCAGAGCGTTTATTTTTGTTTAGTGCCGGATATTCTGCAAACAGCCAGTCAATAGCATCTTGTCCGTTCTTAATCACAGACTGACCGCCGCTTATATCTCCAGTAAACGTGAGAAACCGCCGTTCTTGATAAACTTCAATTTCTTTTATTCCGTCAATCTTAAGGCTTCCTGTTTTTGTTCCAGTTCTGCCAGCCGTGATATAATCATCAATTTTGCCTTTACAGATAATATGATACCCTCTGCCACTTACAGAGCGTTCAATATATGCTACGTTACAGAATTTATCAATAATCTGCTGTGCCTTTTCGCTGGCTTTTCCGTCTGCATCAATACATTTATCAATATCAATAAAGACGTAGCCGCCGCCAGATTTTAGAACAAAACCCATTCCGTCATATTTTCCGCTTCTGTATGCGTTCAATGTTTCTTCAAACGTGCGCCACGTTTTAGGATTGTTTGCTTGCGCATTGACCGCATTTCCGTTTCTGAATAGGTTAGGGATTTTCAATACTTTGGTAGTATGCGATTCACCTTTATTACTGGTTCGTTCCTCATAGTTAAAACATACCCACTGTGGCAGCGGTTTTAATTCCTGCGGCATATTATCATAATTTACCATATTCACACCGCCTTATTTGTGATATAATATAATAAACAAGGGATATATATTATCATGTTGCCCCCTTGTCACCTTAACCGTCAGCACTTGCCCTGCTGGCGGTTTTTTCTTTGCTTAATCAATGCTTTTAGGTATTCCGTTCTGCTGGCGTATTGTTCCGGCAGTTTGTTCACGTTCCGGCAGCGTTCCTTTTTTGCCCTCTGTGGCGTGTAAATCGGTACTGCCTTTAACAGTTCCAACCGCTTTAATGTTTCTTCCTTGTCGAACAAATACCGCCGCCCACAAGGAATATAGGGCAATAGTCCGCTTCTTGCGTGTGTTTTAATCATCTGCTTTGGGAAACCTGTTTGTTCACAAAACTGTTTTAATGTGACTATCATGTTTTTACACCTCATCTTTTATTAACAATTCCTGCGGTTCAATGCCGAGAGCCGCTGCCAACGTGCCAACCTTTTTAGCGTTTACGTTTTTGCCTTTGTTAATAGAAACAATTATGTTTCTTGACACGCCAGCTTTTTTCACCACCTCCAAAAAGGTAAGCCCCTTTTTTGCACAAGCTGCAAAGAATTTTGTTTTGTCGATTTTCATGTTTACACCTCCGCTTAATTTTTGCCAATAACTCTATTAGCTTGTACACATTGTAACATAATGATTTTTAAAGTCAATCAAACTGTAAATTGATATTGTGTTGTAAACACAATTTATCGTTGACTTTTTACACAGAATGTTTTATTATGAAACAGGGTGATACAAATTGCGTGATAATATCAGAGAAAGTTTTAAATTTAACCTAAAAAAATACCGCCTTGCCGGAAAACAAAGCGGTTTGAAATACTGCAAGAGCGCAAAAGCTTTTGCAGAATATATAAATGTTAACTACAATACCTACATTGATTATGAAAGAAAAGGCAATTCACCACCTTTAGACATTTTGGTTATGATAGCCCAGGCGCTATGTGTTTCTGTTGATAGTCTTTTAGGCTATGACATTAGCGTTTTAAAATTTCTTAATGATTTAGGCATTAAATTTAACACAGAATTTAAAAATGATGGTAATTATTATATTTTATATGCGCCAATTGATACGTTGCAGACTATCAGCGTTGATTATGCGACATTGAAAGATGTTATATCGGAATTTCAAGCGTTAAATGTTACCATAAAAGATACGGCATTGAAAAGCTATATTTTTTATAAATTCGTTATTGAATTTGATGAATTGCGTTACAACGATTTACATAATACTGCATTACATCGAAACAAGATTTTGCCCTATGTAAAAGCATGGTGTGACGATTTAGAAAAACTGGACGCAATTAAACAAACTGGGGATTTTAGAGCTTATTTTTCTTTTTTGCATAATATGTTTGATAAACAAAAGAAAGTAAAAAAGGATGATATTTCAACATGGTATTACGGATTTATGGATTTTAGAGGAGGGAAATAATAATGTCAGATTACGGAAACGGCAGCTTAAAAGAAACCAAAGTTGGCAAATACGTGTATTGGACAGTACGCTATTATGATAATGAGGGCAAACAGAAATGGAAACGATTCCCACACACGGAACAGGGAAAAAAGGAAGCAAAGAAATTTCAAAAGGAAGTCAACAAAAAGAAGTCTGACGGCGTTCTTGTTTCCTGCACACACACTGTGGAAAGCTGGATAAGCGAATATATACAGACTTATAAAATCAATTCGCTGCGTGACAGTTCTTTATCAATTCTGCTGTTAACCTTTAACAAGATAGAAACCAGTCCTATTGCTGACATTCCGCTTGATAAAGTTAACGGCGCAATGATTCAAAACTTTTATAATATGCTATCTGATACATGGACAGATAAAAACGGAAAAGTTCATAATCCAATAGCCAGTAGTAGTGTTGGCAAGGTACATAAACTGCTGGCGGCAGCGTTCAAAAAAGCAGTTCAGTTGCGTATGATAGCTTACGATCCGATGAGTGTTGTTGAGCCGCCCAAAGTAAAATATGCAGAAAAGGGAATTTTTACAGAAGAAGAAATTAAAAAGATATTCACAGCAGTAAACACAATAGCTTCAAAAAAATGTAACACAAGGCAGAGCCACGATTATAATTTATTATTCACTATGCTGTTACAATGCGGTATGCGTGTCGGTGAATTACTGGCGTTGCAGTGGCAGGATATAAACTATCAAACAAGGGAAATTCACATTCACAGTACAAAGGTAAGATGTAAGCAGGAATTTAACGATACAAAAACTACGGCAGGGAACAGATACGTTCCTATTATCAATGATAATCTGCTGGCCAGTCTGAAAAGCTATCAAAACAGAAACGGCGTTACACGGCTGGCAGGATATATATTTGAGGATTCCCACGGCGGCGCTATGGAATACCGCAATATAACAAGGTACTGGACACACATTCGCAAACTGACAGGCATTGAAAAAAACATTCATTGTTTCCGGCACACTTGCGCTACACTGTGGCTGGAAAAGGGAATACCTGTTGCAGAAGTCAGCCGGATTTTAGGACACAGTGACCCAACAATTACCTATTCCATGTACACGCATAGCATACCTGGCTATAACCAAAAAATCATTGAGCAATTCCGTCAAAAACAAGTGCAATAATAATAATAAGTGCAAAAACAAGTGCAAATAAAATAAGAAATGCGTCAACCATGCTATTTGTAAGCATTTTGTCACAGTTCTTGGGAGCAGGGGGTCGCAGGTTCAAATCCTGCTGCTCCGACCATTTTATTTGTAAGAAAAATCTGATTGCAGAAAAATTGGTTCTGCACAACCGCACAATGAAACAGCAACAGCCGGATACGTTTTTGTACCCGGCTGCTTTGTTTTATAGCACAGCTATTCTTTTCCGACATCATCTCCGCATAGCGGCATGACAATTACAAATTACGCTTTCAGGTCCAGCACTTCTTCCGCGATGCGGGCCGCATTCATGATGCAGTCCGGACAAGGCGTTAATACCTTCCCTGTATCCAGGCCTTTCAGTTCTTTGCAAACCAGGGAATGGCACTGCTCCTGGAATTTATTCACGATTTCTTCCGCCAGCTTGTAGGTTTCCAGCTTGCTGTCCGGTGCTTCCAAATTCCCCGTGCTGCGTTTCATGCCGGCCAGTACGCAGGCCCCGCTTAACGCGCCGCAGGTCGCCAGCGTGCCGCCCATGCCTTTCCCCAAGCCTTCCGTCACTTTAAACATGGCAGCTTCATCCAGACCTACCAGGTCGGCATAGGTGCAGGCCACAGACTGGGCGCAGTTGTACCCTTTGTCGTGGCGTGCGATGGTCTCTTTTACTCTTGTCATGATACCCCTCCTCAAATACGTTAATACTATAATTTTGTCCCTTTTTTTGTCCCATAATCAGATTTAGCGCAAAAAATTTGACAAATCATCATATATCAATTATAATGTTTTTGTCGCAAAAAAGGACTATTTACAGTCCTGAAGCACTGCGACCGCAAGGTTATGCGATAACTGAACACAGGTAAAACGTTAAAACGCGGGTGTAGTTTAGTGGTAAAACTCCAGCCTTCCAAGCTGATGTTGTGGGTTCGATTCCCATCGCCCGCTCCATTTTTTTGTCTAAAAAGACTTTCTGTAACGCAGGATGTAAATCTGGCGATTCCGACGCAGAAGGTCTTTTTTATTTTGCATACAGGCGTTTTCCTTTTTAAAGCGGGACAGTTCCCTGCCTTCCTGCTTATTTTTTCAGAACGCCGCTGTTCTTCTGATTTGCGTCTATAAACTCCTGCACCAGATACCGGGGACGGCGCTTCACTTCCAGATAAATCTTCCCCACATATTCGCCGATGATGCCGATAGCCAGCAGAATCAGTCCGCCCAGCAGCCACAGGGAAATAATCAGACTGGTCCAGCCCGCGATGGTCTGGCCGGTAAAATGCCGGAACAGCGACCAGAGCAATACCAGCCCGCTGATCACCGAGATACCAAGTCCCAAATTCACAATGAATTTAATCGGCTTGGACGACAGAGAGGTAATGCCCTGCCAGGCAAAGGCAAACATTTTTTTCAGGGGATATTTGCTCTCCCCCGCCAGCCGTTCTTTACGCTTATAGTACACACAGTCATGTTTCAGCCCGATCATGGGAACGATGCCGCGGAGGAACAGGTTGACTTCCTGATATTCCCCGAAAGCCGCCAGCGCCTTTTTGTCCATGAGGCGGAAATCCGCATGGTTAAAAATCACTTCGGCCCCCATGTTCTTCATAAAACGGTAGAAACCTTCCGCCGTAAAACGCTTAAACCACGTATCCGACTCCCGGTTATCCCGGACGCCGTACACGATATTACAGCCTTCGTCATATTTGTCCACCATGGCGTCTATGGCATCAATGTCGTCCTGCAAATCCGCATCGATGCTGATGGCCGCGTCACAGTAGGGCTGCACCGTCATAAGGCCGGCCAGCACCGCATTCTGATGCCCTTCGTTGTGAGCCAGGCAAATGCCGGAATATACCGGATCCTTTTGACAAAGCTCCTGGATCATTTCCCAGGTACGATCCCGGCTTCCATCGTTCACAAAACAGATTTTACTGTTTTTGCCGATCTTTTTCCGCGCAATTAAATCTGAAATTTTATTCTTTAGTTTTTCCGCCGAATCCGGCAACACTTCCTGCTCATTGTAACAGGGGATCACCATATACAGCACAGTTTCTGAAGACATACTCCGACCTGACCTCACCGTAAACTATCTGCTTCTGTAAATACAGATTCCCGACTTATTTTCCAGCAGCTCCCAGTTTTCGCCGCCCATCTTTTCTTTCATTTTCTCATACATGTGCTCGCGCATGACGATGTATTTCTGACGCGGATCCTGTTTCACCGCATCCAGGGATTTTTCACTGTTGACATCCGCCTCAATGCCCGGGATATCTGTGTAAAGCATAAAGCCCGGGCGCAGGAATCTGTCCACATACAGCACGCGCGACGCGTCTTTTTCCGCAGCCATATAGGTCGCGGCAATAGTCTTCACACTGAAGCGGTCCTGGATCTGCGGCATCAGCACGCCGAACGCCATAACCATCGTCACCAGCCCGGTTACCACATGGAGCCAGGCGGCGCTTTCCACATTGCAGTATTTTTTCAGCGCCAAAAGATTCAGCGCGCCCAGCACAAGAGTGGCAACGCCCAGAATCATACCGCCCATGGCAAGTTCCGGCATCTGGCGTCCGCCGACGATCCAGCCCACGCCCATCAGCAAATACATGACGAAGGTGCCTATCACCCAGCCCGTCTGGCATTTCCCGTTTTCGCAGGTCATCCGCTCAATGTTCCAACCGATGATCATGGACAGGGCCGGCAGCAGTACCAGCATGTAGGAAACCTGTTTCGTTTTGGCAATGGAAAAGAAAATGAATACAAAAATCCACCAGATCTGCAGGAACAGCAGCCTGGTACTTTCCCTGCCCACGCTTTTCGTAACAGCGTCTTTAATGGATTTCAGCAACACGCCGGTCCAGGGGAACAAGCCCAGGATAATGACAGGGAGATAAAACCACCAGTGTACCCTGTTAGGATGCAACGGCGCGGAAAAACGGCTTATGTTATGGAAGCCGATAAACTCATAGATAAAATCCATGCCGTGATTCTGGTACATAAACACATACCAGGGCATTCCCACTGCCGCCACCAGAATCAGACCGGGAATCACGTGCATACGAAGCATCCGGCCCAGATCGCGGGTTACCAGCAGATACAGGAACACGATGGCGCCGGGAAAGACAACTCCGATGGGGCCTTTCGTCATTACCGCAAACCCGCAGAACAGATACATCAGCCAATATTTTTCATGCATAAAGCAAAGCAGCGCGCCTGTCATAAAAAACAGCAGCGTCGTGTCCGTCACCGAAGCCTTGCCCATGTACATAATCATAACCGTGGTGCCCATGACCAGACCGGACCAGAACCCCGCCCTGGCGCTAAACTGCCGGGCAGCGGAAACCGTCGTCATCAGAACCGCGCCGATAGCCATCAGGGAAGCAGGCAGACGGGCGGCCAGTTCGGAAAAACCGCCGAACAGTTTCAGCGAGCCTACCAGCAGCCAGTAAAAAATCGGCGGCTTGTCATACCAGTATTCATTGTAAATACGGGGGGAAAGATATTCGTTAAAACGGATCATTTCCTTGGCCGTTTCCGCGTATACCGGTTCGTCCGGGTCCAACAGCGCCACCCCGTCGATACCAAACAAAATATTAAAGCCTACAATAACCAGTAACAGAACGATTGCTTTGACAGGTAATTGATTCATCATCGCATCTCCAACTATTTCCGAACACTATTATAGTACGTCAACATATTTGATTTATTATAACACATAAGGGCGTAGAAAACACAGGTTTTCCTATGTTTTCCCTCCATGCATCCGCCTGCTTATTTTTTATAGGTGTAAATCATCTTCAGCGCTTCCACCGCATCTGCGCACTTCAGGTAAGGCGGGTACGTTTTCTGTTCACCGGAAGCACTGCGCAGAGAGTTGTTATAATAATAGTAACCGGCTTTCTCTTTTGCCTGCGTTTCTTCTGCAGAAAGGCTGTAATACGTTCCGTATTTAAATAGAAGGGCATGACTGACAATATGCTCCGGGTCGGAATAGACCGCCAGCCGGAACGCATTTTTCTTTGCTATATCGAATTCAATTTCAACGGTTTCTGCATTTACATCCTGCTTACCCAGCGTAATGTCCATGGTTTTGGCTATTTTATAATAGTTGATGTTGGCCGTATCGGAGTTCACTGCTTTATCTATCCGGAAAAAGTGCAATTTGTGCTTTTGCGCTAACGCTTCTACGTTTTGCGGTGTCATGTCAGGATGCAGTTCTGTAAAAAACCGGTGCAAATCTGTTTTCGGTACGATGTCCCGGGGGGATTCTTTATCGAAAAAGAAAATTAAGGCCAGCCCTATAATAAGGAACAGGGCTACAATCAAAAAGTCACGGGAACCGGATTTCTTTTGTCGTTCCGAATCACCGGCGGTGCTGACTTCTTCGGATGTACGCTCCGGCAACACAGTCGGAGTTTTCTTGCCGTCCTCTTGATTATCAAGGCCGGCAGACGTTTCCGTTTCTTCGGAAATATGAAATTCGTTGCCGCAGTATTCACACCGGGCATGATGGTTTTTTACATCGGTTGTCAGCGTAGCGCCGCAGTTTGGGCATTTAAAATTATATAGTTTCAAGGGATGCTCCTTTGTCTTATGTCAATATCAGAATCGAAAAAATAACTTTATCTTGTTTTCGCTTTTGATGAAAATATTATACCAAAAAAATCAGACCTGGCACAATCGTCGTCTTTTCTTTTTAGGTATTGCAAGTGATATTTTGTTGTGGTATAATACATTGTCAGTTTGAGAAGGATTGCCATAGGTTTCATTTACTGCGGACAGTGTCCATGCAGAATAAAGTGGTACAGTAACCACCCCGGTAAACGACTGTCACCCTTCGCAAACCCTATATGGTCCAGTAGCCCAGTTGGATAGAGCAACGGCCTTCTAAGCCGTGGGTCGGGGGTTCGAATCCCTCCTGGATCACCAAAAGAATGCAGTCCCCATGCGGTTTTGAGCCACATGGGGACTGCTTGTATTTTTATACATTTTGGCCAAAGTGTCTCAAAATTGTCTCACTTTGTTTCGGAACCAATAATTTTATCTAATATTTTTTCCCAGGCCGGCATCGCCTCTTTTGCCAGCGGATAATAATCGCTTACGTACCGGAGGTCCAGCGGATTGCCATTGTGACCCATAATGTAATCACTAACACGGGGAGGAATCATTGCCGAATTTTTGCGCTCAGTATCGCCCAACTTTCTCAATGAATAGGGGCAAACGCTTTTTTCGAGCAAGAGGTAGTTACTAATTTTTCGAAGCCGTGTCCGCATTCCATCTCCATATGCGCTAATGACCTGGTTGTTTTCCACATTTCTGCGCTGGAAAAACAGAATGTTTTCTTGATTTGTGTACTTGTGCTTCTCCAAGTACTTCTCAGATTCTTGCTTAAAATCAGTCAACGCTGCAATCGTCCGTTTTGATAGCGGTATTTTCCGAACTGAACCGTTTGTTTTCGTCTCTCCAATCGTAATTCGATCCACACCTAATTCTTCTGCATCTTTTTTGGATATAACTGTAATATCCTTTTCAATCATCATACTGCCTTCCTCGAGATCAATATCGTTCCAGGTCAGCGCGTATAATTCAGTCGGCCGCAAACAACCGTCCAATGTCAGCAATATCTGAACTTTTAATTCCAGGCTGAAGCTACGGTCTGTTTTATGATTCATGATGAACCTGATTACTTTCTTTATATCTGCTGGTGCTACGTTGCCACGATTTCTTCGCAGATTAACTCTTTTGCCAATTTCAAACTTTTTCAGCTCTTTCATCGGATTTTCCCTGATATATTTATTGATTTCAGCATATTCAAAGTAGTCGTTTAATAATCGTCTGAAATCACGGAGCGTTTCTTCGGAGTAGCCGTTTTCGTCTCGTAAATCCCGCAGAAATTGTTTTATATCGTTTCCCTCTATTGTATATATCAGCTGGGAGCCAAATTTGTCTTCGATTTTTTTTCTGTACCATTTACGTTTTACTACAGTGTTGATACTGTACTGCGTGTTTTCTTTGTAGAAACATTCGATAACATCCACCATAATGCGCTGTTCCCTGATGTTCAAAATCTGGGCACGGCGCGTTTTTACTTTTTCAGCAAACATTTCGTCTGCATCTTTTTTGCTTTTTGCGTACACGTAAACGGTTTCTTTAATCTGTTTCGGCTTGCCCGTTTTGGGATCCTTAACTCGGCAGATACTGATACGTTTGGTAAACCGCTTCAATTTTTCTTTCATTATAAAAATCCTCCTTAAGCTGGGTTCCTACCCAGTATTTTTAAATCCAACTCGCTCCGATAGAGGCGAATTTTTTTACCTTTTCTCGCTTGGAGAGGGTCTATAAAAACTACTACTATTATGAAAGGAGGTATCATTATGACTAATAATAATATTATTAATCGTAAGAACGACGGAACGAATGGCTATATTCCCCGCCTCAAACACGATCGTGTTAAAAAGGAGTGGAACGGTGTGCATTCCAACAAAAACTTGATCAGGAAATCCAAGTGATTTGCTGATCATGTTTATAGTGGCTTATATCTGTTATTGTTTGATGCTATCTCACTGTACGGATACTAAGCCACTATTTTTATTAATTTATTAAAAATTTGATTTAAAAGGAGTATTAATTATTATGAATGCAAAACTGAATTTGTACAAATCGTGGAAGAAAAAACTGTTTAATATTGATGAATCAAAGACTAAAGATTATATCGATTCCGAATACCAGTATTTGTTTGAATACATCAATCCTAATTTCTCTCAAATGGATACCGATGATTTAATCGTGTGGCATGCAAAAATGGCTGTATTATGCAGATATATGGATCTCAAAGGATATGCAGAAGGACATGTAAGCACGTTATTTTATCTTTCTTTGTTCTGACGCAGATAAAGGCAATACAACAATAACACATAAAAACGACTATTCTTTCTTTTACAATGATGCTGGGATGTCGGTAAATGATAAATATATTCCAGCCGATGGTTCACGGGCTGAAACAATGGTAGCTTTAGGTGCTGGTGAACTAGTTTATTATACTAAAACCAAACACCCTTTTTATAAAGGTCGCTTTGACCAGAGTTTTTATGATAGGCTGAATCCGTAAAGCCGCCTGTTCAGAAGATATAATTCGCTGCCCACTGGCTTATTCCCGCGGGCGGCTTTTTATTTTCGGTTCTTTTCTTTTCAGTGCATCAATGTTATAATGAACATAAGTTCTATATAATGGAGATGATACTAATGAAATCCAAATACAAACCCGATCAGCAAGTGTATTTTCTTATCTGCGGGCGGTATGTTACTAAGGCAAAAGTTGTTACGGCTTCTTCATGGTTCGTTACAATCCGGTTTAATAAAAATGCGGGCGAAAGCATCATCCGGCTCCCTCATAACAGGATCTTTGCTACGGAAGAAGAAGCACGAAAACATATCCATCCGGCTTTGCCGCCTATACAGCCAGCAATACGAGAAGGAAATGGCGAGTATGTATGCTCCCGGCGTTGGGAATGGGAATAAAAAAGGCCGCGGCCCCGGATTATACGTCCGAGTACCGCGGCTTAGCTGTCTTTTAACTGAAACGGTTTAAGCTTATAAAGGACTTATTGTATATTCACCAACAGTTCCGTCTCCCTTTTTACCATAAAAACGAATCGGTTCCAAACCTTGCAAACTGGTAAGAAAGATGGTGCTGTTATCTGAAAGAGTAATTGTAACATCAGAAGATGTTGCTGTGACGCTGCTGACAGTAGTGTCATACGTGAAACAAATTCGGTCATACTCACACTCAAACCCAAATATGGTGTTAGTTCCGGTTGGTTTCGTAGAGAAAATAAAATCGTCCTGTTCAGAATCCCCTTTTACAGTTAAGTGCCACTCTGAATCGGAAATATGGTTGTAGCCTACTAATATACCACCGGTAAGGGCGTTGTGGCCCGCACTGACATAGAGTTTATCTTTTCCTAGACCGCCAACAAGCATGTCGTTACCGGCTTCTCCATATAGTGTATCATCGCCATCACTGCCATACAGCTGGTCATCGCCATCGCCGCCATACAGAGTGTCATTGCCGCTATCTCCTTGCAGTAAGTCTCTGGAGTCGCTGCCATACAGAGTGTCATTGCCGTCTCGGCCTTCTATTATGTTGCCGCGACCGCCGATTACGGTAAGCGTATCGTCATAATTGCTGCCCGTAATACGACTACTATAATTAGATTGCACAGAAGCTGAAACAGTGACGCCGGTACTGACAGAGTCGGCATTAATAATTGCGCCGGTAGAGAGAACTTCCACGGAAAGAGATTTGTCTGCAAAATCATCATTCATTTCAACCCAAAAATATAAATCGTTTTTAGGAAAACCAGGAAGCTGCAAGGCATTTCCTTTTTCAATGACTTTTGTCAGTTTATCTGTCGCATCTGTAACAGACAGAATGTTTTCTGGGCCGCTCATTAGTGTTACTGTGTAATGAGGATCACCAAGTCTTGCTTCCTCCTTAATTTTTACTCCGGTTATAGTATTCTCAAACTTAATCGTGTCATCGGCTTCGAAGTCTTCGATTGTCGCAGTTCCGGAGGTGTGGACAAAAGAATCCATACCCGCGCCGCCATAAAGGATGCTGTCTTTTCCACCGTTAATGTTAATGGTGTCATTTCCCTCATTACCGTAAACCGTATTACCGGTACCGCTTCCGCTGATGTTAAAAGTGTCATTGCCGGCATTTCCGTAAATGATGCTGTTTGATCCTCCTAAAACGTTGAATAACTCATCGCCGGTATTCCCCTGGTAGGTTCCGGTTGAACGAATTTCTATTACCCCGTAGGAAGGCGACGGATTCAGCGACCCGTTAATCTCACCGCCGGTAATAGATCCTCCGTCCGCAAACTGTATTTTCGACAGCGGATTCGCTCCCCAGCCTGTTACGGAAACGGTTCCCCCGCTTTTATGTGTAATAGTCAGGGTTCCACTGTCCAGACGGTACGTTACATCGTTTTTATTAACTTTTGCCAGCGTTAAAACATCTGCATCGCCGGAATTGAAATCGCTTTGGTTTATGGAAATTTTCGTGCCTGCGATGAATGCGGAATTGATTACATAATTATCTGTGCCGGTACCGCCGCGCAGAGCGTAGCTGTTCCCTTTGGTTTGTGTGCCGTCGTTGATGGTGATTGTATCGTTGCCTGTCCCGCCGTTGAGCGTGCCGCCGGCTTTGCCCGCGTAAATGGTGTTGTTCTGAGCGTTACCGGTAATATTCACAGATTTTGCTGCATTGCGCCCGTCAATGGTCTTCACGGTAGATAAAAACTTCGTGGCGTCCATGGTACCGGTGAAGTCTTTGCCTAATTTGATCGCTGTACTAGATGCAGTGTAGCTACCGCGGCTGTCTTTCAGGCTGATGGTCTTTTTGGCAGCGCCAGCCACTGTTATGCTGGCTTTACCGGCTTTGAAGGTTACATCTTTGCCCTTAAGCGTTGTTGAAGTGATGACCCCGCTGTTTACTTTCAGCATATCCTGCCCGGCAGCATAATCTTTGATGGTCGCAGTAGCTTTCTTCTTGCCAAAGATATACGTATCCTTTCCCGCGCCGCCGTAAAGGTAATTGTTAGTACCGCCATTGATATTAAAGGTGTCTACACCCTTGCCGCCGTAGAAGTAATTCTTCTTCCCGGCGTTGATGTTAAATGTATCTTTACCGGACACTTTACCCTTGGCGTCGTCGCCGTAAATCTTATTGCCCGATCCGATTTTACTGGTTATAGTGATGGTATCGTTACCAGCATCGCCATAAATATAATTAAGTTTACCGCCTTTAACGGTAAAGGTATCTTTTGCAGCCGCGCCGTATATTTTGTTTTTCCCGTTTTTCGAGATTTTATTTGCAGAAGGCTTCTTACCGGTCACCACGATAACGTTGCTTGTGTTTACGGTGAATTTATCAACCTTTGCGGTTCCTTTTACTGTTGCCATAGCGATACCTCCCAGGCTTTTATAAAGATAGTATAGCGTATGTGTTGATGAAGAACAAATAATATTATTTAGTAATTTATCATATCCTATTTAAGAGAAAAATACAAATTTTTTCTGACATGTTTCGAACAACAATACCCTATGGGTATATATAAGGATAAACCGGCCAATTTAAAATCGGTCGCGCGCGGATTTATATCTTCCGACACGCGACCGATATTTAAATACTTATACCATGCCAGCTTTTGTTTTTATGGCTGCATAAGACAATTTTGTGGAATCGAACTTGATGCCGTTTGAAAATGCTCCATTCGTGAAATTAGTAATTTCCAAACGGCAGTTATCGTATTGGTCTGTCAAAATCAGCGTGGATCCGTTATGGGAAAAAACATAGTCATCACAAGAATCGTTTATTATTAACATATTATTAGTTACTGTGTTTGCAGCTGCATTGATTTTACATTTTTCATCATTAGTCCATTGCCAATCTAAAGCTATAGATGTTTTCCCGCCAGTTAATGTCACTGATGCAGAACCATCTATATTTATAGTATGCCCAGTGCCACCAGATACAGTAACTGAATCTTTATAACCGCTATAAGCAGCATCGGTTTCAACAACGTACTTGGTGCCGCCAGTAATTGTTATGGTATCGTTGCCGTCGCCGCCGTCAACAGTCATTTTACTGCCACCGGAGACGGTTATTTTATCATTTCCACCAGCTCCATAAATAGAATGACCAGTTCCAGATTTAACTTTAATTATGTCACTGCTTGAATCGTCACCCCAATTAGTAAAAATGCCACCACTTATGAAACTGTTCTTCCCGCCAGTTACTACAATTGTATCACTACTAGCACCGCCATAAATAGCAGCATTACTCCCACCTTTAACATAGATGGTATCTTTACCAGCATCACCAGAAACACTAATCCCATTGCCCGTCTTTTTCCCGATTGTTATTTTGTCGTTTCCGGCATCGCCGTATATAAAGTGATCTTTACCATAGTTTACAGTAATAGTATCGTTCCCTGAATTTCCTTGAATATTGTGAGCGTTTCCTTTATTTATAGTAATGCTATCGTTCCCTGAACCACCTTGAATTCTATGACTATTTCCCTTATTAATACTTATTTTATCATTACCGGCATCTCCGTAAAGCCAGTGAGAATTACCTTGGTTAACCGTAATCTTGTCTTTTCCGGCATCTCCGTGTATTCTATTGTATCTCCCTTTAACAGTAATAACGTCGTTTCCCTTTAATGCACGGATAGTAAGAAGTACCCCATTAACCGCTATACTGTCATTCGCATTACTGGCCTTATACGTGCTTTTATTATATCCGTTATATTCTTCGTTAAATGTATATGTCCCCATAATAAGCTCCTTTCATAATTCGTTTGAAAGAATACTTTAAATCTATATAATCTATCTTTTAAAATATTATAACATATGCGGTAAAAATAGAAAACTGCCTTTTCCAAATACAAGCAAGGTCAGCAAGTTAATTTTTACAACATATTTTTGCCTTCATCCCATATTATTAAAATCTAAGCGTGCCAGGCTGGCAAACTTTCTTCATTAGTAGTTTTAACTATTTCCCATTCCTTATTTTTCATGTTATAATTTCAGCAGCAGCGTAGCGTTTGTTATCATATTTTTTAAAGGAGAGAACTGACTCATGAAAAAAATTCTTTTCTTAGCGTCTTTGCTACTATTATTGTCTGCTTCTTGCTTTGCAAAAGTAACCGAATGGATTGATCCCACATTTAACTTTAATAACGTAAAGCGCGTATATGTATTTCTAAATATTCCTGGTTATTTCCGCGACGGTGCTAAGGAATTGGAAATGCAACAGGCGTTCTTCCCCAAGATTAAAGATTCTCTTAAAACCAAGCTTCCACGCGGTTATGAAATCGACTCAGTTTTTAAAGTGATAGAAAGAATTAAGACCGAGAATTTTGTTGACATCGAAGCCTTATATAAAGAATCTCCCAATGAAGCCGCGGATATTTTTTATAAGTTTGTAGGCGAAAATTATGATCTAGGGATGTATGTAACTATGATTGCTTACGATAAAGGCTACGAATATAGGGAAGGTATTACATGGTATCAGCCAACAACTTATACATCCACTGTTACAGAAGTTTTTCACCCCGGACGTCAGTGGAACGTTACTACAACAGGCCCCGCGCGCGAAGTAAAGATTGGTAATGGCATTTTCCCTGCCGTTTATGTCACAGCACGTATGGATGTTTTTAACATGAGTAACAGAAAATCAGTCTGGTCACGTATTGATCGAAGAGAGCGGCTACTCAAACCTTTGAATAAGACAACAAACGAATCCATGTTTTCACGTATGTCAGAGGATTTCGCAGACAGTTTATACAAAAAATTAACGACCGCTGATGGAAAACCTACTGGGAAAGCAGTTTCGTCTAATCCCGCGGGATTTTAAACAAAAAATAATGGTCGGATAATAGCTCCGTGAAACCTCGCAGTACAAAAGCGGCCGCGGCCCGATTTCTAAAATTGGACTGCGGCTGTTCTGGTTACTTTTGTCGGTGCCATATTATAATGCACGATTATCCAAATTAACATTGACAAATAAAATGCTGGTGCTATAATAACATACGTGTTCCGTGTATTGTCTTTCTTGCTTTCCGGCGAACAGGGAGCACAAACAAATCGGTTCAGGGTACCTAACCCTGAGAAATCCCGGAATCTCCTCCGGGATTTTTTCTTTATAAATATGCGCCAGTGCATTTTAAATCTTGAAGAAGGAGGTACCACAATTGACGAAAAATCCGACAGTTCTTCTGCTTACCAGCCGTGATTTTGATTACGATGATTGCGAGTTTGAAGTTTCCAACATTTCGTATTACTATATCATCCCCGCCGGCAAACTGAAAGAACAACAGATCGAATTCAAAAATGAAGTCGCCGACGACGAACTATTACTTATAATCTTTTTTAAGGATGCACTTCACGCAATAAGAATGCAGATTAAAACAAATATTGATGAAAATCAACGGCTTGTAACATTAAGAGACGCACTTTTGCCTAGGTTGATGTCTGGTGAATTAGACGTTTCTAACATAAATTTTTAAACCATTAAATTCTCATTTTTCTTAGTTTTCAGTAGTTCCAAATACAATCATAAAAGGAGCGATATGCTATGCCTGGTTTTTATACGGAAGCAGATTATGAAAATTCTGTTATAGAGCTTTTTGAAAATATGGGATATCAGCATGTATATGGTCCTGACATTGACCGGGACTTCAACAGCCCTTTATATGATGTTGTATTGGAAGAATCTCTTGAACGGTTAAATCCGAATCTTCCTGCCGATGCAATCAAAGCTGCGTTATA
>JAEEGI010002681.1_pt1 | contig 43195 bp, 42 predicted proteins | sample 8958751 | NCBI WGS metagenome assembly JAEEGI01 (sample SAMN16246545, study PRJNA631951) | gut metagenome | biome: gut microbiome; feature: rumen; material: KS-attached | host: Bos | place: Iran: Karaj | collected 2018-10 | reverse complement strand
TCGCACCGGGCCATCTGTATCTCTGCCCGATCGAAAAAGCAAGTTCCGTATTACGGGATTCTCTTTATATCTGCGGGCTGTCTGCAGCCAGCTATCCGGGTACGCCGAAGGAAAATCCTCTGCTGCTGGATTGCGATCTTGAAGATCTGGATAACGAAAGCCTGACTTCCCAGGGGATCATCCTTCAGAAACGGGAAAATCTCTTCCATCTGGTGAAACTGGCCAATGCCTTGGGCAACGAGATCGATCTGTCTTATCCCGGTCTGAATGTTTCCGAACTGAAACACTACAATGCTTCGAGCCTGCTGTTCGAGCTGTATCGGCTGGAAAACGGTCCTGCAAAAGAATTAAGCGATCTCGATAAGACGATCCGGAAAGTGACTTATTTCGAACCCGGGTTATCCGTAAGCAGAAAGATCGGCGAAGCCTATAACGCTTCAAAGATCCTTCTATACAAGAAAGCATCGAGCAATAACGATACCAGGACATCCTTCCGTTTATACAGGTATTCTCCTTCCCAGCTGAATACGTTCTTTAACTGCAGGAAACAGTATCTCTTTCAGAATCTGCTGAAGATCCCGCAGCCGGAAGACTACGATCCTTATGAAGTCATTCCGGCGACAGAGCAGGGGACGCTAGCGCATGCGCTGATGGAGTATCTGCCGGAGCATCCGATGAGCAAGCAGCAGTTTTCCGAGTTTTCAGGAACCGTTTTCGATGAATACATGCATATCAGCGTTCCTTTGATCGCGGACAAGATAGGCAACGTCAAAGAAGAGTTTGTGGAAATGATGGAGAACGGCTGGGAGATGGATCATCGTTTCCAGAGGAAAGTCGCTTTCAAAGAAGAAGATAAGGAAGCGCTGCATGAAGCATCGGGGGTCATGATCCATGGCTATCCGGACCGGGTCGAGTTTACGCCCGATAGGAAGGCTGTCATCATCGATTTCAAGACCGAGCGTGATCTATATGCCCACCTTCAGGATGACATCGATACCTGTCTGCAGGTGGTCATGTATGCCTATATCGTGGAGAAGACGATGGGCTGCGAGGTGGATCACTGCGAATACCGGATGTTGCGTTTCGATGCGGACAAAGGCGTCATTACCTGCAAGTACGATGATGAGATCAGGAAACAGCTGACAGAGAAGCTTCTGGAATTTCGAAGATGCATGGAACAGGGCGATTTCGCAATCGAACCGATGAGCAAGGAAGAAGAGAAGGGACGCTGCCGATATTGCAAGTATGGCAAGATCTGCGGAAAGATCGTATTGGATGAGGAGAGCGAGTAAGAGATGACAGATGCACAGGCACGCGCATTGATCATAAATGATATCGATAGCAATCTGTTTGTGGAAGCCGGAGCAGGGTCCGGCAAGACGACGATGCTGGTAGAGAGGATGGTAGCGATGGTGGAGAAGGGTCTTCCGGTCGAGAAGATCTGTACCATCACTTTCACCAAGGCTGCCGCCAATGAATTCTACGAACGTTTCCAGAAGCGTCTGATCGAGCGAAGCAAGATCCCGTCATCTTTCAAAGGATCGGACCACGAACTTCCTAAGCCGACCGAAGAAAGCGCAAAGAGATGTCAGGAAGCTCTGGCTGGCATCGACCTCTGTTTCATGGGAACCATCGATGCGTTCTGCAACATGATCCTTTCCGAGCATCCCAATGAAGCAGATATTCCAAGCGACGCCAGACTGATTAGCGAAGAGGAAGAAAAAGAGATCTACAGCCAGTTCTATATCAGTGTCAGAGCGGGAAAATACGGAAGCGAACTGAAAGAAAAAGCCAATCATTTCGGCATGCTGTTCTGGAATCCAGAAGAGACTTTCGTCCGGCTGATCAAGGAGATCATGGATCGCCGAAACGCGACTTTCGTATACAAGAAGCAGAGCGACGCAAGTCCTTTCCTGTTTTTAAAAGAAGATCGGGAAACCATGATCAGGATCCTTGACGTCTTTAATCGGGATCTCTCGAAACTGAGCAATTCTTTAGGCAAAAGCGATACCAGGGATCCGCTGGAAGCATACATCGATGCCAGCGCGGTATTGCACAAGGGGTGGCACTACAATTATACCGGCGTGCAAAGAGCATTGAAAGACATCTCGAAGCTTTCCTATGCCGCAACTCCCAAAGAGCTTGGATTCACTACGGAACGTTTCATCCGGGAACAGAATGGCTCCACGGTCCTGAATATCGCCGACGAAGACAGCAAAGACGCTTTACTTGTGAAACTGAGAGAATACAAGTACTATAAGAGCCTGTCCTTCCTGCTATCCTGCGTGCCTTATCTGGAAGAAGAAATGAGACAGAGCGGTAAATTCAGTTTCTTCGATTATCTCTATTATTTGAGAAACATGCTTCAAAAAGATGCGCAGGAGAACGATGGCAGACTGATCGATTATATTTATCAGCGGCACAGCTATTTCATGATCGACGAGTTCCAGGATACCAATCCGATGCAGGCGGAAGTCTTCTTCCATTTGGCGGCAGAAAATTCCAACGAACCTGATTGGAAGAAATGCCGGCCGAGACCGGGTTCCCTGTTCATCGTCGGCGATCCGAAACAGTCGATCTACCGTTTCCGGAATGCCGATGTATCTTCCTATATCCAGGTACGGGAACTGTTCCGACAGGATGCGGGGAAGGTCGTCCACCTGGTCAATAATTTCCGTTCCCGGAATATCGTCAAGCATTATTTCAACAGCGTTTTTGAGGATGTCATGCCGGAAGACACGAACGATCAGAGCGCGTACCAGGATATCGAAAACATTGACGCTGCCGAGGATCCGGGAGAATTCGAGGGCATCTATGCCTATGAGACGTATGGCGCAAAACTGCTGGCAGACTATCCGGAAATGAATGATTACGACCAGTTGATCAGAATCATCAGGATGCTGGTGGACAATCCGTCCTATCGGATCGTCGAAAGAGATAAGAGCAGACCAGAGTACGGCACGCTTAGGACGATCGCATACAAAGATTTCATGATCATATTCGCCAGCAAGAAACCGATTGCCGCCTGCATTTCCCGTTTTCATGAAGAAGACATTCCGATCCGCGTGGAAGGCAAAGTCCTGTTCGAGGAATGCGAAGCGTTGAGAGCGATCGCCGATATCTATAAGACCGTCGTCTCCGGGGATGCCATTTCCCTGGTTGCGGTACTCTACGGTCCGCTCTTCGGTTTCAATGAAAACGATCTGACAAGATACAAGTCGGAGGGACACGATATCCGGCTGGAACCCGGGAAGAAATATGCGGAGGAAGGGATCGATGGAGCGATCGGGAAACTGTCTAAAACCGCTTCGGAGATCGTTTCCCTGACGCCGTCTGCCTTGTTCGAGAAGATCATCGATGACTACAGGATCTACGAATCTGTTCCTAGCGATGGCATGGAGACCGTTTACTTTACGCTGGAACTCATCCGGGCGGAAGAACGGGGCGGAAGCATCGTTACCTATGAAAACGCGGTCGAGTATCTGGAGGAGCTGTTAAGCGGAGAATCCGGGCTGGAAAGATGCCTGAGCCTGAAAGAAGATGAGGATGCGGTCCATATCGCCAATCTGCATAAAGTCAAAGGACTGGAAGCACCGATCGTCATCCTGGCAAAAGCAGGAACACCGAGAAACAGTCCGGAGATTCGGATCGAGTATCCGGAGGAAGAAAACGCTTCGCAGACGCACGGCTATATCATTTCATTCAATGAAACGGCGGATAGCGGGGTCTCTTATCCGATCATCAGCACCGCGCAGCATCGGCAACAGGAGGAAGATGAAAAGAACAGCCTCTCAAAAGAAAACGACAGGCTGGTCTATGTCGCAGCTACCAGGGCAAGAAACGCCTTGATCATCAACAGGTCGAGACAGGCGAATGCGAAGACCGGCAATCTCCAGGATTCCGCAACGAAATGGAAGGCACTCAGAGATAAACTGCTGCCGAAAGGCGGCGATGGTAGCGACCGCATGATCCTGGATATCATAAAAGAGAATCCTCATTACCGGAGATCGGAACATGGCCAGGCCGATCCTGCGGTCTTATATGATCAGACAGAAACCACGCCGATCGTCAGGGAGGAGACCTATCATCTTATCAGTCCAAGCACCTTGAAATCAGTTTCAAAGATCAGCGAAGAGCCTTTGGAAAAAGAAGGGGTCCGCGAAACGGCGGACGAGACGTATTCGACGCTGATCGGTACGATGGTGCATCGGATGATGGAGATGATCCTCATGTCCAAAGACAGCCTATCCAGGGAAGATGTCGTCAGAAATGTCCTGTCGGAATACCTGACTGATGAATTCGAGGGATACAGAGAATCATTTGCAAAGAGAATGGAAGAGGTCTATGAAGTCATGCATCATGGCGGTTACCCCCAGATCAACGGTGCCGATCAGGATATCCTACCCGTCCTGCTGAATGTGGATGAAGTCTGTTCCGAAGTGCCTTTTTCCTATCGGGAAGAGGATAACGTCATCAACGGGATCATCGACTTGATCTATAGGAAAGACGGAAAACTTCATATCATCGACTGGAAAACGAACCGCAACGCGGAAGGGCTTGCCGAACATTACAAGGGACAGCTGGATGCATACAAGAAGGCTGTAAAACAGATGAGCGGCGAAGAAGCGGAAGATGCCCTGATCTATCACATATCGATCGTCTGATCAAAGGGAACGGTTAAGCTGCTCCCTTTGTTTTAGGAAAGCTTTAAATGGCTTATAATAGATTTATGAATTATCTATGTACCGCACTTATTTCCTACCTGCTAGGCAGTTTCAATACGGCTTATTTCATTGCGAAAGCAAAAGGCTTCGATATCCGCGAGAGAGGAAGCATGAATGCCGGTGCCAGCAATATCAAGGTCAACCTCGGCTGGGGGTACGCCGTCCTGACGGGTCTCTGCGATTTCCTGAAGACGATCATCGCCATAAAACTGAGCAGCTATCTGTTCCCGGGCGATGCGGTCATCCCGTTCCTGGCGGGAGGCATGTCGATCGTAGGGCACATCTATCCGTTCTATCTGGGATTTCGCGGCGGTAAGGGCTTCGCCTGCTACATCGGGATGCTGATTGCGATCGACTGGAAACTAGCTCTGGCTGTTTCCATTCTCACTGTCGTTCTCATGTATGCGACCAACTACATCGTGATCGCGACGTATTCTGCCATTACGGTCGTGCCGCTGTACTATATGTATAAAAAAGCGGATATCCGCATCATTTTGATCCTGGTTGCGATCGCCGCTTTGATCGCCTTCAAGCATCGCGTCAATATCCGGAGGATCATGAATGGCGAAGAGATCCCGGTCAGGGAAAAGAAGAAATAAGCATCATCGGATCGAAAGAAAACAGGGTTGAAACCCTGTTTTTTCATGTTATGACGACAGACGGACGTTATTCTTTGATCGTCGTGAATTTTTTGGGGAAGATCTCTTCCAGCGGCCAGGTCTTCATCTTGCCGTACAGTTCGGTCCATTGCAGGATCTCGTAGTTACAGGCGTCTGCGGTGATCTCCAGCAGCTTGGCGATCTCGCGATCGGTCTTGTTGGCGCAGTACTTGTTGATCATGGCCTCCTTGTTGGCGGCTTCCTGTCTGTACTTGTCTGTCGCATAGTAGGCGATCCACTGGTAGAAGACATTGTCTTCCGGCAGTTTGCATAACGGAAGCAGATCTTCGCCGAAATAGGTATACATGATTCCGCAAGGGAAAACGGCGCAGACCAGTTCCGCCAGCGTTCCGGTATGGGCGACCATCGACTGGAAGGCGGTATAGCTTCTTTTTCCTTCGGCTTCGATCGTGGCATCCATTTCTTCAGGAGTTACTCCGATATAATGGCTCCAGTAGTGACGGTGATGATTGATCCCGGCATAGATATCGTTGATAATGACCAGCAGATCGCTTATCTGTTCATAGTCTTCGCATTTGGCCAAGGCAGTCGACCAGGTGCGCAGGTAGTCCATCAGGTACTGGTAGTTCTGCATGATCTGAAAACGAAACTTTTCCATGGACATGGTGCCATTGACGATATCCTGCATATGCGGGGTGTTTTCCATGACCTGAGCGGTTTTTCTCAGCATCGGTTCCAGGTATTCTCGATAGAAGTCTGACATTGCATGATCCTCCGGATGACGATAGACAGTTTTTTAGACTGTCGTTTTTTCTATCTTCATACTATCATTATTTCTCAAGAAATCGTCATCTGAATCCGGTTTCTCTGCTAAATGACGGATAAAAAACGGCCGTTGCCGTATGATGCTGGCGCATTGATGATCCGATACCGGTTTTTTTGACCGTTTAAGCGTTCGAAAGAATGAAAGATCTGTCTTGTGTTATACTCGAATCGTAAGTCTCATGAATGGACAGAAAAATAGAAAGACTACCCTGATTCTGATCATCCTTGCGATTTTCCTGGCTGCAGGCATCTTTTTTATCATGCCCAGCATCCGCTTTACGAAGGAACGTGTACTGGAAAAAGACGTGATCTATCGCGCCGAAGATTTCATCCTTTCCAGCAATGGCAGCGTGACCCCCGAGAGGAACACGCTCTACACCAACGAGATCGGTATCCAGTCGTTCCATTTTAGCGTCAAGAAAGGCATTTTCAGCAGAGATGTCGTTTTTTCTTATGAAGTCGTTGATACGACTCCGCCGGTGATTACGATCGGCAACGGGACCATTCAGAAAGAAATTGGCGAAGCATACGATCTGGAGGAAATGAAACGGAACATCGCCGTCAATGAAGGAGATTTTTCTTTGGAAACGGATTACGATCCTGCCTTTCCCGGGATCTATCGCGTCGATATCGAAGCTGTAGACGACTATGGCAACAAATCGAGCGCTTTCTATGAAGTCATCGTCATCGACCGGGAAGAGCCTGTTGTTTTCCGAAGCGGAAACGGGGCCAGGATCCTGAAAGGAAGCGATTTCGATATCATGGATATCATCAGCTATGGAGATAACGCTGATCCTGAGCCGATGCTGGAAGTGGCTGGAAGAGTCAACACATCCAGAGAAGGCAGTTATCCGCTCCATGTGAAAGTGACGGACGCTTCGGGGAACCGGACGGAATGGACTTTGAGCATCCAGGTCGTCGACGATATCCCTTGGGAAGAACCGGATGATTATTCCTATCCGTTCGAACAGTTCAAAGAAGAATATGCGAAAGAGGGAAGGAAACTGGGGATCGATGTCTCGGAGTGGCAGGACGAGATCGATTTTGAAGCTATCAAGGAAGCGGGATGCGAATTCGTGATCATGCGTATCGGTTTTTCGCATGAAGGGAAACTGACGATGGACAAGCAGTTCGAACGGAATATCAAAGGCTGCAAGGAAGCGGGACTGCCTGTCGGCATTTATCTTTTTTCTTACGACAATACCGAAGAATACTTGCTTCAGACGATGGAGCAGATGTTTGCGGCGTTAGGCGATACGCAACTGGAACTGCCGATCGTTTTCGACTGGGAGAATTTCGATCATTTCCAGAGTTATCATATGAGTTTCAAAGATCTTGAACATCTTTATAATGTCTTTGAACGGGAAGTCACAGCCCGAGGCTATCAAAGCATGCTGTATGGCAGCAAGTACTATCTGAATCTCGTCTGGCCGCATGCCGATCGGCATCCGATCTGGCTGGCGCAGTACAGCGACTGGCCAAGCTATGACAAAGACTACCAGATCTGGCAGGTCCTGGACTGGGGGCAGATCGATGGCATCGACTGGAATGCCGATTTCGATATCCTCTTTACCGATTGATAATAATATGTTTATTATTTTGAAATAATAGTATCATTAAGTCGTATGGAAAAACGTTGCGATCTGCATTCACATTCGAATTTCTCCGATGGGACCTGTTCCCCGACGGAACTGGTAAGGCTTGCCGAACAGCAAGGTATTTCGGCGTTGGCTTTGACCGACCACAATACGTCTCAGGGACTGAAAGAATTCATGGAGGCCGGAAGAAACAGCAGCGTGATCACGGTACCGGGCTGCGAGTTTACGACGGAATGGCACAAAAAAGAAGTCCATATCGTCGGTCTATTCATTCAGGAGAAAAACTGGCCGGAAGTCGAGGACTTCATGGAACTGGCGGTTCTTGCCAAGCACAACAGCAATGTCAAGCTGATCGAAAATCTTCAGAAAGCAGGCTATGAGATCACCTATGAGGAAGCAGCAGCCTTGACGGACGCCGAGGAATTCAACCGCACGCATGTCGCCCGGATCCTGCTTCAGAAAGGATATATCGGCAGCGTCGCCGAAGCCTTCGACACCTTGCTTAAACCCGGCAACGGTTTCTATGAACCGGCAAAGAGAATAACTTCCATGGCGGCGATCAACTTTATCAAAGTCTGCGGAGCTGTTCCGATCCTGGCTCATCCGTTTTTGAATCTTACCGATTCGGAACTGTTGGAATTCCTGCCGGAAGCCAAAGCCTCCGGTCTCATCGCCATGGAAACGCATTACAGCGAATTCGATCAGGAAATGACAGAACAAGCGATTAAACTGGCGGAGTATTTCGATCTGAAACAAAGCGGCGGTTCGGATTTTCATGGAACGACCAAGCCCGGCATTTCTTTGGGAACCGGACGCGGCAGCCTGTTCGTACCTTATTTGTTCTATGAGGAACTGCAGGCATGCGCATCGCATGAATAAATCATTATAAAGATGATGATACAAAGAAGGCGCGTCCTTCTTTTTATATGAAAAAGGACCCGCCTGTGTCTTTGTTTCAGTATATAATAATAGTGCCTATGAGTTTTATTTCATTCAGCAATGTATCGAAGATCTATCAGATGGGAGAAGTCCAGATCAAAGCGCTGGATGACATTTCATTTGCGATCGAAAAAGGGGAATTCGTCGTCATCCTGGGCGATAGCGGCGCAGGCAAAACGACCATCCTGAATATTCTGGGAGGCATGGATACGGCGACGACCGGTTCCGTTTTCTTTGACGGCAAAAACGTGGCAGCCTTCAATAAGAAGGAACTCTGCGACTATCGCCGTTACGATATCGGTTTCGTCTTTCAGTTCTATAATCTGGTCCAGAATCTGACGGCCAAAGAGAATGTCGAACTGGCGCTGCAAATCTGCAGGGATCCTTTGGATCCGGTCTTCGTACTGAAGATGGTAGGATTGGAAGAGCGCATGAACAATTTTCCTTCGCAACTGTCGGGAGGCGAGCAGCAGAGAGTTGCGATCGCCCGGGCGGTTGCCAAGAATCCGAAACTGCTGCTTTGCGATGAGCCGACCGGAGCTTTGGACTATGTGACAGGCAAGCAGGTGCTGAAAGTACTTCAGGATATGTGCTACAAGAACGGTATCACCGTCGTTATGATCACCCACAACCAGGCTCTGGCAAGAATGGCGCAGAAGATCATCCGGGTCAAATCGGGGAAGATCGTCGAGATTCTCCGCAGTGTCCCTGTCGATATCGAGGAAATCGAATACTGATGTTCAACAGAGATACCTTTCGGCTGATCCGAAATACCTTCAACCGATTCTTTTCCTTGTTTATGATCGTGCTTGTTTCCTCATCTTTCATGATGGGGCTTTTTTCCAATGGCACGATCTTAAGGGAAAGCGTCGATCTCTATAACGACAAAGACCGTCTGCAGGATCTGCAGCTGTATTCCAGTTATGGTTTCTGCGATGAAGATATTTCCGCTTTACGAAGCAATCCGGATGTGGAATACGTCTTCGGAACGAAGATGGTCGATGCCTATGGCCAAATAAGTCAGGGGGATGTCTATGTTTTTCGTTTCGAGGAGCTCGATCGGACAGTCAATCTCTTCGAACTGGTTGAGGGAAGGATGCCGGAAAATGACAGGGAGGCTCTGATCCTGGGGGATGCGGTCGAAAGCGCTTCGCGGTTGATCGGTAAAAAAGTTAACGCTTATCTGAATGACGGCGATATCAGGGAACACCTGAAGAACGATGTATTTACGATCGTGGGCACATGCAAGTCTCCTGCCTATATTTCCAAGCTGCTAGGGGCATCCAATTGCGACAATCAGGATCTGAATGGCGTCCTGTTCGTACCTAATGAGAATTTCATATTCGATTACTATACTTCGATCTATCTGAAACTCAAAGGTACAGAGGAACTCATTTCGTATACCGGTGATTATGAAGAGCGTATCGATGCTTTAACTGGTTCGATCGAATCTACGAAAAATCACCAGCAGTCCTATCTCAGGGACAAGATCTATAACGAGAATCTGCAGAAACTCAATGAGGCAAAGAAAGAATTCGCCCAGCAGAAAAGCGATGGGGAAGCCAGATTGCTGGAAGCGAAGCAGAAACTTGAGGATGCGAATATCGAGCTGATCGTGAACGAAAGCCTTTTGAATACGAACCGGATCACGCTGGAGACTTCTCTGGCAGAAATCGAGGCGAACGAACGTCTGCTGGATCAGAACGAAGCTTCGCTGAAAGACGGCATCCGGCAGGCGGAGGCAGCGTCGGGGATGGATTTCGATACCCTGTATTCCGAAGTGTCGGCTGCCTATACTTCCTATATCATGCTGAAGGATGCCAATATCGATACGGGAGATTACAATCAGCGATTCGCGGATGAACTGAACAAAGAGAAGAAAAACAACCTGCAGAGGATTTCCGAGATCGATACGGAACTGGCCGCTTTGGATCCGGAAGCGGAAGATTATGTCGAAAAAGCGGCTGAACTGACCGTGGAACGGCAGAGTCTGGAAGTACGCAATGCCGTTATCGATCAGACGCTGGCGAACTACGTGGGATCATCTGAAGAGGTCGCTCAGCAATCCAAGGAGGAAATGATGAAAGCGATCGACGAACAGTTCGACGGTTCCGTCGAGAAGACTTTCATCCAGCTCAGGACATTGTATGAAGCCAGAGCGCAGCTGCAAACCGCGCGGATCCAGCTGGAAGCGGGAAAAGAAAGCGCAGAAGAAGGAATGAAAGCCCTGGAAGACGCCAAAGCGCAGCTGGAAGCCGGCAAACGGAAATACGAGCAGGGACTGAAAGAATACAATGAGGGTCTGATGGATTTCAACGATGAAATCGAAAAAGCCCAGAACGAACTGAATAAAGCGACGGAAGAACTGGAAGACCTGCCGAACGCTTCCTGGATCATCCTGGACCGGAATTCCCATTATTCCTCTTATATGTTCAAGAATACGATCAAGCAGATGTCCGCCATCGGTTATGCGATGCCTTTTCTTTTCTATCTGGTAGCGGCTCTGGTATGCATGACGACGATGACCAGGCTGATCGACGAACAGCGTTCGCAGATCGGTATCTTCATGGCTCTCGGTTTTTCTTCCGGGCAGGTCATCGGCAAGTATGTGGTCTATGCCTTGCTGGCGACATTAAGCGGCGGGATCCTCGGCATCCTTTTCGGCCAGCTGGTATTTCCGACCGTCATCTATGTGACCTGGCGTCTGATGTACGATCTGCCGCCGATCGAACTGTATTATCCCTGGCAGTATGTCCTGATCTGCATAGCGGCCTTTTCGATCCTGATGAGCGTCGTGACCTTTCTGGTCGCCCGCGGTACGATGAATGAAATGCCTTCTTCGCTTCTGCGTCCCAAAGCGCCAAAGAACTCCAAGCGTGTTCTGCTGGAACGGATCACTTTCCTTTGGAAGAGGCTTCCGTTCACTTCGAAGATCACTGCCCGCAACATTTTCCGTTACAAATCCCGTTTCCTGATGACCGTCATCGGTGTTGCCGGCTGTACCGGTCTTCTGGTCGTCGGTTTCGGCGTCCGCGATTCCATCTCGGATGTCGTAGCGATCCAGTACGGAAGGATCTTCAATTATGACTATCACATCACGCTGAACAGCGACCATCATCTGAAGGAAAATCTGGATGTTTTAAAAGACGATCTGAGCAATCAGGAGGTCGTCGCTTTCATGACTTATACTTCGAAAGCGTATCTGAACGAAGGAGAGGATGATACGCTGACGGTAGAAGTCTTCGATGCCCGCGAAAGCAAGTCCGTTCTTGGCTTGAATGACAGAGATCGCAGAACACCGATCGAACTGGATAACAGCGGCGTCATCCTGTCGGAAAAGTTTGCGATCAATCATCATATCAAAGAAGGAGACTATGTGACGATCGAATCGACGAGCGGGCTGAAACGGGAGGTCAAAGTCGCCAGGATCTGTGAATTCTATTTCCAGCATTATATGTTCATATCGGAGTCCTATTATGAGGACACATTCGGGGAGAATGTCCACTGCAACACGATCGCCGTATCCTCCGACAACAGGGAAGAACTGATCAGGGATACCGGGAAGCTGGAAGACTTCGTCTCTCTGACCGATTTCAGCGGTTTCATCGATCAGTTCAATACGATGCTGAAAGCTCTGAATTTCATCATTGCCGTGATCATCGTGGCGGCCGGTTCTTTGGCTCTGGTCGTTCTCATGAATCTGATCCAGGTCAATGTGGCAGAACGGATCAGGGAAATCGCGACCCTGAAAGTCCTTGGCTTCCACGACCGGGAAGTCAACAGCTATATCTTCAAAGAGATCCTGCTGCTGAGTATCATAGGCGGCCTTCTTGGTTTGCCGCTGGGTGTTCTGGAGCATCATTTCATCATGAATGTGATCAATATGGAAATGATGATGTTCGGCATGAATATTTCGTTATTCAGTTTCTCGGTCTCTTTCGCGATCACGGTCCTGTTCACTTTGCTGGTGTTTGCGTTCATGAAACGGAGGCTGAACAATATCGAGATGGTCGAATCGCTTAAATCGGTCGAATGATCGAAAAGCACTATACTTTTTTCCGTTTTTGTAATATTTTATTGTATAGAAGATGGGGCGTTAGCGCAGCTGGGAGCGCGTATCGCTGGCAGCGATGAGGTCACGGGTTCGAATCCCGTACGCTCCACCAATCGCTTGAAACAGGACGGAACGGTCCTGTTTTTGTATCATGAAAGAAGATAAAGGAAATCGATATGACACATGACGAAATAATGAATCTGATCGATCGTTCCTTGTTTGCGACGATCGGCTATACCGATGAAAACGGCAGGCAGAATATCCGCAGGGTTTTCTGTGTCTGGCACAAGGGACTGGGCAGGCATCTGATTTCAACGAATACTTCCTCCCATCATGTACAGAGCCTCAGAAAGGATCCGGGGATGTGCCTGTATTTCCATGACGACACTTCGTTTGAAGGAGTCTGCCTCTATGGAAAGGCCCTGATCCATTTCGATAGAAGATACAAGGAACTTCTCTGGAACGATGGGGATGAGAAATATTATCCCAAAGGGATCGAGGATGAGGACTACTGCATTCTGGAGTTCGTTGCAGAAAGCGGCAGATACTATCGCTACGATGGAAAAGGCGACCTGACTGCAGAGGAACTTGAAACTTTTGATTGGGGCAAGGAATATGCAAACGGGTATGCAAAGCTGTCGGGAAAGGGTCGGCCATGAATTATACGATCCGTCCGATCAGAGAAGAAGAATACGGATGTCTGGATGAATTCCTGTATCAGGCGATCTTTGTTCCGGAAGGAACGGAAAAGCCGGATCGGAAAATCATCAGAAAACCTGAATTGCAGGTCTATGTCGATCGTTTCGGCGAAGGGCAGGCAGATTTCTGTCTTCTGGCAGAAGCGGACGGGAAAACGATCGGCGCCGTCTGGTCAAGGATCATGAACGATTACGGACATATCAGCGATGAGATCCCTTCTCTGGCGATTTCCCTGCTGCCGGAATACCGGGACAAGGGGATCGGAACAGCGTTGATGAAAGAAATGCTTGCATTGCTGAGAGAAAAAGGATATTCTCAAGCATCTCTTTCCGTCCAGAAAGACAACTATGCCGTGAAAATGTATCGGAAACTTGGTTTTCGGATCTATCGCGAAACAGAAAACGAATACCTCATGCTGGCAGATCTGTAAATCAACAGAAGACTGCTGAATCAGTGCTAAAGTTAGCACTCAACTATTGACAGTGCTAAATAGAAGGACTATAACGAAGATGTAAAGGAAATCAGAGAAGATTCCTGAAGGCAATACCTAGGATCCAAACCCTCCATTCCCCTTACTGATAAACATAGTTCATTACAGATGAACAGTGATTAAAAGTAAAGGAGGTAAATGTACTATGTTAATGCCTAAAGTATTTAGAAGAGAAGAGAATCTGTTTGATGACTGGTTCGATCATTTCGATCTGATGGATCGTGAGATGGAACAATTGAATCGTAAGCTCTATGGCAAGCATTCCAACCGGGAAATGCTTACAGATGTCAAGGAACACGAAGATCATTATGATGTCGTGATCGATCTTCCGGGTTTCAAGAAGGATGAGATCAATGTCGAGCTGAATGACGGCTATCTGACGATCAGTGCCCAGAAAGGACATGACGAAGAAGAAAAGAACAAGGCCGGTAAGCTGATCCGTCAGGAGAGATATTCCGGTATGATGTCAAGGTCATTCTATGTCGGAGATCAAGTCAGCGTCGAGGAGATCCATGGCAAATATGAAGGCGGCGTCCTGACATTGAGTGTTCCGAAGAAAGAGGAACAGAAAGAAGCCGGACACAGCAATCGCATCATGATCGAAGGATGATTCATATCAACGAAGAAACAACACAGGCAGAGTCGGAAACGGCTCTGTTTTTGTATAATGGAAATAGTCAGGAGGATGTATGATCGATATCCTAAAACTCAGCCAAAGCTATCACGTCCGGCGTTTGGATGAAAACGACCTGGAAGACATCTATCGGATCTGTCAGGAAAACAGCCAGTTCTATCGGTATTGCGAAGCAGAAGCGACCAGGGAACAGATCCTGAACGATATGCATATCACTCCTCCGGGAATCGACCATTCCGAGAAGTATTATCTTGGTTTCTATAAAAAGAATGAACTGATCGCGGTCATGGACCTGATCGACGGCTACCCGGAAAAAAGAATTGCTTTTATCGGTTTCTTCATGATGAAAAAAGAGTATCAGGGTCAGGAGATCGGCAGTCGGATCATCGACGAAACGGCAGAGCATCTGAAAGAAGCCGGATTCGTTTCGATTCATCTGGGTATCGATAAAGATAACCCGCAATCGAACCATTTCTGGAAAAAGAACGGATTTTCTATCATCAGAGAAGTGGAACGTAACGGATGGACGATCCTCTATGCAGAAAAGAAGCTATAAAAAAGCGCCGTCGCAAGACAGCGCTTTCTATAGAAAAGGGGAATGATATTAGCGGATCTTCTTGACCAGGTCGGTCGGAATGGTCGGAGTTCCCTGACCATAATACTTGAAGACTTCGACCATCTGATCGATCTGTTCATCGGTCAGTTCGTTGGTCTTGCCATCCGGGCAGCAGGCTCTGGCAGCCAGATAGCCTTTTGCCGTTTCTTCCAGATAGACGGCAGCGTATAACGCATCCTTCAGTGTAGGACCGATGGTCATGACGCCATGGTTGCCTAAAATGACGGCGCGGGCAGTCTTGCAATAGTTGATGACATCGTAGCCCATCTCGACGGAACCGGCTGGGGAAGGCGGAGCGATCGGTACGTTTCCGCAGCAGGCGTTTGCCATACCGGTGTAGCAGACTCTGAATTCTGTCAGGCCAGGGATCAGCGAGATCGCTGTCGCATAAGGCTGATGGGTATGGATGACGCCATTGATGTCCGGACGGTTCTTGAAAATGTAAAGGATGGCAGGCGTATCGGAAGACGGTTTCTTGTCGCCTTCGATGATATTGCCATCGATATCGCAAACGATGATATCGTCCTCGACCATCTTGTCATAAGCCAGACCGGATGGCGTGATCAGGATCTCGCCCGTAGGCATGCGGATCGCAAGGTTGCCGCAAGTCAGCGAGACGAGTTCATATTTATCCAAAAGGATACCGTCTTCAATAATTTCTCTTTTTTGTTCTTCAAACATGATTTATCTCCTTGATGATGGTAAGCAGCTGCGCAGGTTCATCGATCAGATGATCGGGTTCATACCGTTTCAGCACATCCGTGTCCTGATAGCCCCAGGTCACGGCACAGACAGGGAAGCGATTGTTTTTCGCTGTCAGCATATCCACTTCCGTATCGCCGATGATCAGGATCTCATCCCGTGCAAGTCCCGACGCTTCCAGCATCCGGTCTGTCGAGCCGACTTTGGGTTTGGGAACGGAGGAAGCGATCTGACCGTAAACTGCTTCGATAAGATTTTTAAAATAATGGGAAACGATCTTGGCGGAAACGTCTTCGAACTTGTTGGAAAGCACGATATTCCGGATTCCCATGTCATGCAATGCCTGCAGCGTTTCGCCGATCCCCGGGAATGGGTCCAGATGCAAGGTCGGATCTTCCATATAGATCTGATAATCATATTGCATGAATTCCTCGGCCAGTTCATCGACCCGTTCCTGAGGACAGCCGCCCATTTTGAGCAGTTCCCGGTAATAGTCGTGGATGGAAAACTTGATCAGCGTAACGCTTTGTTCGTAACTGATCGGCTGAAAACCGAAATGTTCCAGCGCCAGATTATCGTAATAGTGCAGGGTGGGAAGAGTATGGAACAGCGTTCCATCCAGATCCCACGCGCACATTTTATAACTCATATCAGACTTCCAGGAAGTCGACGAAACGTACTTCTTCCAGGTCGCTCTGTTTGATCTGCAGGTCTTTGCCTGTCAGGTCTTCGACGGCTTTGACCAGGTTCATCGCATTGATGCCGTATTTTTCCATCAGATACATCTTGGATGCGCCATGGGCATAGCCTTTGAGACCGATCTTGATCAGGCGCTTGCCTAAGCCGTGCTCGGCAATCAGGTCTGCCGTTGCAGAGCCGAGACCGCCGATATCGAGATGGTTCTCGATCGTGACGACGCCGTATTTCGCCTTGTTGATGGCTTCGACGATAGTCGGATCGGTAAATGGTTTCAGGGTCGTGACATGCATATGCGTGACGGAAATGCCTCTTTCCTTCAGGACAGCCGTCGCTCTCATCGCTTCTTCGGTGCAGATGGAAGAAGACAGGATCACGACGTCGTCGCCTTCGGAGAGGACTCTCGCACGGTTGAAGACGACCGGTTCATCGGCCGGGAACAGACGCGGAACTTCTTTACGGAGCTGTCTGATGTAGACCGGACCGTTGTAGTCGTAGGCGAGATCCAGGATGTAGTCGATATCGGTCGCGTCGCCGACATCGAAGATCGCCATATTCGGAACGGAGCGCATGACAGCGACATCGTTGATGGACTGGTGGGAAACGCCGCCCGGTGTGGTAATACCCGGAACGAATCCGACGAATACGACCGGAAGATTCGGGTAGGCAACGGACATTTCGACCTGGTCCAGGACTCTTCTGTATTCGAATACCGCGAACGTATGAATGAAAGGACGGTAGCCTTCCCTGGCCAGACCGGCTGCCCAGGAAACCATATTCTGTTCGGCGATACCCATCGTGAAATAACGGTCAGGGTAATCGGCACGGAATTTCTTTACTTCGCAAGAAGTACCCAGGTCGGCTGAAAGTACGACAAGCTCAGGATGTTCTTCCGCAAGACGAAGGATATTCTTCTCATGTGTATTGACTTCGATTTTCATTGTTTTTCCTCCTACATCTCGTCGTAAATCTTCTGATATTCCTCTTTTTCAGCTGCCGAGATCCTGACAAAGTGCAGGAACGGCCAGCGTTTTTCCAGAGGCTTGATGCCGGTATAACCCTTGGTACGCGCGATGACGACCAGCGGTTTGCCTTCATGCGGGGTATCGAATGCCTTGCAGAATTCGCTGATGTTGTGTCCGTCGACTTCAACGGCTTTTGCACCGAAGGATTCGAAGCGGGCAATCAGCGGTTCCAGACCCATCTGGTTTTCGATCTGGCCTTCGACCTGCTGATCGTTGGCATCGATGACGATGATCATGTTGTCGAGCTTGTAGTAGCTGGCTGCCTGGATGCATTCCCAGGTCTGGCCTTCTGCCAGTTCGCCATCTCCCAGCATGACGAAGCATCTGCCGGTATCGCCTCTTCTCTTACGGGCGTGGCAGGTGCCGCCGGCGATCGAGATCGTCTGGCCTAAGGAACCTGCGGTGTTCTCGAAGCCCGGAGAGTGTTCGGCGCCGATCATTTCCATGTTCCAGCCATCGACATTGAATTTGTCCATGCAGTCCGGAGAGATACGGCCGGTCGCCGCAAGCGCACAGTAGATGACGGAAGCATAGTGGCAGCAGGAAACAAAGAAACGGTCTTTGTCCGGTGCCGGAGCGCCGTTGTACATCATGCCTTTCGGATAGTCCATGTTGTCGGGTCCCGGAACGCCTGGGAACGGGATCGGCTCCCAGAGCCCCTCGGAAGGACCGAGATTCATGACATTCGTGTACAGAGAAGCTACGATTTCAGCCGAAGAGCAAGCCTGGGCGAGGTAGCAGCCGCCCGTTCTTAAAGCAATACCCAGGATCTGTTTGCGGATCGAGTTGGCTATTGCCTGGATCTCTTCTTCAGAATAGATTTTTTTATCCATCAAGACCTCCTTTTCTATGATAGGTTTATAAAAAATACTTTATATTTTTATTATTGTGAAATACTGAACAAATGTCAAATCCTGTTTTACAAAAGTAAAAAGAAAGTGCTTACATTATTTTTATTGACATTAAAAAAACTTAACTTCTATAATTATGATGTGAGCGATTTTTCACTATACAGAACAATTGTAAAGGGGAAGAAGGCAGAAATATGAAAGCTGTAGTTAAAACAGAAGTCGGATATGACCATATGGAATATATGGACATTCCTGAGCCGGAAGCGACAGGGGATCTGGTCAAGATCAAGATCGCTTATTCAGGAATCTGCGGAACGGATCTTCATGCGTTCAAGGGCAGTTACGGAAGCACGAAGCCTCCGGTCGTCCTGGGCCATGAATTCTCCGGAATCGTTACGGCGGTAGGACCGGATGTCAAGAAAATCAAGGTCGGCGACCGCGTCACTTCGGAAACCACTTTCAAGACTTGCGGCGTCTGCCCGATGTGCCAGAGCAAGGACTACAATCTCTGCGGCAACCGTCAGGGCATCGGTACCCAGATCAATGGCTCGATGGCCGAATACCTGGTTTCCCGCGAGGAATCTGTCCATGTTTTACCGGACAATGTATCTCTGTTAAGCGCATCTCTGACCGAACCTTTGGCTTGCGGTGTGCATTCCGTCATCGAAAAAGGCCAGGTGCAGCCGGGCGATGTCTGTGTCGTATTCGGCGCAGGTGCCATCGGCCAGATGGTCTCCCAAGTCGCCAAATCGCAGGGAGCTACCGTGATCGTTGCGGGACTGACCCGCGATGAAGAAAGATTCAAACTGGCTCTGGAAGCCGGGGCGGATCGTTGCGTCGACCAGCAGGTGGAAGACATCAAAGAAGTCGTCATGGAGATGACCAACAATGTCGGCGCAGATAAATGTTTCGAATGTTCAGGTGCAGTACCGGCCTTGAATAAAGCGTTAGAGATCGTCCGACGCAAGGGAACGGTCGTACAGATGGGCGTGTTTGCGAATACGCATGAAACCATCTGGACCGATCTGATCCTGCATCGCGAGATCGTCTATGTCGGTTCCCGTTCCCAGAAACCGTCTTCCTGGGTCAAAGCGTTGCAGTTGATGAAAGAAGGAACCGTCGTACCGGAAAAGATCGCTACTTATCTCTGTCCGCTGGAAGACTGGCGCGAAGGCTTCGATAAGATGATCTCCGGAGAGGTTACGAAAGGAATCATCGTTCTTGACGATACCTTAAAGTAAAGAAAAAGAAGTGTAATCACTTCTTGAATTCGAGCAGTTTTTCCGCCAAGGCTTCGTCGACGATCAGAATGTCGGCATAGCCGCCGTTGAGGACTGCCAGTGTCGCTTCGGCTTTCTCCGCCGTAGCGTTGAGGACGATGGATAGCGGTACCTTCCTGACATCCTCCAAAGGAACCGAGATCGAATGGATGTTCTCGACCTCGATCTCCCGGCCATCCAGGCCGATGTATCTTCCCGAGAAAGAAGCGACCGCGCCTTTCTCCTGGAAACGGTTGAGGTTGTAGCTGTCGAAGTATCCCGACTGATGGACCGCATTGCGTGCGTCGTTCATCGATCCGATGCCGTTGACGCAGACATCGACCTTGCTGGCATTGAACAAGGCATCGTGCAGCATCGGTTCGTTGATCAGGTAGTTGTACACTTCATCGCCATACACAAACAGAGGCGAATTGATCGAAGTGTAGGTGCCATGCATCTTTCTGGCCAGACGCTGAGCTGCCGAGAAGCCGTCGATTGCCGGATTGCCCATGGTCATGCAACCGACCATCTGGGCGACATTGACTCCGTCGAAGACTCCTTCGTCGATCGCGTTGATGAAACTGTTGATCGAACGGCCCCAGGAGACTCCGATCGTCATACCCGGTTCCAGAAAGGCAGAAATCAGAATGGCAGCTGCCTTGCCGCAGATATCGATCGACTTGTCGAAATCGAAATCCGATCCGACAACGACCGCATCTCTGAGACCGAATGCCTTACGCAGTTTATTGGAAAGTTTATGATTCTTGCTGACGGATGTCTCGATGACGATCTTCACGACGCCCTGCCGTTTGGCATCTTCGATGAGCCGTGAGACCGTCGGGCGTGATGCGCCGATGATCGAACCGATCTCCTGCTGGGACAGTCCGCGGTCATAATAGAGTTCAGCAACATATTCCAGTATATTATCGTTTCTGTTCATAAATTCATTATATATCAAAGCAAAGGAGTAGATACAGATATGGTCAGTCAAGAATTTACCGTAAAGAATCCTACCGGGATCCATGCCAGACCGGCATCGATGCTGGTTCAGTTATGCAGCAAAATGAATGACGAGATTTCGATCGTGACCGAAGATGGCAAGACCGTCAATCCCAAGAGCATCCTTTCCGTGCTGATGGGCGGGATGTCCAAGGGCATGAAGATCACCGTCAATGCCGAAGGCGAAAACGAAGAGGAATCTCTGAAGCAGATCATGGAGCTGCTGGATAGTTTTACCGAATAAGGAGAACACATGGAGAAAGCTATTTATCGTGAATTGATCATGACCGGTGTCGATGCGAAAGACAGCGAGGATGCCCTCAGGCAGGTCGGCCAGCTGTTTCTCAAGAACGGTTTCGTAAAAGACAGTTACATCGATGCGGTCGTGGCCAGGGAAAAGGTCTTTGCGACCGGTCTGGAACTGGAAGGTATCAGCATCGCGATGCCGCATACGGATATCATCCATGTCAACAAGCCGGGCGTGACGGTCGCCAAGCTGGCACATCCGGTGGAATTCGAGCACATGGGCGAGCCGGGACGCAAGGTTCAGGCGGAAATGCTGTTTATGATGGCGATCACCAATCCGGAAGATCAGATCGGCACCATCATGAGAGTTCTGGGCGCGTTCCAGAATCCGGAAGCCATGAAGGCTTTCAAGCAGGCGGAAACAGAAGATGAAATCTATGCTGCCGCTATGCAATATATCGGTTAGTGCCTTATAATATAAGGTGTTAATACAAAAAAGGAGGAAATCTAATGAAAACATGCACAGTTGTAACTGTATGCGGATCTGGCGTTGTGACTTCTTCGATGATCGCATTGAAGATCAAGGATCAGCTCAGAGAAAGAGGCTGGGATGCTACGATGCTCGAAGCTAGCCCGGTAAGCCTCAATTCCGTCATTACAGGCAAAAACGTTGACGTCATCGTTTGTGCATCTCCGGTTACCGAAGATGTAGGCATTCCGAAAGTTAAAGGAATGGGCATGGTTACTGGTATGGGCGAGGAAAAAGTCATGGATGCCATCTGTGAAGTCCTCGAAGAGAAGTACAAATAACTAAGCTATTGTTCTTGCTGTTTACCGCTCTTTGATCCGATTGGATCAAATCACTCAATTTATTTCTTTATAAGGGGGAAATTTTATTTTGGAAGCTTTTTTAAACACATTATCTGGTATATTCGGTGCCTTCGGTTCCGGCATCATCATCCCTGTTATCTTATTCGTACTGTCTAAGGCAATGGGCGTTGATACCAAGAAGGCATTCAACTCAGCATTATTGTGTGGTGTTGGTTTGACTGGTTTCAACCTGGTCATCAACTCTTATTCCGGCGTTATCGCTCCGGTCGTTCAGTCGATGGTCGATAACACTGGCGTCAAACTGTCCACGATCGATACCGGCTGGCAGTCGACTTCAATCATCGCTTACTCTACTACCGTAGGCGTCCTGTTCATTGGTGTTGCGATTGCTTTACAGCTGGTTCTGTTCTTCGTCGGATACACCGATGTATTCATGGCATCTGACCTGTGGAACAACTATTCCTTCATGGTTTGGGGTTCCATGCTGTATGCTTTGACCAAGAACATGTTGCTGGCTATGGCTCTGATGGTCTGCCAGCTGCTCTACATCCTGCTGTTCTCTGAAATGTGCGCTCTGCGTTGGGGCACATACTACGAGTATGACGGCTGCTGTATGACGGCTCCTCACCACCTCGAGTCATTCCCGTTCGCTGTCCTGATGGACTGGATCCTGACCAAGCTCGGCTTCAACAAGATCAAGATCAATGCTGCCGCTCTGCAGAAGAAATTAGGTCTGCTTGGCGAACCTATGATGATCGGTCTGTTCGTCGGCTTGCTGATCGGTCTGCTTGGCGAATGGCCATTCCTGTTCGGTGAGAACGCAATGAACGCCTGGGGTACTGCTTTAGGCGTAGCAATCAACACTGCTGCTATCATGGCTGTCTTCCCGAAAGTCGCTGCAATCTTCGCTTCTGCATTCACTTCAATGTCGGATGCTTACAAGTCAAAGGCTGCTGCTTCTGCCAAGAACAGAAGATGGTTCCTGTCTGTCAACGATGCCTGCGGTTATGGTGAAACCAACACGCTGGTCACTGGTGTCTTACTGATCCCGATCATGCTGTTCCTTTCCTTCATTCTGCCGGGCAACAACGTCCTGCCGATGGCTGACCTCTGCGCTCTTCCGTACATGGTCGAAGTCTTCGTATGTATCTCCAATGGTAACATCGCGAAGTCCATCGTTATGGGTGCGATCTGGTTCGCTTTAGGTATGATCATGTTCTCTCAGCTGGCTCCTACATTCACGGAAGTCGCTGTTGGTACCGGACAGTTCACAGTTCCTGAAGGCGCTTTGAACGTTTGCTCATTCGGTATCGTATGTCACCCGCTGATCTGCGGTCTGTTCTACATCTTCTATTCACAGAACATCATCCTGATCGCTGTGACCGTCGTATTGTATGTTGTTCTCTATATCTGGTTCAGAGCCAACAAGCAGAAAGTCTATGACTATCTGGAGAACAACGCAGCTGCCTACCAGGCATAGCATTTCATTCTAAAGGTAAACACAAGAGTGATATAAGGGCTATTGCTATGAAAATAGCGATAGCCCTTTCGTTTAAGAAAGGTCAAAGATATGCTGAATGAATTGACAAAAGAACCCCAAAAGATCCTGCTGATCACCGATGCCAATGTCGATATCGAAGTGATGATCGATGCCGTGAAGAAGAGCAAGATCAACTGCGGAGAGATCAATACCCTGTTTTTCGGTCCTGCCAGCAAGGAGGATTTTCCTGAGCTGCAGCTGAAAATTGAAACCGGACATCCGGAAGATGTCGAAATACCTGAAGAAGCTTATGAACTGATCAAGGATACCGATGTACTGATGGTACATTTCTGCCCGGTTCCCGGAAAACTGATCGAGAAGGCAGAAAAACTGAAACTGATTATGACAAACCGCGGCGGCGTCGAACACATCGATGTCGAGGCTGCCACTTCAAAAAACATTCCGGTCGTCAACTGCATCCGCAATGCCGATTCCGTCGGAGAGTTCGTGATCGGACTGATGATAGATCTGACCAGAGATATCACGTTATCTCACAACCTTCTGCAGGAAGGAAAATGGAAGAGGGAATACTACAACTCTTCGATCCAGAAGACGTTGGGCAACTCCAAAGTCGGCCTCATCGGCATGGGCAATATCGGCTGTGTCGTTGCCAAGAAACTGTTGGCTTTGGGCGTTCCTACCATGGTTTATGATGAATTTGTCACTTATGAATCTCTGGTAAAAAAAGGCCTGGGCGATTTGGAGTATACGAAGGATCTGGATCATCTTCTGGGGACCGCCGATATCGTATCCCTGCATCTGCGCTATGTGCCGGCGACCGAGAAGTGGTTCCGTCTGGAACATTTCCGGAAGATGCGAAAGGATGCTTACTTCATCAATTCGGCCAGAGGCGGTATCCTTGATTATGAAGCCCTGGTGGAAGCGCTGGATCAGGGTCTGATCAAAGGCGCGGCGCTGGATGTCTATGACAGGGAACCTCTGGGAGACGATTATCCTCTTTTACACAGAGAAAACGTCCTGCTGACTTCCCACCTGGCGGGCACGACGCTGGATTCGATCGCTCTGTCGCCGTATATCCTGGCCAGAGACATCGATGAACTGATAGAGAAAGACGTTAGCGACAGGATCGTCAATTACCGAAAGATAACGATAGAGTAAAGGGGGAATGAACATGTTACTGAGAGAAGAAAGAGAAGAAATCGTAAAGTATGGCAAGATCATGGTCGACCGTCATCTGACGGTGGGCACCTTTGGCAATATTTCCGTCTACAATCGCGAACTGGATCTGTTTGCGATCACGCCTTCCGGCTTCGACTACTACAAGACTTCTCCGGAGGATTGCGTCATTTTGAGGCCGGATGGAACGATCGTCGAAGGCGATAAGAAGCCATCCAGCGAAGTGGATATGCACAGGATCTTCTATCAGAGAAATCCGAAGATCAACGCGGTCGTTCATACGCACTCCGTCTATGCGACGACTTTATCATGCCTGGGCTGGAGCGTACCGCAGCTGCATTATCTGGTCGCTTATTCCGGCAGCGAAGTCCCTTATATCCCTTATGTCCAGTTCGGTACTTACGACCTGGCAGAAGCCGCATATAACGCGATGGGCGACAACCGCGCCTGTATCTTAGGCAACCACGGCCTGCTTTCTACCGGAAAGAGCCTGTCTTATGCGATGGATGTGGCGGAACAGATCGAGTTCTGCTGCCAGTTGTATTACAACTGCCGTGCGGCAGGCAAAGAACCGATCCTGCTGACGGATGAACAGATGGATGTCGTCAGAAGCGGCTTTGGAGATTACAGGAAGAAATAGAATGAAATGCGTCTATTGCGGAAAAGAATATAACGAAGGCGGAACGACGGTCGCCGTGTCGAACGGCACGTTCGATGTCTGTTCCAACGAGTGCAAGAAACAGGTCCGGGAATATCTGAACAAAGATATGCAGTACAAGAACCGTTCCTATATCATGATCTTCTGCGGAAGCATCGGTTTTATCTTGTCGACTTTTATTTTCTCCGGAACATACAAGCTCGTGCCGATGTATCTGGGCATGATCGTCATGGGTCTGGGGCTGGTCATCTATCCGTACATCTTTTCGAATTTCCTGACTTTCACGCATTATCCGATCAAGAAAGCGACGCTGGTCGTACGCATCATCGGAGCGCTGGTCATCGTCTTGTCGCTGTTCTTCCTTGGCGCGACATTCCTGGGGGCATGATATGAGTATCGATATTATCGTTGTGATCGGCATGATCGTGGCTGACCTGGTACTGGTCCTGGAGATCCTGTATTTCATTTTCCGCCGGAATGTATCCAATCAGCTGATCCGGGCCGCTTTCGAACGGAATGAAGCGAAATTCGAGGCGATCTCGAATACCCTCGTTGCGAAACTGTTGAGCAGTTTCGACAAGGAACTGATCCGTTTCAATGTCGCGGAACTGCAAAGAGATGATGCGCTGATCGAGAAGCAGATCAAGGTGTTCGAAGAGATGGATCTCAAAGATTCCCAAAAGAAAAAGGTCTATCCGCAGATCTTCTACTACTACATCGATCGCAAACGCAAGGAAGATGCGACCCGTTATTATGAAAAACTTGCACAATTTGATGTCTATCGCAACAAGCGGGATATCGAAATGACTTATGATGCCTATATCCGGGGATCTCATATGTACCTGGAGGAAGCATTGAAGGATCTTAAGAAGACATCGAAACTGGAGCTGCCTGCCAAGGAAAGACTGGTAGCCAGAATGTATGCCAACAAGGGGATCAATGCGGAAGCCAGGAAATACAATTCCCTGGCGGATAAGCATGAAGCGGAACTGAAAGGGAAGAAAGCATAAAAGGGCATCATGCCCTTTTTACTAGGAAGACAGGAGGCAGATATGGATGCGTTGGAACGAATCAGCATGATGGAACGGCGCCTGAATGAGACGAACGAGCTGATTAAGGAAATCACGGATGTACTTGACAGGATCGAAGAAACAAAAGAAGAGATCTCCGCATTATTCGCTTATTACGGAAGCAACGAATGGTACGAAGACAGAGAAAGAAAACTGCCGGAAGATATGCCTGCAGGAGTATTGTCTGAGGATCTGGTATATGATGCGATCACAGAGTTAAAAGAAGAAACCATCCGGATGCTGGAAACGGCTACCGATCTCTTGAAGAACCGCATTTAGCCTATGGAACCCTATAAAATCGGGGAAACGGTGGCTGCCGCAGGAAAGACATTTCGACTGATCAGCCTGCTTGGACATGGGAAAGGCGGTTATTCCTATCTGGCAGAATGCGAAGATGGCCATGTCGTACTGAAACGGATCCATCACGAGCCTTGCGACTATTACCGTTTCGGCAACAAGATCGAAGCGGAAATCCGAGATTATCAGAGATTGCTTGAAACAGGCATCAGGATGCCGAAGATGCTGTCAGCCGATCCGGAACAGGAGATCATCATCAAGGAATACATATCCGGGAAGACCGCTTTTGCTTGCGTATGCAATGGAACAGACATGGATCCGCTGATCAGCCAGGTGAAAGAAATGGCGGAAAAGGCCAGATCTTTCGGGATCAATATCGATTATTTTCCAACCAATTTCATCGTTCGTGAAGGACTGATCTGGTATATCGATTATGAATGCAACGATTACATGGAAGAATGGAACTTTGAAAACTGGGGCAGCCGATACTGGAACGATACTCCGGATTTCAGAGCTTATCTTCGGCAACATCCCGAGATGCTATAATTGAATCATCATGATGAAAAAGCTTAACGATACGATGGAGGCAAGGAAGATCCGAAACATTGCGATCCTGATGGGGTGTGTTCTTATTGCCGCTATCATTGCATGGAATGTTTCTGGAGGTGGGATCATGAGTATTTTTTCAGGAGAGAAGACCGTCGGCAGGGATATCGGATCAGAAGAGATCACGGATTTCTATTACACTTATTCGTCATCGACGTATCCGCCCGACTATCAGCGTTATCGTTTCTATGCCGAAAACGGACAGCATTATTTCTATCACGAAAAAAGGGAAGGCGACCATTGGCCTTTGACTGAAGACGATATCACGGTTTCCGGAAGCAAAGTCTTGTCCGATGAGGAATGGAATAGATTCTTTGGATATTTATCCGGCGGAACGGTAAAAAACAGGAATGAAGATGTCGTCGATGGCGACGCGGGACCCTGGCTTTATCTGTATTGGAAGAACGATCATGGCACGATGCAGGAATTCGCTTTCGCTTCCTGGAATATACTGAAAGAGTTCGAACAGTATTGTATCGATCTGATGCAACCGGGATATTGAACAAAAGCATAAAAAAATCACTCTGAATCGAGTGATTTTTTTGTTTCATTTCATCGATGGTCAGTCGTCGATCGCCAGGCCGCTGATGTTGTCACGCGATGCGCAAGTCTTGCAAAGACGGACGCGGTTGGCGGCGATGGCCTGCTCGACCGTACCGTAAGTCAATGTTTCGCTGCGGTTGAGATGCTGGCAGTCGTCATGAGTGTGATAGACCTTGCCGAATGTCGTCCAGTAGACCGTTGTCGAGCCTAACGTATCCATTGCGGCATCTTTCTGTTCGATCGAAACCGGATTCCAGTCATAAGAGAACAGACCACCGATCAGAAGGCAGATCACGGCTGCGACAGTGGCGACCGTCTTGGTCTTCTTGTCTGCATCCTTGTTGGTGAGAACCAGAATGATGAATGGGAAGAAACAGATCGCCATGGCGATCAGGCCCATGTTGTTCCACAGCCAGAATTTGACTTTGTTCTCTTCGGAAACAGGATCGATATGATTCGCTTTCTTCCAGAACTGCGCGCCGATGATGACGGCGATCAGGTCCAGTACCAGGAAAGCGACCAGCTGGTACAGCTGAGGCATGAACTTGAGGTCCAGCCTGCCTAAGAAAACGAACAGAGCGCAGACTTCAAAAGCCAAAGCCAGGATCCAAAGCAGGAAAGCAGCGATCCGTAACGGTTTCGGATTGCCGACAGGCTTCGCTTCTTTCACTTTTCCCGTTCTGGTAACTGCTTCTTCAGTTTCCGGAGCGGCAGCTACGTATTTTTTCTCTTTTTTTGTTGCCATAATTTACTCCTTAATGCAATATTTATCTCTATTATATGACTTTTTTATCTCCGCAAGCAAAAACATGTTTCTTCTATTGACTATGGTCATGCATCTTTCTATTATTACAAGTAGGAGATCGTTTATGAGTCTGATAGGGAAACCGATCGTATCACGCGCCAGCAAGATGTCTGGCCAAATTACAGGAATCGAAGGTAATGAACTGAAGGTCACTTTTACGAAGATGCAGGAGATTTCTGTGCCTTTGCAGAAAGCGGAAGATCTTCTTATCCTGGACGAAGATTCTTTAAAAGAGCTGCGTTCTTTGATCAAGGAAAACAGCCGGAATCCTGCAGAAAGGGTTTCCAAAGTTCCGACTTATATCGATGATTATCAGGAAGAAGAAGAACAGGCCGATCCGTACGAAGAAGGTCCGACGGAACTGGGGATCGTTTCTGAAGCCGATACGGAGGAAGAAACGGAATAAGCATAGCCCTTCTGTGCCACGTAGAGAAGCATAGCCATCCATGGATGGCTTTTTGATTCCGGAGTCCATTTGCGATACTATAAAAGCAGATAAAGGAGTACAGATAATATGAGCAAATACGCTGTTTTAGGTCAGCCATACAAGATCCGTAATGTCGAGATCAAGAACCGTTTTACGGTGATCCCGATGACGATGGGATCTTTGTCTTACGATGAAGAAGGCGGATTTTCCGATAATCTGATCCACTACTTCGAATTGCGGGCGAAAGGAGGCTTCGGACTGATCATTCCGGGTGCGGCAGCGACCGACTATCACGTCGATCCTTATTCCGCTCTGGGACCGAATGTCAACACGAACAGGCACTGGCAGGAAAGAGCCAAGGTGCTGGTCGATACGGTCCACAAATATGGCACGAAGATCTTTTGCCAGCTGACGATGGGCCTGGGGCGCAATTATCCCGGACTGCCGGGTCCTTCCGAGAATCCGGTCTGGCGCACGCCCGATCAGGTTTCTCCTGCGATGACAAAAGAGCAGATCCGGCAGAAGATCGCCGATATGATCGAAGGAGCGGTCGTCGCGAAAGAATGCGGATATGATGGCGTCGAGATCCATGCGATGCACTGGGGCTATCTGCTGGACCAGATGGCTATGGCGTTCTACAACCGCCGTGAGGACGAATATGGCGGAAGCCTGGAAAACAGGCTGCGCTGTGCCAGAGAGATCGTGGAAGGCATCCATGAGAAATGTGGAAGAGATTTCCCGGTCGGCATGCGTCTGGGTTTGAAGACATATATCAAAGATTACGATAAGGCGACGCTGACCGGAGAAGAGGAAGTCGGACGTACCTTGGAAGAAGGCGTCGAGATCTCCAGATTGCTGGAAAGCTACGGCTACGACTTCCTGGATGCCGATACCGGAACCTATGATTCCTTCTATTATGCCTGCCCACCGATGTACAATCCGCAGGGCTTCATGATCCCGTTGGCTGCCAAAGCGAAAGAAGTAGTGAATATCCCGATCATTGCCGGCGGCAGGATGCAGGATTATGATCTGGCGCTGGAAGCGGTTGAAAAAGGCGAGATCGATGCGATCGGTCTTGGCAGACCGTCCCTGGCAGATCCGGACTATCCGAACAAGGTCATTTCCGGGGAAGTCGAAAAGATCCGTCCTTGCATCGGCTGCAACATGGGCTGTTTCCGCCGCTGTGTCGAAACCGGAGAACCGGTCTCCTGCGCGGTCAATCCTCAGGCAGCCAGAGAACTGGTCATCGGACTGAAACCTGGCGAAGGGGATAAGAAAGTGGTTGTCGTTGGCGGCGGGGTGGCAGGAATGGAAGCTGCCCGTACGGCTGCGTTACGCGGCTACCGCGTGACATTGTTTGAAAAGAGCGATCATCTGGGCGGTCACATCGTCGAAGCCGGAGCGCATGCTTTCAAGCGCGAGATCAGAAGGTTGAATGAATGGTACCAGCGCGAACTTCGCGATCTGGGCGTCGATATCAAACTGGAACACGAACCTTGCATCAACTGCATCCGCAAGCAGGAAGCCGATGCGGTCATCCTGGCAACAGGAACCGACGAAGCGCATCCGCCGATCCCCGGTCTCGAAAAAGCGCTGCCTTCGCTGGAAGCGATCGATCATCCCGAAAAGATCGGCAGTAAAGTGATCATTGCCGGCGGCGGTCTGGTAGGTTGCGAGATCGCTTTGGATGAAGCGAAAAAGGGCAAGGACGTGACTGTCGTGGAGGCGCTGGATGACATCATGGCTGCCGGAGGAGCAAGCGCTCCGTATCCGAACAAGCAGATGATCACGGATCTCTTCGCTCATTATGGCGTCAGGGTCTATACCTCGACGAGACTGTCTGAAGTGACAGATGAAGGTGCGATCGTCGAGAAAGCCGATGGCAGCAAGGAAGCGCTTGCGGCAGATACCGTCATTTCCGCATTGGGCTTCAGACCGGCTCCGAATCTCAAAGAAGAATGGGCACAGCTGAATCTGCCGATGTATGAGATCGGCGATGCGACAGGCGCCGGAACGATCATGAAAGCAATCTGGGATGCTTACGAAGTCGCCAACAGCATCTGATAAACAGCAAGGAACATCGAACGGTGTTCCTTTTTTATTTTGTTTTCTCTGACTTATAATGAGGATATGAAAATCGGATATCAGGGAGTTGAAGGCTCTTTCAGCGAAACAGCGCTTCGGCAGTATTTTGCTTCTGAAAATTATGAGGAAAAAGGCTATCGGGAATTCATCACGATGTTTCAGGATCTGGAAAAAGGCGAACTTGATTATGCCTTGTTTCCGGTAGAGAACACGACGACAGGAATCATCGCCCGTACTTATGATTATTTCCAGTACTACAAAGTCTATGCCATCGGAGAGATCGTTCTGCCGATCCATCACAGTCTCATCGTCAAACCGGGAACGAAAATGGAAGACATCACGGAAGTCTACAGCCATCCCGAAGCCCTATCGCAATGCCAGGGACTGTTCTGCCGTTATCCCGGACTGAAACCGGTCGTTTATGAAGATACCGCCTTAAGCGTGTGCTACGTCAAAGAAAGTTCCGGCAATCACAAGGCCGCTTTGGCGGGCGAACTGGCGGCCCAGCTCAATGGCATGGAGATCCTTCTGCATGATGTGCAGGATAACGACGCCAATATGACCCGTTTTCTGGTCGTAAGCAACAAGGAAGAATATGAAGATGACGCGGATAAGATCAGCATCCGCATCGTATTGAGACATATCCCCGGTGCCTTATACCATGCGTTGGGGATCTTCGCTTCTAAAAATATCAACGTCCTTAAGCTGGAATCGCGGCCGATTCCCGGCAAGGTGTTTGAATATTGCTTCTATCTGGATTTTGCCGGAAATATGAATGACCCGGATGTGAAAGAAGTATTGCGCAGGCTGGAATATGACTGCCTGGATCTGAAAGTATTCGGCAACTATAAGGCAGCGGAGTAAGCAGACGATTTATGAACATGAAAGACACAAAATTTGCGATCATCGGACTGGGGATGCTGGGAGGCAGCTATGCCCAGGGCTTGTATGAAGCCGGAATGAGAGTCACAGGCATCGATATCGATCCTGAGGCGGTTTCCTTTGCGAAGGAGCATCATTGGATCGCGGATGGGGGAGATGACCCGTCGCTGATCGATGACTGCGATATCGTGATTTCTGCGCTTTATCCGCAGGCTTTTATCGATTGGGTCCGCAGCTATCAGCAGCATTTCAAGTCAGGCGCTATCCTTAGCGATGTGACCGGCGTCAAACGGAAAGTGATCGAAGAGATCGGCAAGATCCTTCGTCCCGATGTAGAATTCATCTCCTGTCACCCCATGGCAGGAAGGGAATACAAGGGAATCGCCTATGCGGATCCTTCCCAGTTTCCTCAAGCCAACTTCCTGATCGTTCCTACCGGACAGAATTCGAAGCAGGCGATCGAAACGGCGAAAGAGATCGCCGGCTTGCTGAAATTTAAAACCGTCACGCTGATCGGTCCGGAAGAACATGACCGGATCATCGGCTTCGTTTCTCAGCTCTGTCATGTGATCGCCATCTCGCTCATGAACATTTCCGATGATCCCAAGCTGACAGATTATACGGGAGACAGTTTCCGCGATCTGACCAGGATCGCTGATATCAATGAAGATCTCTGGCCGGAGCTTTTCATCTACAACAAAGACAATCTGCTCAAAGAGATCGACCAGCTGATTTCCCAGCTTCAAGAGATGCACGGCTTGATCGAAGAAGAAGATATCGCCGGTATGAAAGAAAAGATGGTCACGGCGACCATGCGTCGCAGACGCTTCTCCAGGCATTAGAGATTCGCAAAAAACGATGATATGCGTTACAATATTTCTATGTTTAGAAACACTTATCTGCAGACCGATCTTGATAAACTGAAATACAATATCGATTATTTTTTACATAAATCCAGCAAGAAGATGATCGGCGTGGTCAAAGCGGATGGCTATGGCAGCGTCGATTATGTCGAAGCGTCAGTCCTGGAAGAAAAGGGAGTCGATTTTTTTGCGGTCTCCAGCCTGGACGAAGCGCTATGCCTTAGGAAACACGGCATCAAGGGACAGATCCTGATCCTGGGATATGTGCCGGAAGATGCGCTGGATCTGATCCGCAGGAACGATATCAGCATCGTGACTTACAGTCCGGAATTCGTAAAGGATGCCGATCTGCGTGACGTCAAAGTTCACCTGAAACTGGATACCGGCATGAACCGTCTGGGGATCCGTACGGAAGAAGCGAAAGAGACCCTGGCGATCCTGCAGAAAAAAGGCAGCATCGTCGAAGGCGTGATGTCGCATTTCTCCAGTGCCGATGACGATGAAGGATATTCGATCGGACAGTATGAACGTTTTAAAAACTGTGTTCTTTCCCTGGACTACGACTTCAAGTATGTCCATATGTCCGCGACAGACGGTTCCATTCTGATCCATGACGATATCTGCAACTATGAGAGGATCGGTATCGGTCTTCTGGGATACAGTTCTTACGAGACACAACTCAAGCCATGTATGAGCCTTTTCAGCGAAGTCGTCATGAGCAAGCAGCTTGAATCAGGGGAAACGGTTTCCTATGGCAGGCATTACCGCAGCGATGGCAAAGGCTATATCCTGACCGTGCCGATCGGTTATGCGGATGGCTTTTATCGCAGCAATACCGGGAAGAAGGTCTATGTGGAGAACGAATACGGAACGATCGTCGGCAGCATCTGCATGGATCAGCTGATGGTTCTGACCGAACACGAACACCTACCCGGTGCGAAAGTGGAGCTGTTTGGCGAACATGTTTCGATCGTCGAACGGGCGAAAGAACTGAACACGATCACCTATGAATTGCTGACGGGAATCAGCGACCGGGTGAGCAGAGCATACAGCGAGGACGGAAAGATCGTTAAGAAGATCGATCTGCGTTTCCCCGAATGAAGAGAAAACTGATCATCGATACGGATTGCGGTTCGGATGATGCCATAGCGCTTGCGATGGCTTTACATGATGAGCGGTATGAGATCATGATGATCACGACCGTCTCCGGCAATGTCCGGGTCCATCAGGCTACCGCAAATGTTCTGACGACTCTGAAGATCGCCGATAGCTATCATCCTCCGGTATATGCAGGCAGGAACGAGATGCTGAAGAGGGACTGGGTCGGGGCGGCTGATACGCATGGAAATGACGGTTTGTCTGATTTGGGCTTTCCAGATGGAACGCTGCGTCCTCAGGAAGGGGATGCGGTTCAGAAGATCATCGAAATGCTGGATGCATCTCCTGAGAAGGAGATCGACCTGATCGCTCTGGGTCCTTTGACCAATATCGCGGCAGCGATCCTGCAGGCGCCGGATACTATGAAAAAAGTCCATCGGCTCGTGGCGATGGGCTCTTCAGGATTTACCGCAGGAAATGTGACACCTGCCGCGGAATTCAATGTCTGGCAGGATGCGGAAGCATGCAAGATCGTATTGGAATCGGGAATCGAGCCTCTGGTCTTTGTCGGCTGGGATGCCTGTCTCGATGAGACGATGCTGAACAGCGAAGAAATCAGGATGATCAAGGAGGCAAATGCGCTGGGACGATTCTGTATCGAAGCCAATAGCACGCTGCTGAAACTGAATCAGGCGCGTTTCGGATACGACTGTCTCGATCTGGCGGATCCGGTGGCGATGGCTGTCGCTTTGTATCCCGAGTGCATCGATACCTGCGACAAGTATTATTGCGATGTGGAGACCTGCGAATGTATCAGCTACGGTTCCTTCATCATCGATCGTTTTGCTTTTTCAGGCAAAGCGAAAAACGCCTACGTCTGCACCAAGGTCAAAGCCGATCTGTTTAAACAGTATTTATTTGAACGTCTGAGCGTTAAAAACTCTCGATAAATTTCCTGACGATATCGATCCCGGAAATCACCGTTCCCAGGGATGAGAATAGATTCGCAAATATCACCACCAGCAAAGTCCTGGTGACCCGGTTCTTCCAGAATCCTTTTAAGGTCGCGGTATCTTCGGCAATGTCTTCGAAATCTTTGACCTTCGGCTTGCGGATCGTCGCTTCGACGATGCCGGCAAACCAGCCGGAAGCCAGAAGCGGATTCAGGGAAGTCAGCGGTGCCAGCAGGAATGCCGTAGCGATGGACAGCGGATGACCCAAAGCAAGCAGTCCGCCGAAGGCGGACAGGCTGCCATGCCACAGAAACCAGGACTTGATCTGGCTCAGGCCGAGATCACGGTTCTGATAGACCGTCCAGAGGATGACCCCTAGAAAGAACAGGGGGATCAGGTATTTCAGGTAAGATAACAGGCCTTTTTTCTTGACGACCGTATCCAAAGTCTGTATATCGACCTCGTTGTTCAGATTGCGTTCGATGCCTTTGGCATGCGCAGCTCCGATGACGGCAACGATCTTTTTTCCCGGAGCCGTCTTGATCTTCTGGCAGAGATACTGGTCCCGTTCGTCGACCAGGACCCGTTTGACGGTAGGAAAGGCTTTTCCCACTTCTAATAAAGCCGCTTCCAGAGCATCTGCTTCCTTCAGCTTGCTGATATCGTCTTCACTGATCTCTTCGCTTTCGAAAACGGACTCGATCAGTCCGGTCAGCAGCTTCATTTTTTCTTTCCCCGAGAGCTCGTTCCAGATCCTTGAGAAAGTCGTTTTGATCGAACGGTCCGCCATGACCAGATCGATCTTTTTTTCTTCCGCGATCTCCATGGCCGTCTTCATTTCTGCGCCGGAAGTCGAATCCATGGATTTCGCTATCCTTTTCTGGAACGAAGACAGGATCACATTGACCAGCAGAAAACCGACCTGCTTCTCCTTGATGACTTTGACGATATCGGTATTACGCCATTTTTCAGGCTCTTTCAGTTTGTTGTAGCGATCCTGATCCAATTCGACGCAGATGGCGTCCGGCTGTACCTCTTCAATGCATTCCCGTACGTCTTCCACGGAATTGCGGGAAACATGTGCCGTTTTGACCAGATAGATCTCTTTCTCCAGATATTCCAGTTTTACGATATTTTCATTCATGAATCTATTATATAATTAAATGGTGAAACTAAGAAAAGCAGATCAGCAGGAATTCGACCGGATCGTCGGACGTTACCTGAACGAACCGGAAGTGAAACAGATGGAGAACTATATCGCCCACGGCAAAGTGAGCGTTCTTGAGCACAGTCTCAATGTCGCCAGGACGGCGTACGATCTCGACAAACGTTTCCATGTGAACGCCGATCCGGAAATACTGCTGGGCGGCGCGATCCTGCATGATTTCTATCTTTATGACTGGCATGGCAAGCAGCTGCATTGGAACATCTTCAAGATGCATGGATTTACCCATCCGAAAGAAGCTTGCGACAATGCGGTAAGATCTTTTCAGATCGACGAGCGCATCCAGGAAGTGATCAAATCCCATATGTGGCCGCTGACCCTGCGTTCGATACCCAGACACAAAGAAGCCGTACTGGTCTGCCTGGCGGACAAGCTTTGCGCTTTGAAAGAGACGGTGGACCGATGATCGACAGATGTATCATTTACTTCATCATTATGAGTTTTATCGGTTATATCTATGAATCCATCGCCATGACTTTCTGGGGCGGCAAATGGGACAACCGGGGTTTTCTTTTCGGTCCGATCATTCCGATCTACGGGTTTGGCGCACTGGGAGGGACTTTGTTTTTCCGCTATGTCATGACCGGGTACACGCCGCTGCAGGTCTTCCTGATCGGAGTGTTTGCTTCGGCTGTATTGGAGTACAGCGTCCATTACGCGATGGAACAGCTCTTCCATGCCTACTGGTGGGACTACTCCAAAGCGCCGCTGAATCTCAACGGAAGGATCTGCTTGCCTGCTTCCATCGGCTTCGGTCTTGCCGGACTGGTCATCGTCTATGTGATCAATCCCTGGCTCGTTCCTTGGATCGACAGGCTGCCGGGGACTCTGACCGAGATCCTGGCGATCCTGCTGACTTTCCTGTTTACCGTCGATCTGACGCTGACGGTCACGATCGTCAGCGGATTTGAAAACCGGGTGGAAGCGATGGATAATTTCATCAACGAGCACATGGATGACCTCGTCAGCAACTATCTGGATGAATCCAAAGGCTGGAACAACAAGTTCTACAGTGCGGTCGACCGTCTGGAAGAAGGCAGAAAACGGCTGATCAGCGACCGGATCGAGAAGACCGTCAATTCCATGAACGGCATCTACCACGAGACCCTGTCGAGAATCAAAGGTTATCGCGGCAAGAACGCTTCAAGACTCAACTACATGCTGAAGAGAATCAAACACAAGATAGGAAGAAACAAAGATGAATGACAAGATCATAATCCGGGGTGCCAGAGTCAACAATCTGAAGAATATCGATCTGGATCTCCCGCGTAATAAGATGATTGTAATGACCGGTCTTTCGGGTTCAGGAAAGACTTCTTTGGCGTTCGATACGATCTATGCCGAAGGGCAGCGCCGCTATGTCGAATCGCTGTCAAGCTATGCCAGGCAGTTCCTGGGCGGCGTAGAGAAGCCGGATGTCGATCTGATCGAAGGTCTGTCTCCGGCGATCGCGATCGATCAGAAGACCACCTCCAACAATCCCCGTTCGACCGTGGCAACGATCACGGAGATCTACGACTATCTGCGACTGCTTTATGCCAGATGCGGGATCGCCTACTGTCCGAACCATAATGAACCGATCGAGCCGATGACCGTATCCGGTATGGTGCGGACGATCATGACCTTCCCGGATAACGAGAGGATGGAGATCCTGGCCGATGTCGTCAGAAACAAGAAGGGGACGTTCAAGGATCTTTTCGATAAGCTGAAGAAAGACGGCTATATCCGTCTGTATGTGGATGATGAACTGTATGATATCGAAAACGTTCCCGAACTGGACAAGAACAAGCGCCATAATATCGAAGTCGTGGTAGACCGCATCGTCAAGAAACCGGGCATCGAAACAAGACTGAATGATTCTTTGGAGATCGCTCTCGGGTTAAGCGATGGGACCTGTATCATCTCCCATGGAGGAAAGAAGGATCTGTTCTCTTCCCATCACGCCTGCCCGAAGTGCGGCTTTACCGTTCCGACTCTGGAACCGCGTCTGTTTTCGTTTAACAGTCCGTTGGGGGCCTGTGACGAGTGCAAAGGCCTTGGCGTGACCATGTCGGTGGATCTGGATTATCTGATGCCTGACCGCAGCAAATCGATCGCGGAAGGCGGGATCCGTTACTATAAGAACATCTATGGCACAAACAATTTGGAGTGGCAGAACTTTTCCAGACTGCTGAATCATTACAAGATTTCCGAACACAAGCCGCTGAAAGACTTTACTGAAAGAGAAATGAATCTGATCCTCTACGGTTCGGATGAAGAAATCAAATATACCGTGACCTCGACCGGCGGCACCACCTACAACAAGTACGGCTACATCGAAGGAGTCAAGACGCTGATCGAACGGCGTTTTGCGGAGACGCAGTCCAAGTTCGGCAAAGAATACTACGGTTCTTTCATGGTGGAATCGGAATGCAAGAAATGTCATGGGGACCGTCTCAACGAGAAAGTCTTATCGGTAAGAGTCGGCGAGCGAAACATCGCGGATTTTACCAAGATGTCGATCCTTCAGGCAAAAGAGTATCTGGAAGATCTCGAGCTCGATCCGATGCGTAAGGAGATCGCTACAACTCTTTTAAACGAACTGGCAAGCCGTTTCCGTTTCCTGAATGATGTGGGACTGGATTACCTGACGCTGGATCGTACTGCCGGATCCTTGTCCGGCGGCGAGGCGCAAAGGATACGTCTGGCGACCCAGATCGGTTCGGCACTGACCGGCGTGCTCTATGTCCTGGATGAACCGTCCATCGGTCTGCATCAGAAGGACAACGCCAAGCTGATCGATACCTTGAAACGGATGAGAGATCTGGATAATACGGTCATCGTCGTCGAACATGACGCGGAAACGATGCTGGCAGCGGATCATATCGTCGATATCGGGCCGGGTGCAGGCAAGGATGGCGGAGAAGTCGTCTTTTCAGGAACGCCTGAGGAGATCCTCAAGGATGAAAAGTCCATCACAGGACAGTATCTTTCGTTCCGCAAACAGATTCCGATTCCAACCGAACGAAGAAAAGGCAATGGCAAGTATCTGAAACTGATCGGCTGCCAGGAAAACAACCTGAAGAATATCGATGTCTCCTTCCCGTTAGGCAGATTCATCTGCGTGACCGGCGTATCCGGTTCAGGGAAATCGTCCCTGGTCATTGAGACGATGACAAAGGCGGTCATGAAATCGCTGGATCGCGTCAGGATCAGACCGGGAAAGGTCGACAAAGTGGAAGGCTTGAAAAACATCGACAAGATCGTCTATATCACCCAGGATCCGATCGGACGCACGCCGCGAAGCAACCCGGCGACCTATACAGGCGTCTTCGATGATATCCGGGATCTATACGCCTCCACTCCTGATTCCAAGGAACGCGGCTATTCCAAATCGCGTTATTCGTTCAATGTGCCGGGCGGACGCTGCGAAGCCTGCCAGGGCGATGGCGTCAAACGGATCTCGATGCTGTTTATCCCGGATGTCTATGTGGAATGCGAGGAATGCCGGGGGCGCCGCTATAACCGGGAGACTCTGGAAGTGCGCTACCGTGGCAAGAACATCTATGATGTGTTGAAGATGCCGGTCAAAGAAGCGCTGGATTTCTTCAAGAACCATCGGAAGATCAAAGACAAGCTGCAGGTCCTTTATGATGTGGGACTTGGCTATATCGAACTGGGACAGTCGGCAACGACGCTGTCCGGCGGCGAGGCGCAGCGGGTCAAGCTGGCATCGGAACTGCAGAAGAAACCGACCGGCAAGACGATGTTCGTGCTGGATGAACCGACCACCGGTCTGCATATGGATGATGTCCATAAGCTGATCATGATCATCGACCGGATCGTGGATAATGGCGATACCGTGGTGGTGATCGAACACAACCTGGATGTGATCAAATGCGCGGACTATATCATCGATCTGGGACCGGACGGCGGTGACAAGGGCGGCGAACTGGTCGCCTGCGGTACGCCGGAAGAAGTGGCCGAAGTCCCGAATTCCTATACCGGAGAATATCTGAAGAAAGTGCTAGGTGAGAAAAATGGCAAATGAAGAACTGAACAAACGTGTCTATGTGCGTCAGCTGAAGGAATATTTCGATCTGGAACAGCTTTCAGGCAATGACAGTTCCCTGGATCGCTGGATCATCGCGCCGGATGTCAACCGTCCGGGTCTGGAACTATCCGGCTATCTGGAATCCAACGACCTGAAGCGTGTGGTCATCCTGGGAACGAAGGAATGCGAATATATGAGCAAGCTGGACCAGGGGACTCAGCGTTCCCGTTTCGAGATCATCACCGATTCCTACACGCCATGCATCATCATTTCCGAAGGCTTCAGTCCGATGGATTCGCTGATCTGGCTGGCTAACGAAAAGAACTTCCCGGTCTTCCGTTACGAAGGAAAGACCTATCAGCTGATGGTCGATCTGGTTTCCTACCTCTCCGAACAGTTGGCAGCGACCGATACGATCCATGGCGTCATGATGAACATCTATGGCAGGGGGGTCATGATCACCGGCAAATCCGGAATAGGTAAATCCGAACTGGCGCTGGATCTGATCAACCGGGGACACATGCTGGTGGCAGATGACTGCATCGAAGTGACCCGGGTCCATACCAGCATCATCTGTCAGGCGCCGCAGATGCTCAAGCGCATGCTGGAGATCCGCGGTCTCGGGATCGTGGATGTGACCAGAATGTTCGGGGCAAACGCCTTTCTGAACCGCTGCAATCTGGATTTCGTCATCCAGCTGGTCAAACAGGACGAAAAGATCGAAATGGACCGTCTGAATCCGATCAACCGGACCAAGGATGTCCTGGGTCTGGAAAAACCGATGCTGGTGATCCCGATCACCGAAGGCAAATCCTTATCCGTCATCGTAGAGGCGGCAGTTTCCAATTATCTGTTAAAAAAGCTTGGCTATGATTCTAACGAAGAATTCAAGCAGGAATATCGCGAATCTCTGGTCCGCAAAGGAGAACAAAGCAATGATTAGTTTCTTTCCTGATCCTCAGACATTCGTCGCTTTCCGTATCGGCAGCATCGCTCTGGATATCCGCTGGTATGCGGTACTGATCCTGATCGGTGCGGCGATCGCTTATGTCGTTTCCAAACGTTTTGCGCAGAAGAGCAGGTACATCGATATGGCTTATTTCGATGACCTGTTCATCTATACGCTGTGGGTCGGCATCATGGGTGCCAGACTGTGGTTCTGCGTATTTTATAATTTCTCATATTATCTGGCTCATCCATTGGAAATCATCCGGGTCTGGGATGGCGGGCTGGCGATACAGGGCGGACTGGTTTTCGGGGCTTTGTTTGCCTACTGGTTCGTCCGTCGGAAGCACTATCCGTTCATGAAGATCCTGGATATCGTACTGCCGAATGTCCTGATCGGCCAGGCGACCGGTCGCTGGGGCAATTTCGTCAATCAGGAATGCCATGGCGGGGAAGTCGCGGAAAGCTACTTCGACGGCATACTTTCTTTTCTGAAAGAGGGCATGCATATCGATGGTCATTACTACGAACCGCTGTTCTTTTACGAATCCGTGCTATGTTTCACGGGCTGGATCCTGATCAGTTTCGTCTTGCGCAAGTACCAGAACAAGCGCGGCGATCTGGCCTATGCCTACCTGATGTGGTACGGGGTCGGCCGTTTCTTTATCGAAGCAAGAAGGACGGATTCTCTGTATATCGGCAATCTAAAGATGGCTCAGCTGACTTCCCTGGTATTCGTCATCATCGGCGTACTTGGCTATCTTGGCATTCTGGATAGATGGTTCAAGAAGAAGAAACCGACGGTTCTCTTTGACTTCGACGGCACGCTGATGGATACGCGTGAAAGCATTTTCGAAGCATTCAAAGCGCTGTTCGAGAAGTATTCCGATCTGTCCAAGTTCACGCCGGAAGTCCGGCAGGAAGTCATCGGACCGGCGCTGCGGGATGTCTTCCCGAAGTATTTTCCGGGAATCGACTATGATACCTTGTATGCGGACTATCACAAGCGTCAGCTTGAAGTGAGACCGACGACGACACATATGATGCCACATGCCAAAGAAGTGCTGCAGTATCTTCATGACAACGGATACAAAGTCGGTATCATTTCGACAAGAACCAATGAAGGGATACGGGAACTGCTGCAGATGTTCGATGCGGAACAGTATGTCGACGATATCTGCGGGCTGCGCGATGTCGAGAAACTGAAACCGGATCCGGAAGGGATCTTCAAGCTGATCAATAATAATTCCTGGAACAAGGACTGTATCCTGGTAGGCGATTCCAAGATGGATATCCAGTGCGGACTGAATTATGGAGCCTATACGGTGGCCTATCTGTCCGATCCGGAACGCAGTCAGGAACTGTCTGAGCTGGCGAACGAAGCGATCACAGACCATGAAGATCTGCTTCCTATTTTGGAGAAAGACATCAGTTTCACCTACGATAAACGATAAACAACAAAAGATTTCATTCTCTGCAGAAGATTGGCAGAAAATGAGATCTTTTTTAGGAAATCGGCTTTTTCCCTTTCAATATCAGGAGATTAAAGTATAATAAGAAACAGAAAACAGGAGGTCGTTTTTATGGTAACGGTATTAGATCACCCGCTGATCACACACAAACTGGCAATCATGCGCGATGAAAACACAGGACACAAGGATTTCAGAGAAAACCTCAATGAGATCGCTTCCCTGATGGCTTATGAAGTCTGCCGCGATCTGCCGCTGAGAGATCTTCACATCACGACGCCGATGGGACCGTGCGATACGAAAGAACTGGATACGGAAGTGATCCTGGTTCCGATCCTGCGGGCAGGCATGGGCCTGGTCGATGGCATCATGGACCTGATCCCTACGGCAAAGATCGGCTTTATCGGTCTCTACCGGGATGAAAAGACGCTGGAACCGGTCGAATACTTCGCTAAATTTCCGAAAGAACTGACGGAAGGCATCGTACTGGTGCTGGACCCGATGCTGGCGACCGGCGGAAGCGCGATCGCCGCTGTCGATATGATCAAGAAAAGAGGTGCCAAGAATATCCGCATGGTCTGTCTGGTAGGCGCTCCCGAGGGCGTCAAGGCTTTCACGGAAGCCCATCCGGATGTGGATCTGTATCTGGCTGCTCTGGATGATCATCTCAATGAGATCGGTTATATCGTTCCTGGTTTGGGTGATGCGGGCGACAGAATCTACGGTACCAAATAAATAAATGAACTTACAA
>JAEEGI010002678.1_pt1 | contig 43211 bp, 31 predicted proteins | sample 8958751 | NCBI WGS metagenome assembly JAEEGI01 (sample SAMN16246545, study PRJNA631951) | gut metagenome | biome: gut microbiome; feature: rumen; material: KS-attached | host: Bos | place: Iran: Karaj | collected 2018-10 | reverse complement strand
CTCCAGCGGCGCTTGAAGAATTCCGGCGGGAGTTCAAGGCGTATGCTGTGGCTGATCTCGCGTCGCGTCATGAAAAACGGGTTCAGGCCGATGTGAAAGCATGAGCCAGCACCTCGCCACCCTCAACGAGTGACCACTCGGTGCGTGTTGTGCTGCTCTCGGCAATGAGAGTGATATTTTGACCTTTTATGACGCCCATCTTGGTTAACAGGTGTATAGTTGTGTTAATAAAATCTTAAAATCGGCTTTCCGCTCGTTAAAACGGCCACAAAGATACGCAAAATTCCTGTCTCCGGGCGAGAGATCGTCATACAATTCCGATTTCTAAACGATAATTAACATAAAACAACATCGGTTAACCATGTATTTGGCCATATAGAAGCACCCGTGGCGTTTATGGCCACGGGTGCGTGCTGTCTCTAACGATTCAAGAACTGATTGTTTGTGTTTGTCGTGCGTTTATGCGATGTCGATCTCGCGGTCCATCTTCTTCTCGGGCTCGGGAGCGAGCTTGGGCAGTTCAATGGACAGGATGCCGTCCTCGACCTTGGCGCTGATGTGCTCCTTGTCCACCTCGTCGGGCAGGATGTAGGTCTGCTCGTAGTTGCTGTAGGAGAATTCGCGGCGCACGTAGTGGAACTTCTCGCACTCGTCCTTGCACGACTTGTCCTCATGCTCGGCCTTGTTCTCGATCTTGACCACGAGGTTGCCCTCGTTGTTGATATTCACCTTGCAGAACTCCTTCTTCAGGCCAGGAGCTGCGACCTCCATCGTGAAGGCCTTGTCGCTCTCCTTGACGTTGACTGCGGGAGCAGTGGTCACGTGGCGCGGAGTCCAATCCATATCAAACAGGTCATTGAATGCGGTGTCTAACCAGTTGTTGCGGTTGTTTCTGATTACAGGAAAATACATAGTCATTACCTCCAATTTCTTTTTATTTTATGAGTCTATTTATTGTTTGTTGTCTCTGTTGTGCTTGCCGGTCTTGTGACCCGCTTGCGACTAAAATGGAAGCAAAACCAGTGCCAACAGCCCAAAGTATAACTACTGTTAAAATTCAAAGACACCGTGTCATGTTTTTAAACTATTTTAAACGAAAAACTGACAAAATGGCAGTTTTTCAACGAAAACGATAGGGCCCTCGCAATGGGACCCTATCGTTTTTTATTTCTAGATATTCTGGATTGTTGCCGGGAAGGCTACAGTTTCACCTTGCTGGTGGCTGTGCGGCCGTTGATGTGGACGCGCACAAGATATACTCCTGTTTGCACATCGGCCACATTCAGGCAGTTGTTGCCAGCGGTTTTGATGGAGCGGCCTTGGATGTCAAGCAGTTCGACACCTTGGACATAGGTGTCGGCGCTCACAACGATGTAATCGCCAGCCACGCGCACCTGCATGTTGGCCAGGCGTGCCTCGTCGATGCCGCTGGACTCTTTCTTGAGCAGGTTGTCGAAGCGGATGGTGCCCGTTTTGCCCATCAAAGGCTGTTGGCGTGCTATGTGGAACGAGCGAACATGGAAGGTGCCGTTATACAGGTCATCAAGCGGCACGGCCACATAGCGCCATCCGTGAAAATCAATCTTGCCCAGAGGAATGAGAGTAGATATCGAGGGTGAGGTGGAGGGGTCGTTGAGCTCAACATACACGTTATTATAGCTCATGTCACCCCAGATGTGCAGTCCCAACGTGTCGCCACGCACATAGCCCTCGGCGGTTGGATCATTGAAGTTGACTACCAGGATGTTCTCGTTGGTCATGTCATAATCCAACTGCAGTGACTTGCTGCCGAAGAGCCTTTCGGTCGATGCTTTGATGCTGTTGCCGCTCACGCCCATGGGGAATGAGATTTCGAAATTGCTGGCGTCCTCGAAGTTCTCGGCAACTTGCATGCCGGGCTTGTCGGCGCCTGCGTCAACGCCATGGAAGAGGATGTCGCGGGCTGCGGGCAGGTGGATGCCTGCAGTGTCGGCAATATCCACGTCGAGGATGAGGTGGTAATCCTTGCCGACCTCGATGTCCTTGGTGAGCGGGATGCGCACGAAGCCGTAGTCGTCTCCTTTCTTGTTGTACTTGATGCTGCGCTTGTTCCAGGCCAGCTCGTTGCCCTCGTTGTCGAGCACACGCAGTTTCAGGAACAGGTTATAGGTGTCCAGCATCGAGTCAACACGCAGTTCCACAGTGGGCTTGGTATAGTTTACCGGTGCGCCCTCATAGGGGAAGACGGCCAACTCGGTCATGTGGTTGCGCTTCTGGGTATAGAACTGCATCGTGAAATCCTGGTCCATGGGGGTACCGCCGCCATGCTCGGCGCTCTTCTTGAGCGTGAAGGTGTAGAGGGTGTTCACGTCGAAGGCATCCTTCGGCGTGAAGATCAGGCGGTAGTAGGAATCCTCCCAGCTGAAGGTGCCTTCGACGGGCGGGTCGAGCGTGAACGCGTCGCAGGTCGTCGCGCTGTCCATGTCCCAGTTGAAGGTAAGCACGATGCGCTCGCTGCACTTCACGGCAGGGTCGCCCTCGTTCCACACGGGACTGTAGCCCACCACCACTGGCGCCGTGTCGCGCACGCGCTTGAGGTAGAAATTCTGGTAGGTGGGCGCATTGGCCGTGACGGTGACGGTAGCCGTCTGCGGGAAGTGCGACGGCTCGCTCACCTCGACGGTATAGGTGCCGGGATCCACATACTTGAATACATAGATGCCGTTGCGCAGCGTGTCGGTCACGCAACGCTGCACCTCGTTGCCGTTCTGGTCCAGCAGGCGCACGGTGGCGCTGTGGATGGGCATGAGGTTGTCGTCACCGTAGACGATGAACGGCTGGGGGTTCTCCTGCAGGCGCTTGATGCGGTCATCGCGCACGTTTCCAGTCACCACGCCCTGGGCGAAGTTGTCCAGACGGCCGAAGTACTTGTCGGCACCCAGCGAGATGTTCCAGCCTTCCATCCAGCAGTAGTAGAAACTCAGCAGGCGGTAGGCTTCGGGGATGTAGTCATGGAACGAACCCTCGCTCAGGTTGGCGACCGCACGGTTGCCGCGCAGCACGCCATAGCCCTGGGTGCCCCATTCGGGACGGAACGACCAGTCTCCCCAGATCTGGTAATTGTGGGTCCAGACCGTACTCTGGCTAGCATACAGGTAGGGTTCCAGGTCGGCTGCCAGCACATCGGCATTGGCGACCTGCGGGCTGCCCGTGTAGCCGCGGTAGAAGACCATCGGGAAGTTGTTCACCGCGCTGGTGCCCGTGGCGTTGCTGTGGATGGAGTAGAACACGTCGGCGCCGCTCTGGTTGCACAGGGCGACGATGGTCGAGAGCGCCAGGTCGTCGGCAGTGGTGTTGGTCACGCGCGAGATGCTTGTCCTGTAACCCTTGTACTGCAGGATTTCGCGCAAGGCGAGACCCTTTCTCAAGTTGGATTTCGACTCCCATGAGCCGGCGCTGTCCCCCTGGTGGAAGGGGTAGATGACCATGTTGCGGTCATCACTGTCATAACCGCCGTGTCCCGGGTTGATGTACACATGGGGTTGCTGCGCATTGGCGATGTTTACGGCAAAAAGCGCCAGCAGCACCATCATCGTTGATTGAAGTAATAGCTTTTTCATGACTTGCCGGCGTTTTTATTCGTAAATGTTGATTTTCATCTCATGCAGCAGTCCGTCGATGGTCGTGTAAACGATTTTGCCGCCACCGCAGGTGGGCTGCATCGTCATCGAGGCGGGTTTGGTCAGTTCAGTTTGCCAAGTTCCGTCGGCCTTGAGCAGCACGATCTGGGACGAGGTGAACTGGTGCCCGTCGTCCTTGGCGTTCTGGGCCACGAGGTAGTCGTTGTTGTACCAGCACGGCATCTCGTAGTTGCCCAGCATGGCCAGCATCTGGCCGCGCAGGTCAATGACCACGATGCCTTTGCCGGCGGCAAAGAAGGCCACCTTTTTCCCGTCGGGCGAGAGTGATGCCCACAGGTAGCCGGCCCACGAGTCCACGGGAGTGAATACACGTTCCTCGCCGTTCACGGTCACATGCACGCGGTTGCCCTCGGTCCAGGCCGCGCTGCCGATATCGCTTTGGGACTGGTAATCGCGACCGCCCGGGGCCTTTAACGCGCCGCCACGTGAGGCCGCTACGGCACGCACGGCACCGTGCTGCGGCTCGGTGAGTTGCGCGGTCTTGTGGGTCGTGGGGTCAAACGACTGTCCCGTGCGGTAGATCAGGTGGTTTTCCTGCACCTGTTGGGTAACGAAGTACACTTTGCCATCACCGCCCCAGCAAGCGTCATTGCCGGCGACATAGCCGTCGGTTACGGTTGTCGTCACGTTGTCAGTGAGGTCATAGAACTTCAGGGTGCCGTTCTCGCTCAAAAACAGCAGGCGGTCCCCTGCCTGGTTGAGCACGGGATAGTAGGCCGGGCCCTCAACTCCCTCGAGCAGGCGTTGGCGCGAGACCACTTCCACCTCCTGCGCCATTGATGGCAGCAACACGGCCGCCATCATGATCAGCATCGTTAATTTCTTTATTGTCATCATTGGTTATGGTGATTAAAAATATGTATTCCTTTATTTTTTCGGCTTTTGGTCCTTGGACAGTTTCAGGTTCTTGTACGCCGACTGGTTCTTTTTGACCTTGACCTTGGTGGTCATGTAGAGCTTATCGCCGTAGTACAGTTCCAGTTTGTATTTGTCGGGCAGCAGGTTGGTGAAGACGAACACGCCGTTGTCGCGGTTATCGACCGTGTAAACGCGGTTCAATGCGCCTCGGCCATTGTACAGGCGCACAATCGCGCCGTTGATGGGCAGGAGCCGGTCCTCGGCAAACTGGCGTTTGTCCTCGTCCTGACGTGGAATGTCTGACCAGCGCACCGTGCCTGCGATGACGCCGTTGTTGAATTTGTTCTTGCGTCCGAAGTATTGGTCAAAGCCCAACGACTGGTTCCAGGCTTCCAGCCAGCAGTAGCTGTCATTGAGCAGGCGCTCGCGCTCGGGCAGATAGTCATGGAACGATCCCTCGCTCAAGAAACCCGGCAGCTTGTTGAAGCGCAACACACCCAGACCCACCTTGTAGCCCCAGTCGTAGAATGACCAGTCGCCATTGCTGCGCTGATCGTTTGTCCACACGGCGAGTTCGCTGCCGTAGAGGTGCTTCATCACCAGTTGGCTCAGTTTCAGGCTGCCCTCCACTGCGGGCTCGCCGTCCCAGCCGCGGTACAGACCCAGCGGGAAGTTGACGCGCTTCTCGATGCCCGTCGCATTGCTGTGGATGGAGAAGAAAACGTCGGCACCGCTGTTGGCGGCCAGCGAAACAATTTCAAACAGGTCCAGGTCGTCCTCGGTATTGTTTGTCTTGCGTGAGATGGTGGTCTCGTAGCCCTTGTTCGTGAGGATCTCCTGCAAGGCAAGTCCCTTGGTCAGGTTGGAGTTGGATTCATAGTAGTGCAGGGTGTCCTGTTCGCCGATGACCCACGTGGGCACGTGTCGGTCGTCGCTGTCATGGCCGCCGTGGCCGGGATTGATGAACACGCGCGGAACGTCCAGCTTGGCGGCATTTTTCACTTTCTCGGTTTTGCTCTTGCCGCTGGCCAGCGGTTGCAGGGCTGCAGGTGCGATATCCAACTCCAGTTGCTTGACGGTGCCGTCGTAGATGATGCTGTAGACCACCTTGTCGCCTGCCACCATGGGCTGAACGGCACGCTCATCCTTGCCGCTGATGGGCTTGCACACCTCGCCGTCAACCGACAGCAGCCAGATGTGCGACCCGCTCAGGCGCACGTTGCCCGCATTGCTCATCGCAACGATGTAGTCGTTGTTGTACCAGCAGGGCATCAGGAACTCGCCCAGGTCGGCAATGATCTCACCGTTGAGGTCACAGACGTATAACCCTTTGGAGGCCGCTTCAAACAGGACCTTGGTGCCGTCGGGCGACAGCGATGCCCACAGGTAGCCGTTGCTCTCCTTGACGGGTTGCAGTGCCCGTCTTGTGCCCGCATCGTCCACCAGGTAGAGCACATCGCCGCGCGTATAGGCCCAAGCGCCCACCTGCTTGCTGCTGTGGTACACATTTTTCTCGCCGTTGATGACAACGCCCTGGGCAGCCTGCAGTGGCTGCACGCGGCCATGCTGCGCCTTGAGCACCACCTTGTCCTTGCCGGTAGCGGGGTCATAGCAGTGGCCTGTGCGATAGACCAGGCCGTTCTTCTTGCGCTGCTGCGTCACGTAATATACCTTGCCGTCCTTGCCGATGATGGCGTCAAAGCCGGGATAGCCCTTGCTGGCCACTGTCGTCACGGCACCGGTCATGAGGTTCTTCAGCATCAGGCTGGTGCCCTCGGTGGGGGAGTAAAGCAGCCATTGGCCATCGTTGCTCAACTGAGGGAAAAAACCGCAGCTGTCCACCAGTGTTTTGGGGCTGCCGGTCTTTACGCCTACCGCTGTGGCGCTCATCGTCCACAGGCATAATACTGCAATCAATAGGAAAAGTTTTTTCATCACAATGTCCTGTTAAGTTATCATTCTGAAAGGCAAAGGTAGATAAATCTTTTTATTTATCATTTTTTGCCAATCACTATTTTTTAACACTCGGGTTACATCACGATAGGTGACTATATTATAATAACGTGTGCCAGCCGTTGGAATTGCACGAATTATCCTTAAAAAATGTAGTTAAATCATAAATAATGTTGTAAAACGGGGCCTTGAGGGGTGAATACTTTGGATTTTCGTGGGTTATTACTACTTTTGTTGCATTAGAGTTTACGTAAATCATCTAAAAATCAAGATATGAGAAAATCCAGTCAAGTTTTGTTGAGTTTGTTGGCTGCTTTGGCGGTGATGTGCCCGGCACAGGCCCAGACCTTCACCCAAGAGCAGCAGGATGCCATACAGCGTATTATCGGCAGTAAATTGCCCGAGCACATGGGCGTGGGCGAACTGAAGGTGCGCTCGCTGACCTTAGAGAACGACACCGTCAAGGTGGACGTGAGCGAGAACTTCGGGGACGTGCCTTTCACCCAGGCTGGGGTGGAGCAGATGCGCGGCGAGATACGTGAGGCCCTAGGTGCCGGGTATGAGGACTATCCCATGCTCTTCACCATTGTGGGAAACGACATCAACAAGTATTTTGCCGACTATGAGCCCGCCTACAAGCGTTCGCACAAACCCTTCATCAGCGAACTCGACGCCAACCGCCACTACAAGCACGGCCTGGACGGCAACATTGTGGCGATGTGGCCCAGCCACGGCTGGTATTTCGAGCCCAAACTCAACCGCTGGGAGTGGCAGCGTGCGCGCCTGATGCAGACCGTCGAGGACATGTACACCCACAGCTATGTGCTGCCTTTCCTCATTCCCATGCTGGAGAATGCAGGCGCCTATGTGTGGAATGCGCGTGAACGTGACACCCACAACTACGGCGCCGTGGTCGATAACGACGGCGGTGTGGCCCAGTCGGGCTACAGCGAGCTCAACGGCAAGCAAAAGTGGCAAGATGGCAAGGAACCCGGTTTTGCCTATCAGCGCACCGAATACAAGGACTTTGAAAATCCCTTCACCGAGGGCACTTACCGCATGGTCAAGGCCGAAAAAGACAAGAAGAAACTCTCGACCGCCACGTGGGATGTTGATATGCCCTACGCCGGCGAGTACGCCATCTACATTTCTTATAAGTCACTGCCCAACAGTGCGCGCGACGTGACTTATACTGTCAACAGCCAGAGCGGTGCCCGCCAGTTCCGTGTCGACCAGACGATGGCAGGCGGCGTGTGGGTCTATCTGGGGACTTTCCCGCTGGCCCAGGGCGTGAACAAGGCGGTAGTCGAGGTATCTAACCTGAGCGATGAAAAGGATGCGGTCATCACCGCCGATGCCATCAAGGTGGGTGGCGGCAAGGGCAACATCGTGCGCCGTGTGGCATTGCCCACCGAGGAGAACCGCCGCATCGCCGCCGAACAGGAAAACGAGAAATATCTGGGCAAGGAAGGTGTGGAATACAGCTACATTGGCAGCGGCAACCATCCCTGGTTTCACCTGGGATCGCGTTACTACCTGCAGTGGGCCGGCTTCCCCGATACGGTTTATTCCACCTCGCACGGCATCAACGACTATACCGACGACTATCGCAGCCGTGGCGAGTGGGTGAACTACTTGGCCGGCGGTAGCGACGTGCTGCCCGACCGTGGCGGCTTGAAGGTGCCTGTGGACATCTCCTTCTGCCTGCACACCGATGCCGGCAGCACCCCCGATGACGAGATCGTGGGTACCCTGCTCATCTATTGCACCAACAGCGATGGCAAGAAGTTCGGCAAGTATGCCAACGGCACGCCTCGTGAACTGTCGCGCCGCTACTGCAACCTGCTCTCGACCGAGATTGTCAAGGACATCCGCGCCAAGTGGGAGCCCAACTGGACGCGCCGCGGCATGTGGGACAAGAGTTACTACGAGGCCCGTGTGCCCGAGGTGCCGGCTGTGCTCATGGAGCTGCTCTCGCACCAGAACTTTGCCGACATGAAATACGGTCTTGACCCGATGTTCCGCTTTGACGTGAGCCGAGCTATATATAAAGGTATGTTGAAGTTCATCGCCCAGCGCGATCACCGCTCCTATGTGGTGCAGCCGCTGCCTGTCAACAGCTTTGCCATCAGCAAGACCGACAAGCACCATTATCTGCTCACCTGGGAACCCACCCCCGACACGCAGAGCGAGAATGCCGACGCCACTTCCTATATCGTGTGTGAGCGCATTGGCCTGGATGGCGGTTTCAAGGAAATTGCGACCGTCAAGGGTCCGCAGTACAGCGTGCGCATCAACGACCACGACATTCATTCCTATCGCATCATCGCCATGAACGACGGCGGCCGCAGCTTCCCCAGCGAGACGTTGAGTCTGGGCGAGGTGGCCGGCAGCCAGGGCGACGTGCTGGTGGTCAACGGCTTTACCCGTTTGAGCGCTCCCGATTGGTTTGACGGTCCCGAGCGTGCCGGCTTTGATGACAACAAGGACCACGGCGTGCCTTACATCCAGCAGATCAACTATCTGGGCTCGCAGTACGAGTTCCGCCGCGCCATCGAGTGGACCGACGATGACGCGCCGGGCTTTGGCTCCAGCCGCAGCGACTATGAGACGATGAACGTGGCAGGCAACACGTTCGATTATCCCGCCGTGCATGGCGAGGCACTGATGAATGCCGGTTACTCCTTTGTTTCCTGCAGCCAGCAGGCTCTGGAGAATCACTATAATGCCGATGATTACAAGATTATGGACTTGATCCTGGGCAAGCAAAAGGAAATCAAGACCGGCAGCGGCTTAATGCCCACGCGCTTCAAAATCTATACCTCTGGCCTGCAGGATGCCCTGCGCCGTTTTACCGCTGCTGGCGGCAGCGTGTTGTTGACGGGTGCCTATGTGGGCAGTGACCTGTGGGACAATGCAGCAGGCAATGACGACGAGGCAGGCAAGTCCTTTGTCAAGGACGTGCTCGGCTTCGAGGGCTTGCACGGCAGGGCGTCGCTCGACGGCACCATCAGCGCCGTTGACAGCCCCGAAATGCGCCTGTCCTCGCCTGGAGCATGGACGTTCGTTAGCAAATTGAACGACAAGCAGTATGCCGTAGAGTCGCCCGATGCCATCCGTGCCAGCGACAGCCGCGGCTTTACCTGGATGCGCTATGGCGAGAACGGCCTGCCTGCTGCCATCGCCAGCGACCGCGGCAGCTACCGCACCGTGGTCATGGGATTCCCGCTCGAGGCCGTGACGACCCCCCAGGAACGCACCAGCCTGATGAGCCGCATCATGGACTACCTGAAATAAGAAAATTCAATATTACAATAACAATATAAAGAACAACAATCATGGGAAGAATTAATTGCTTTATTCCGTTTGTGAGCCCCAAACAGGCCGCGCAAACCATCGAGCACCTCAAGGCTCAGGAACTGGTGAACAAGATTTACTTGCTTGCCACGGTAGATAAACCCGAACCGGTTGAGGGTTGCGAGATGCTCCCCGTCAATGTGCTCTTCTCGAGCGCCACGATGCGCGAAATCGCTGCTCATGCCGATGCCGATTATGTGCTGCTCTACACCAAGTATGACACCCTGAAGATGGGTCCCTTCTCGCTGGAGCGTTTTGCCAAGTTGGGCGACGACACCCAGTCGGGCCTGCTCTATGCCGACCACTACAACGTGACCGACAAGGGCGCCGACAAGGCTCCCGTTATCGACTACCAGATGGGTAGCCTGCGTGACGACTTCGATTTCGGCTCGGTGATGTTCTTCTGTGGCAAGTGCTTCAAGAAGGCTGTCGAGGCGATGAAGGCCAACTACGAGTTTGCCGGTCTGTATGACCTGCGCCTCAAGTTGTCGCAGTTTGCCGCCATTACCCACATCAACGAGTTCCTCTACAGCGATGTTGAGCTGGACACCCGCAAGAGTGGCGAAAAGAACTTCGATTATGTTGACCCGCGCAACCGCGGCCGCCAAATCGAGATGGAAAAGGCCTGCACCGAGCACCTTAAGGAACTGGGCGGCTATCTGCCCGCCACCCGCGAGGAGAATGGTGAAGAGGTGCCCAACTTCCGCCATATTGAGTTTAATCAGGGTGACTTTGAGGTCGAGGCAACGGTGATGATTCCCGTGCGCAACCGCATTCGCACCATCCGCGACGCCATAGACTCGGTGCTCAAGCAGGAGTGCAACTTCAAGTTTAACCTGATGGTGGTGGACAATTTCTCGACCGACGGCACCCGCGAGGCCATCGCCGAGTACACCGACCCGCGCCTGATCCACATTATTGCCGATTACTATGACATGGGCATCGGCGGTTACTGGAACCTGGCGGCCCACCGCCAGAACGTGGGCAAGTTCATCGTTCAGCTCGACAGTGACGACATGTACAAGGACGAGCACACCCTGCAGACGATGGTAGATGCTTTCTACGAGCAGAACGTGGCTATGGTTGTGGGTACCTATCAGATGACCGACATCAACCTCAATCCCATTCCTCCCGGCATCATCGACCACAGAGAGTGGACACCCAGCAACGGCCGCAACAACGCCTTGCGCATCAACGGTTTGGGCGCTCCCCGTGCCTTCTATACTCCCGTGCTGCGTGAGGTGAAGATTCCCAACACCAGCTATGGCGAGGACTATGCCCTGGGCCTGAACATCTCGCGCCATTACCAGATTGGGCGCGTGTATGACCCCGTCTATCTGTGCCGCCGTTGGGATGACAACAGCGATGCATCGCTCGATGTCGAGAAGGTGAACCGCAACAACCTGTACAAGGACCGCATCCGCACCTGGGAGTTGCAGGCCCGCATCGCATTGAATAAGAAGTGATAAGTTTCAGAGATAAGTTCTTAGTTTTCAGTATGGTTTGTGTCGCCTATTAAAGCTAAAGGCGAGGTAATTATACTCAAAACTCAAAACTTAAAACTTAAAACTAACAACTGCTATTATGAACTACAGCAAATCGGTAGATAGGCTCATATTCAGGCAACTGCGTGACTGGGACGTGGCGGGACGCAATTATGCGGCGCTCGCCGGCGTGACCACGCGTCGTATCGTCTTGGGCGAATCTGCCGTAGTGCTGCAATTCAATCCCGAGCGGCGCCGTTCATCGGCCGCCGCCATCGACGGGAAGTCGCTTGCAGGCCGCAAGTGTTTCCTGTGCAGTGAGAACCAACCCGTTAAGCAAAAGGCCGTGCTGTGGGGTGACCATTACAAGATTCAAGTCAACTCTTATCCCATCTTCAAGCGTCACCTCACGATAGCCGACCTGAGCCATGAGCCGCAACGCATTGCGGACAGAGTGGGGGACATGTTGTCGTTGGCTAAGGACCTGCCCGACTTTGTCGTGTTCTATAACGGACCGCAATGCGGGGCTTCGGCTCCCGACCATGCTCATTTCCAAGCTGGCGCCAAGGGCGAGATGCCGCTGTGCGACGAGTTGTCTCATGCCACGACCCAGATGCTGGCCGACGGCGACGAGGGCTTTATCGGCTATGTGGATACCTTGGGACGCAGTCTGTTCACTATTGAGACCTCGACTCAGCGAGCCGCCGAGCGCTATGCCCTGCGGCTGCTGGATCTGCTGCCCGTCCCCGACAGGTCGCCGGAACCCATGGTGAATGTCTTGTGCTGGTGGGATGAGACCGACCGCATTTGGCATATCGTTGTGTTCCCGCGCCGCAAGCATCGTCCCGCCTGTTATGGCGACGGTGAGGGCCGCTTGCTCCTTAGTCCCGCTTCGACCGAGATGGGAGGCTTGTGGGCTATCCCCGAGCAAAAGGACTTCGATTCCTTGACGGCAGGACAGATTCAGGCACTCTATGACGAGTTGTGCATGTCTCGACAGGACTTGGCCCCGATATTGACTGCTTTCTACCGGCATTGGGACTACCTGCAGGCGATTTAGCGGAAAAGAGGGACGGTTCTTTTGATGTAATTATTGAACTGAGAATAAATCATGAATATTATGGACGAGAAACAGATACCGCAAGTGAGAGTGGGCATCATGAACGAACCGACGATTGATTTCGTGCTCAATGGTGACTACCGCGTGAACGGTGCCGCCTGCAGTGGCAGCCACACGGCACGTTGCGTTGACGGACAGGTCGAGTGGAACGGCGGCCGCTACAGCGAGTTGCTGTTCGAGCCAGTTGATGCCGAGAAGGCTTCGTTTACCCTTAAGGCGGTGACCATCGGCGTGAGTTTCCACTGGAAACGTCAAGAAAACCAGACGTTTAAGGGCGCGCTGCACCTCATTGTCGAGGATGGAAAACTAACGCCCGTCAACGTGTTGAGCGTTGAGGATTACCTACTGAGCGTCATCTCCAGCGAAATGAGCGCCAATGCCTCGCTTGAACTCCTGAAGGCCCATGCGGTGATTTCCCGCAGCTGGCTACTGGCACAAATCCACACCGAGGAGACGGTTAAGCCCACCAATCGCAACCCGCATGGCGAGGGCGAAATGATGGACACCCCCGAGGAACTCGTCAAGTGGTGGGACCGTGACGACCATGTGAACTTCGACGTGTGTGCCGACGATCACTGCCAACGCTATCAGGGTATCACCCGTGCCACGACCGAGAAGGTGGACCAGGCCGTCCGAGCCACATGGGGACAGGTGCTCATGCATGGCGGAGCCTTGTGCGACGCTCGCTTCAGCAAGTCGTGCGGCGGCGTGATGGAGGAATTTGAGAATTGCTGGGAGCCGCATCACCACGACTATCTGGAAGCACGCCGCGACAGTGAAAACGAGGAGGATTTCCCCGACCTGACGCGCGAGGACAATGCCGCCGAGTGGATCTTGTCTTCTCCCAGTGCATTCTGCAATACAACCGACCCCGAAATCCTGTCTCAGGTGCTCAACGACTATGACCAGGAGACCAAGGACTTCTACCGCTGGAAGGTGGAATATACCCAAGACGAACTCGCCGCGCTGATCAAGGAACGCACGGGCATCGACTACGGCCGCATCCGCGACCTGCAGCCCGTGGCCCGCGGCACCAGCGGCAGGCTCTATCGCCTGCGCATTGTGGGCGAGAAGCGTGAGCGCATCATCGGTAAGGAATTGACCATCCGTTACGCCTTGTCGCCCTCGTGCCTGTATAGCTCGGCCTTTGTGGTGGAGAAACATGACAAGGGCGATGACGGTTATCCCGCCAAGTTCGTGTTGCGTGGGGCAGGGTGGGGCCACGGTGCCGGCCTGTGCCAGATTGGTGCCGCCGTAATGGGCGCCAAGGGCTACGACTACAAGCAGATCCTGCTGCACTACTTCGTGGGCGCCTCGATCGAGAAGAGATACTAGATCCCTAGGCGACGCTTATCGTACTAAAAACTAGAAACTTAAAACTAAAAACTAAAAATATGAAAGAAGTTCAGATTGAACCGAGAAAGAAGACCCCATGGTTGTGGATTCCCACGTTGTATTTTGCCGAGGGAATACCCTACTTTGTCGTTAACAATATCTCGGTGCTCATGCTTGCCAAGATGGGCGTTCCTAATGGCCAAATGGCGTTGTTTACCAGTTTGCTTTATCTGCCATGGACGATCAAGCCCTTCTGGAGCCCGTTTGTGGACATCATCCGCACCAAGCGCTGGTGGACCATCAGCATGCAGGTATTGATGAGCATTGCCTTTATCCTGCTTACGCTGACGATGCCCAAACCCGACGCCGCAACCATCGCATCGGGCCAGACGCCAATCAGCATGTTCACTGTAACACTGATTCTGTTTGTCATCACGGCGTTTGCCTCGGCCACGCACGACATTGCTGCCGACGGCTTCTATATGCTGGCGCTGCGTCAGAACGAGCAGGCGGCCTTTGTGGGCATCCGCAGCACATTCTACCGCCTGTCATCAATTTTTGGCCAGGGCGTGCTTGTTGCTATCGCTGGAGCCATCGAACTCAAAAATGGCAATATTCCCATGTCGTGGATGATCACGATGGGTGTTGCTGCTGTGCTGTTCACGGCCATCACGCTATATCACACCTTCGCTATTCCCAGGGTGGGAAGCGACGCCTCAACCTTGAAGGATGAGAAGCCCACTGTTGGCGCCATCTTCAAGGAGTTTGGCCGCACGTTTGTCACCTATTTTACCAAGCCCTACGTGTGGCTTGCCATCGTGTTCATGCTGCTGTACCGCCTTCCCGAGGCATTTCTAATAAAGATGTGTACCCCGTTCCTGGTGGCCGGCAAGGACGTTGGAGGCCTTGGGCTCTCGACTGCCGAGGTAGGCATTGTTTATGGCACAATCGGTGTGTTGGCCCTGATCATCGGCGGCATTTTGGGTGGCCTGTTTGCCGCAAAGGTGGGTCTGAAAAAATCGCTGTGGTGGATGGCGGCTTGCATGACGCTGCCGTGTGCTACGTTTGTGTATCTGGCTGTCGGCCAGCCCGATAATCTGATAGCCATCTCTGTTGCAATCGCTATCGAGCAGTTTGGTTATGGTTTCGGCTTCACGGCCTACATGTTGTACATGATGTACTTCAGCGAGGGCGAGTTCAAGACGTCACACTATGCAATCTGCACTGCTTTCATGGCCCTGAGCATGATGATACCGGGCATGTTTGCAGGTTATATTCAGGAATCCATCGGTTATGCCAACTTCTTCTGGATGGTGATGTTGTGCTGTGTAGCCACGCTGGTAGTGACCTATATGGTAGACCGTCGCATCGATCCCGAGTACGGCAAGGAGACCAAATAAGCCAAAAACAACAGATTTTTAAACAACTGAAGAGAAATCTGTAACATAAAGTAAATCAGATGTTTATGAAGAAGATATTATTTTTAGTGGCATGTGTGATGGTGGCGGTGACGGCTAGTGCGGTCGTCAAGCCAGGTGTTGAGGTGCTGCGTGACGGCGGATTTGCCCAGTTGCAGGGCAAGCGTGTGGGGCTGGTGACCAACCCTAGCGGCATCGACAATAATCTCAAGAGCACCGTCGACATCCTTCACGAGGCGCCGGGCGTGCAGCTCGTTGCGTTGTTCGGTCCCGAGCACGGCGTGCGCGGCAATGCCCATGCTGGCGATGCCGTGGGCGACGCTGTTGACCCGCTGACGGGCATCAAGATGTATTCGCTCTTCGGCAAGACGCACGAGCCGACTGCCGAAATGCTCAAGGACATCGACGTGCTGGTCTATGACATCCAGGATGTGGGATGCCGCAGCTACACGTTCTATGCCACGATGGGCGTGTGCATGCAGGCCTGCGCTAAGTATGGTACCGAGTTCATGGTTCTCGACCGTCCCAATCCGCTGGGCGGCAATAAAGTCGAGGGCAACCTCGTGGAACCGGGTTATTTCTCATTTGTGAGCAAGTATGCCATCCCCTATATCTATGGCCTCACCCCTGGCGAGTTGGCCATCTTCCTCAACGAGGAGGGCATCATCGGCCAGGAGTCCAAGACCGGCCGCAAGTGCAAACTCACCGTTATCCCCATGGAAGGCTGGACGCGTGACATGAAGTTCCGCGACACGGGTATGCCCTGGGTAGCCCCTTCGCCCCAGATTCCCACGCCCGAGAGCGCTTTCTTCTATCCCATATCGGGCATCCTGGGCGAGTTATACATCTTCAACACCGGCATCGGCTACACTTTGCCGTTCCAGACGTTTGCAGCCTCATGGATCAATGCCGACTCGCTGGCGATGAACATGAATGCCTTGAACCTGCCCGGTATGCGCTTCCGTCCCATCAACTACAAGCCGTTCTTCGCCCTGAGCGTGGCGGTGGACAAGTCGCTGCAGGAGGTGCACGGCGTGCAGACCTATATCACCGACCCCGATGCCGCCAACTTTTGCCTGACGCAGTTCTATTTCCTGCAGGTCATCCACGAGATGTATCCCAACGTGGAACTGTTTGAACAGAATGCCAAGCGCTACAACATGTTTGACAAGGTGTGCGGCACCAAGGAAATTCGCGAGCGTTTCATCAAGCGCTACCGTGTCGAGGACATGGCCGACTACTGGAACAAGGATGTTGAGGTCTTCAAGATCCGTTCTGCAAAATATTACCTCTATCACTAAATTAAATCAGCTGGATTATGGCTAAAGACAATAAACGACTGCTGTCGCTCGACATCCTGCGCGGTATCACCATCGCAGGCATGCTGCTGGTGAACAATCCCGGCTCATGGAGCTACCTGTACCGTCCGCTGGCACATGCCGATTGGATCGGGCTGTCGCCCACCGACCTGGTGTTCCCGTTCTTCGTCTTCTGCATGGGTGTGTCGATGGCATTCTCCCTCAAGAAGTTCAATTACAAGATGTCCAAGCAGTTGCTGTGGAAGATTGTGCGTCGCACCGTTGTCCTGTTCCTCATCGGCTGGATTGTGCAGTGGTTCGGACATCTGGTGCGCGGCCTGTGCCGTGGTGATGCTTTTGCCGATGCCGTCAACAACCTGGACACCTTGCGCTATCTGGGCGTGTTCCAGCGTTTGGCGCTGGTCTATTTCTTCGGGTCACTGTGCGCCGTGTTGTTCAAGCGCAAGTTCATTCCTTGGCTTGTGGGCATCATTTTGGTGGCCTATGCGCTGATATTGGGCTTTGGAAACGGCTATGAGTTCTCGCTCGACAACATCATCGCCCAGATTGACAACAGCATCCTGGGCACCGACCACATGTACCACGAGAGCGCCTATGGCGAGCAGATTTCCTTTGATCCCGAGGGCATCCTGAGCACCTTGCCTTGCATTGCCCACGTGCTCATCGGCTATCTGGTGGGCCGCATGATACTGTCGGTTCACAACAATACCGAGCGCGTGACCACAATGCTGCTGTGGGGCACCGTCATGCTGCTGGCCGGCTGGCTGTTGCAGTATGGCATTCCTTGTGGCAAGAAGATGTGGTCTTCGACGTTTGTGCTCATCACGTGCGGCATGGCCATGTGCATCCAGGCGATGCTCATCTACTTTGTCGATATCAAGGGCAAGAAGGGCCGCTGGACGCGCTTCTTTGAATCGTTCGGTGTCAACCCGCTGGCACTCTATGTGCTGGGCACGGTATTGGCCATCTTGTTTGGCGCCATCCCCATCGGCCATGATGCCGAGGGCGGCAACATCTCCATCCACAGCGCCGTTTACCGCTTCTTCAAGTCGTTCTGCAACGAGTACACGGCATCGGCCCTTTATGCCATCGCCTTTGTTCTGCTCAACTGGGTAATCGGCCACATCTTGTACAAGAAAAAAATCTATATCAAGATATAGCCCTTCTAGAACATCTAGAAATCAAACATCTAAAAACTAAGAACTAAAAACTAAAAACTTAAAATACAATGATGATTCTTATTGCTGACTGCGGCTCCACCAAGATCAACTGGACGCTGCTTAACGGAAAAGAAAAGGTAGCGCAAATCTTCACTACCGGAATGAATGCTCTCCTGCTCACCGAGGAGGAAATGAAGGAACAGATCAAGCGCGAACTGATGCCCCACCTGACCAACTACAAGGTGGACGAGATCCATTATTATGGCGCTGGCATCATCTCGGACGAAATCAAGCAGCAGGTAATCAACGCCTTGCGTGCCAACTTTGCCACGGCCGGCAAGATCGAGGTGGCCAGCGACCTGCTGGCGGCAGCGCGTGCCGTTTGTGGTCGTGAGCCGGGCATCGCCTGTATCCTGGGCACGGGCAGCAACTCGTGCTACTACGATGGCGAGAAGGTGGTGATGAACGTGTCGCCACTGGGCTATATCCTGGGCGATGAGGGCAGTGGCGCCGTGCTGGGCAAGCTGCTCGTGGGCGATGTGCTCAAGAAACAGCTGCCGCAGCACCTGTGCGACAAGTTCATGAAGGAATACAACCTGGACTACACGACGATCATCACGTCGGTTTACCGCAAACCTGCCGCCAACCGTTTCCTGGCCCAGTTTGCCCCCTTCCTGGAGCACAACATCGACGAGCCGTCGATTCACAACATCGTACTGCGCTCGTTCACCGACTTCTTTACCCGCAATGTAGCCAGCTATCCCAACTACAAGGAGCTGCCTTGCAATTTTGTGGGATCTATCGCCCTGTGTGAGAAGCAAGTGCTGCAAGAGGCCGCTCAGGCATTGGGCATCACCATTGGCACGATCATCAAGGACCCGATGGAGGGTCTGGTGAAGTACCACTCGGCCGAAGCATGACCTTCGGCAGATGATCATTGAAATAGTAGAATGAAAATTTGATAAGATTATGGCTTTTGAGAAAATCAGCGAACAACCGTCGCTATATGATAACTTGGAGAAGAAGTCGGTGCGTGAACTGCTCACCGAAATCAACCAGGAGGACCACAAGGTGGCCGATGCGGTGCAGAAGACCATACCGCAGATCGAGCGCCTGGTGACGGGCATCGTCGAGCGCATGAAGAAAGGCGGCCGCATCTTCTACATGGGTGCGGGCACCAGTGGCCGACTGGGCGTGCTTGACGCGAGTGAGATACCGCCCACCTTCGGCATGTCTCCGGGTTGGATCATCGGCGTCATTGCGGGCGGCGACACCGCGTTGCGCAACGCCGTCGAGAATGCCGAGGACGACACCGCCCAGGGTTGGAAAGACCTGCAGGAATACAAGGTGACGCCGCTCGACACGGTCATCGGCATCGCGGCATCAGGCACGACGCCCTATGTCATCGGTGTCCTGCGTGATGCGCGCGCCAACGGCTGCCTCACTGCGGCAATCACCAGCAATCCGGGCGCTCCCGTGAGCGAGGCTGCCGAGATTGCCATCGAGATGGTCGTGGGACCCGAGTATGTCACCGGAAGCTCCCGCATGAAGAGCGGAACGGGGCAGAAGATGATCTGCAACATGATTTCGACCAGCGTGATGATACAGATGGGCCGCGTCAAGGGCAACAAGATGGTGAACATGCAGCTCACCAACCAGAAACTCGTCGACCGCGGCACTCGCTGGCTGGTAGAGGAGCTGAAACTCCCCTACGAGGAGGCCAAGCGCTTGCTGTTGCTTCACGGATCGGTGAAAAAGGCCATCGACGCCTATAAAGGCAATTAAATAGTTTTCTTGAAAATGAGAAGGTTATTGTTGATAGCCGTGGGGTTGCTAATGGGCCTCACGGCAATGGCTCAGGCCAATCAGGACCCGTATTATGCGCGGCGGGCGACGCTCTTCGACGAGTTGCCCATCGGCAAGAAGGATATCGTCATGCTGGGCAACAGCCTGACCGACGGCTGCGAGTTCAACGAGCTGCTGAACAACAGGCACATCAAGAACCGCGGCATCGTGGGCGACATCGTCCAGGGCCTGATCGACCGCATCGGTCCCATCATCGAGGGACAGCCCAAGAAGCTGTTCATCATGAGTGGAGTGAACGACATCTCGCACGACGTGAGTGCCGACAGCATCGCCCGTGTGACCGAGAAACTCATCATGATGGTAAAAAAAGGCTCGCCAAGGACCAAAATCTACCTGCAGAGCCTGTTGCCGTTCAACAACGACGTGCGAGAGTGGAAGCTGCTTAAGGGCCGTGAACACGTCGTTGTCAAGGCCAACGTGCTACTCGAGCAGGTGGCTCACCGACAGGGCGTGACCTGGATTAACCTGTATCCGCTGTTTGTTGATGACCAAGGCCGCCTGCGAGCCGAGTTGACCAACGACGGCCTCCACCTGATGGGGCAGGGCTACCTCATCTGGCGTGATGCCATCAAGCCCTATATCAAGTAGCCAGAAAAAGATTGCAATAGTTAGAAAGAATTGAGGGTGTACCCGGGATTTCCCTGGATACACCCTCAAGTATCAAGTGTTTACTTCTCCCTCAAGGGGGAAAGTCGTTTTTACTTCACGAGAATCTTCTTGCCGTTGTGGATGTAGATGCCGGCGGGCAGATTGTTGCCGTCAACCTCCTGACCCATCATGTTGTAGTAGCGGTTGTCGCCCTTCACCTCGGCAGCGATCTCCTCGATCGAGGTCGGAGTGCCGGTAGTGAAGATAACAGACTCGCTCCAGTCGCTCTCGTTGAAATCGTTGTAAGCCTGTACCTGTACCTCATAGGTGGTGTTCTCGGTAAGGTTCTCGATCACGTAGTTCACGTCCTCGATGCCCTCAACATAGATCCACTCAGCCTCCTCAACGGGCTCGGGCATCTCGCCGATCAGCACGTCGTCGATGTTCAGGCGGAACATGTCGGTCACATTGTAGTGACGGAATGCGATATAACCCTCCATGCCCTCATAGGCGCTCAAGTCAACGGTGTACTGCTGGATGGGGCTGGTAGCAACGATGTCCTCTGTCAGCGGAGTCCAGTTCTCACCATCGGTGCTTACATATACTGCAAATACCTCGGCTGCATAGCTGGGATCCTGACCTGCTGCGTAGAACGACAAGTTGCCAGTGAGGGTTACCTTGGGAGTGATCAGCCAGTTGTCGGGATAGAGAGGTACACTCTGGTAGCTGGCCGAAGTAGCGCACTTGGTGCCATTGAGACGGATGCCGTCACCGGGATCATCATATCCGGCAGCAATGGGATCCCAAACGAACCAATCGCTGTAATCACCATCGGCATCGATCGTGGTCCAACCCTCGGGCAGAGCGTTGTTCTGGCAAGCCTCAAAGTCCTCGAAGAAGCCAGTTGCCTCGGGCTGCTCGGTGTAAACGCGATAGCGCAGGTTCCATGCAGCGTCGTCCTCATCAACCCACATTACATTTGCCTCGTTAACATCGGGCTCTACTGCCAACTCCTCGGGGGTGGTGGCAACTGGATCAGGCGTGAAACCAAGGGAGATGTAGTCCACCAGGATACGGTACTCGTCTACACAATCGTAGTGACGGATAGCGAAGCAACCTTCGGCACCTGCATACTCGCTCAGGTCGAAGGTGTGCTCTTCCCATACAGTACCGGGCTGGATGAAATCTGAAATAGGCACGAAGCATTCCTCGATATTGTCAAAGTCAGGTTCGCCAACGCAAACATAAACCTTGATCTTGTCGGGATAAGAAGACATGTAGTTCTCGGTGAAAAGTGACAGCATGCCATCAAGATTTACCATAGGTGAAATCAGCCAGTTGTCAGGATATAGAATTCCGGCATAGTAGCTGCGCGAGGTCAGGCTATACGTGCCGCCATTGTAGCTGTAGTAATCATCAATTTGCCAGCCGTAGCCGTCGCCATCGGCATCGTAGCTCATCCAGCCCTCTAAAGACTCGTCAGACTCAAAGTCCCAGAGATAGCCGCCCCTGGTCTTTTCGGCAACAGTGATTGCACTTGCGTCAAATGCCTTTACCGGAGCAAAAATTTCCATCTTGTCGCGGTCCTGTGACCTCATCATCTCGGCCTTGGTTGCGGTCATCTGGGCCATCACCGGCAGTGCCAATGCGGCCATCAAAAGTAAAACTAATTTCTTCATAAGCGTGAAATTTAAAAGTTAAACAAATAAGAAATGATTTCGCCACAAAGTTATAACAATTATTTGGGCTCGGCAAAAAAATCGCCAATAAAAATGCAGAAAAGTAAATAACATTTTTTAAGGAAGCATTCAAGTTGGAAAAGTTGAGGGTGTACCCGGGATTTCCCTGGATACACCCTCAATTGTCAGGTGTTCAATTCACCCTCTTGGGGAGAGCCGTTTTTACTTCACGAGGATCTTCTTGCCGTTGTGGATGTAGATGCCAGCGGGCAAGTTGTTGCCGTCAACCTGCTGACCCATCATGTTGTAGTAGCGGTTGTCGCCCTTCACATCGGTGCTGATCTCCTCGATAGAGGTCTTCTTGGTGGTGGTGAAGATGCAGGACTCGGTCCAGTCGCTCTCGTTGAACTCGTTGTAAGCCTGTACCTGTACCTCGTAGGTTGTCTCGGGATCCAGACCGTCGATAACGAACTCGGTATCCTCGAGGCCCTCAACATAGATCCACTCAGCCTCCTCGCTGGGAGTACCGATCATGATGTCGTCGATGTTCAGACGGAACATGTCAGAAATGTTGTAGTGACGGATAGCCACTTGACCAGTCATGCCTTCATATTCGCTCAAGTCGAAGGTGTACTTCTGAATTGGGCTGGTAGCGGTGATGTCTTCCGAGATCTTCACCCATTCCCTATCGCCAACAGAAACATAAACTGCGAATACCTCAGATGCATAGCTGGGATCCTGACCGCCAGCATAGAACGAGAGTTCGCCATTGAGGGGCACCTCGGGAGTGATGAGCCAGTTGTCGGGATAGAGAACACCCATTTGGTAGCTGGCCGAAGCAGCACACTTGGTGCCATTCAATGCTGTGCCATCACCGGGGTCATAACCCAAGCTCTGGGGATCCCAAAGCATCCAATCGTAGCCATCACCATCGGCATCGATAGTAGTGAAGCCCTCGGGCAAAGCACCGACGCAATCCTCGAAGTCCCAGAAGTAGCCGGTGGACTCGGTGTAAACGCGATAGCGCAGGTTCCAGTTGCTATCGTCATTGTCAGTCCAGATAACGCTGGCGTCATTGGTGCCGGGTTCTACTGACAACTCCTCGGGGGTGGTGGCAACTGGATCGGGAGTGCCAAGGGAGATGTAGTCCACCAGGATACGGAACTCATCGTAGCAGTCATAGTGACGGATAGCGAAGCAGCCTTCAGCACCTGCATACTCGCTCAGGTCGAAGGTGTGCTCTTCCCATACAGTACCGGGCTGGATGAAATCTGAAATAGGCACGAAGCATTCCTCGATATTGTCAAAGTCAGGTTCGCCAACGCAAACATAAACCTTGATCTTGTCGGGATAAGAAGACAAGTAGTTCTCGGTGAAAATCGACAGCTCGCCTTCAAGATTAACCATTGGCGAAACCAGCCAGTTGTCAGGAGTTAGAGCTCCACCATAGTAGCTGCGTGAGGTCAGGCTGTAAGTGCCGCCATTGTAGCTGTAGTAATCATCAATTTGCCAGCCGTAGCCGTCGCCATCGGCATCGTAGCTTAACCAGCCCTCTAAAGACTCGTCAGACTCAAAGTCCCAGAGATAAGCGCCCCTGGTCTTTTCGGCAACAGTGATTGCACTTGCGTCAAATGCCTTTACCGGAGCAAAAATCTCCATCTTGTCGCGGTCCTGTGACCTCATCATCTCGGCCTTGGTTGCGGTCATCTGGGCCATCACTGGCAATGCCAATGCAGCCATCAAAAGTAAAACTAATTTCTTCATAAGCGTGAAATTTAAAAGTTAAACAAATAAGAAATGATTTCGCGACAAATTTATGATAATTCCTTGGAATATGCAAATGATTTCCAAGTAAAATCACAAGAAAAAAAGAAAAACTATTTATTTGGGGGTATCAGAACGGATATCCTACCGAGAAATGGAATTCGCTGTCACGCTTGAAGCGGGGGTGCAGCAGGGGCCAGTGCTCCTGGCCGCTTGCAGGATTGTGTGCTTTCATGCCCATATCGACACGCACCAGGAAATACTTGAAATCCAAGCGGATGCCAGCACCGTAGGCCGCAGCAATCTGCTCGTAGAACTTGTTGAACTTGAACACGCCGCCTGGCTGGTCTTCATAGTTCTTGATGGTCCAGATGTTGCCCGCATCCATAAAAAGGCCCAATTCAACAACCCAGAAAAGTTTGGCCCTGTACTCCAGGTTGACGTCGAAGCGGATGTCGCCGCACTGGTAGATGAATTTGCTCAGATTGTTGTTGCTGTCATAGCTGCCAGGACCCAGGGTGCGCACACCCCAGCCGCGCACACTGTTGGCACCGCCGCTGTAGAAGCGTTTCTCAAAGGGCAGCACGTCACTGTTGCCATAGGGGACAGCGACACCCGCACCCACGTGGAAGGCAACGCTCTGGCGGTGGTCAAAATAGTGGGTGAAGGAATAGTCGGCATCGGCCTTGAAATATTGGGAGTAGCGGATGCCCATGGCCTTGTAGCTGCCGTCGGCATCGGCTTTCTGCCCCGTGAGGTGCGACAGGCCGTAGAGCAGGTTGCCTGCCGTCTCGGCATTGGCGCGGATGGTGAACACATTGCGCTGGAAACGCCCCATCTGCAAGACGTTCATCTCGGCCTTGTTGGTACGGTAGAAGTTGTAGCCCATGCGCATGATCAAGTGGTCCTGATAACTGTAGAACAGCAACGGGTTGGTGATGCGCTTAAAGAATTCCTCGTTGTACTTGGGCACGCTGATGACGCTCACATCCACCAGCGTGAGCGTGTGGGCCATGCGGCGGCTGCGCTCGGTCCACTGGTAGCGCCATGAACCGCCGGCGATGATGCGCGTGTACTCGGGGCGCGCCTGATAGTCAAAGTTGACGGTGAAGGCCGTCGAAGCCTGTATCTTGCGCTTGAATGAACGCTTCAGGAACGGGAACATGAACTTGGGGAACGTCAGGCCCAACTCGGTGGAATACTCGCTGTAGTTGTTGTTGATCAAGCCGCTCAAGTTGCCCGAGATGCTCTCATAGGACACCTTTGCCTTGGCGCTCAAGACCTCGGCGCCCTTGAAGATGTTGCGGTGCTCATAGTCCAACCCCACGCCAAATCCCAGGTCACCCTCGCTGTTGGTGCCCTCGAGTGATACCGATACGGTCTGCGACTTGTCGGGCGACAGCAGCACATAGGCATCCACCATGAGCACACCGTCCACTTCGCCCAGCGGGCGCACGTCGATATTGATCTGTTTGAGGATATTCAGGCGTCCCAGGGCACGGTAGGTACGCGTGATGGCCTCGGCATTGTAGAGTTGTCCGGGCTCGATGTGGTTGCACTCGTCCAGCACGTCGTGGCGCAGGTAACGGTCCGGTCCCTCGATGATCTTGATGCCGCTGTGCAATGTCACCGTGTCGGCGCCCCAAAAGGCGTCGTGCATCTCCACCGGGTCATAGTCGGTGACATAGACCACGTCGCGCACATAGAAAGGCTCGTGCTCGGTGTAGTAGGGCATGTGGTCGTTGCGGTAGGGGTCACGGCTGTTGAGCGTCAGGTCCACGGCCTTGGAACCTGCTGCGGTGTCGGCCATGAAGGTGATGTATTCCTTGTTGAAGGCGTAGTAACCGTGGTTGCGCAGGTTCTCGGTAATGTTCTGGCGCCACTCGTCCAGGCGGTTGTAGTTCAGCAGGTCGCCCTCGTGGACGGTGAACCGGGCCGTGTCGGCCAGGATGATGTCGCGCAGGTCCTCATCGGGAATGTCATAGTCGATGGAGCGGATGAAATAGGGCTCTCCCAGGGTGATGTCGTAGTTAACCCTTGCCTTGCGCTTGGCGCTGTCGGCTTCCACTTGATAAGTTACGACATTGTTCATGAACCCCCTGTTGCTCAAGGCCATGTGCAGCTGGTCGGCGCTGGCGACGGTGAGCGCGCTGTCGTAGATGACAGGCGGCGTGCCCACGCGTTTGATCCAGCGGTTGAACCAGTTGGCGCTGTCCCTGCCGGCGATGTTATAGAGGGCCAGCTGCAGTTTCAGGCCTCCCAGCACGCGGTGGTTGGCATTCTGGCGCAGGTAGTTGGCCAGTTGTGATGCCTCTACATCCTTGTGAGGGTCGGTAACGTTGATTTTGACCTTGTCAAGCAGCAATTTGCCTTGAGGCACATGCTTGGTCGAGCTGCATGCAGTAGTCATCACCACCAGAACGATGATGATGAACGTCACCACAGTATGTAGCCATCTCTTCAAACCTAAAGCCTAAAGCCTACGATCTCTCCACAAAATTGCGCTGGGCCTTCTCGATGAGCAGGTCAAAGGCGCTCTCGCCATGCAGTGCCTTGAGATTGATGGGCGACAGTTCGTCGAGTTCCAGTTTGTAGCGGCTGCCATAGCCCAGGTCAACGGCTTTTTGCAGGTATTCCATTGCCTTGTAATGGTCGCCACGCATTGCCATGAACACGGCGGCATAATAGAAGTTCTCGCCACCCGGCTGGTTGACGGCGGTGATCTGTTGGAGCCAGCGCAGGGCATCGTTGTCTCGTCCCAACTCGCTCAGGCCGATGCCTTTCAGGTCATACACGTCGTCGCTGAGCCGCGTCATGGTGTTGTAGTCGTTCACGGCCAGGCGCAGGTTGTCCATGCGCTTGAGCGTCAAAGCGCGGGCCAGCAGCGCCTCGGCATTGCCGGGATCGTTGGCCACGGCGGCGTTGAGGTAACCCAGTGCGTCCTTGTCCTTGCCCTGTGACGACAGCAAAGCGGCCTTGGTGAGGAGCATGGGCACATATTGGGGTGCGAAAGCCGAGCAGCGGTTCAGGACCTCCATGGCGTTGTCAAAGTGGCCGCCCTCGCCAGCATAGTACTCGGCAAGTGCCTTCGTCACGTAATATTCGGGTTGTGACGGGTCGCGGTTCAGTGCCTGGTCGGCGACGGCGAGAGCCTCGTCAAAGCGTCCCAGCTCTAGCAGGCACTTGGCTTGGTTATAATACACCGTGGGGCTGTCATACAGGCCGAAACGCTTGATATAGTTCAGGTCGCGCAGGGCTTGGCCGTAACGGCAGTGGTCGATGGCGATGTTGGCGCGCAGGTAACGGTACATGCCGCCCTGGTCGGCGCTCATGTCGGCCATATCCGCCAGTGAGTTCATCACATTGTCGTAGTGGGTGTCGCTCAGGTCAAACAGGCTCTGGACGGCATTGCCGCCATCGCCCACGCCAATGCCCTTGATCAGATCCTTGACGGCGGCATCGACATTACCCTGGCGGGTGAGGATGTCGGCGCGGTTGATATAGACCTGAGGCTCGACGCGGAAGAGCTCCACTGCCTTGTCCACGTGCTCAAGGGCCGCTTTGGCATTGCCGCGCGCCTGTTCCACCTGTGCCAGGCCGTACATCGCGTCATAGTTCATCGACTCGGCACGCAGGATGGTCTTGAAGGCCTTCTCGGCGGCATTGAGGTTGCCGGCCTTGAGGTTGGCCTTGGCGATCAGGTCGGTGCAGGCCAGTGATTTGGGCTGCAGTTCCTGGGCCAAACGCAGGTCGGCCAATTCGCTCGTGTAGTCGTGGCGAGCGTCGCTGATGCGTGCGCGCAGGATATATTCGTCAAAACGCAGGTCTTTGTCGGTCTTGGGCGTGAGCAGCATCGCCTGGTTCACGTCGGCGATAGCAGCACTGTACTCACCGTTGTAGTAGTGCTGATGAGCCCTGGCAAACAGCGTGTTATAGTCGTTGGGGTCCTTAGCGAGCTGATCGTCGTAGACTTTCATCACCGCATCGGTGATTTTGTCCCTGAGCAGAGCGTCACTGCCTTGAGCCACAGATGCCATCGCCCACGAGGCGGCGATGAGTATCAGGAGGAACTGTCGGATATGAGTCATAATTCTGATGATTGTTAATTGGTCTCGGTTACAGTTTGTTGTCTATCTTGTTGATGGTTTCGCGCAGCTGGGTCAGGCGGGTGAGCAGGCCCTCGAGCAGGTCCAGACGCAGCATGTTGGCACCATCGCTCTTGGCCACCGCGGGATTCTGATGCGTTTCCAGGAACAGGCCGTCAGCACCGGCAGCAATGGCGGCACGTGCCATGGTCTCGATGAGTTCGGGACGTCCGCCCGTCACTCCGCCGCCCTGGTTGGGCTGCTGCAGCGAGTGGGTGACATCGACGATGACAGGGGCAAATGCCTGCATCACGGGCACACCGCGGAAATCGACCACCAGGTCCTGATAGCCGAACGTGGTGCCGCGCTCGGTGATGGCAACATCGTCGTTGCCGGCATCACGCACCTTCTGTACGGCAAAGCGCATCGACTCGGGAGCCAGGAACTGCCCCTTCTTGATGTTCACCATGCGGCCCGTGTGGGCGGCAGCGACCAGCAATTCGGTCTGGCGGCACAGGAAAGCGGGAATCTGCAGCACGTCAACGTATTCGGCAGCGATATCGGCCTCGACGGGCTCATGGATGTCGGTCACTACGGGGATATTAAACGTCTCGCCCACCTTGCGCAAGATGCGCAACGCCTTCTCGTCACCGATGCCGGTGAACGAATCCATGCGCGAGCGGTTGGCCTTGCGGTAACTGCCCTTGAACACATAGGGGATGTTGAGTGCCTGGGTGATTTTCATCGCCTTTTCGGCAATATCCAATGCCATCTCCTCGCCCTCGATCACACAGGGACCGGCCAGCAGGAAGAAGTTGTGTGTTGGCGATGCCAATAATTCTTTTATCATCATTTCGTCTTAAACTTTATACCTTAAACGTTAAACTTCGCGCTTTGATCCAGAGCGTGAACGGCAGCTACCGCCATCAAGCCGGCGGTCTCGGTGCGCAGGCGGCTCTCGCCCAGGGTCACAGGGATAAATCCTGCTGTCGTGGCGGCCTGCACCTCTTCGGGACTGAAGTCGCCCTCGGGCCCGATAAGCACCATCACGTCGCTGCCTGGCCTGTATACATCGGCAAGCGTGCGCCGCTGCTCTCGGGGTAATAGCGCGTCACAATAGGCGATGCAGCGCGTGCCCTCAAAAGGCTCGGCCACGACCTGCTCCAGCGGCGTCATCTCGTCCAGTTGGGGTAGGGTGGCCTTGAGTGACTGCTTCATGGCGGCGACCATGATTTTTTTGAGCCGCTCGGTCTTCAGCACCGTGCGCTCGCTGTTGTGGCAACGCAGCGGGATGATGCGGTCAATGCCCATTTCGACGCATTTCTCGACCAGCCACTCGATGCGGTCCAGGTTCTTGGTAGGCGCGATGGCCAGCACAATACGGTGCCCCCAGTGCGGGGTCTGCACCTCCTTGTCGAGCACCTCGATGGCGCACCGTTTGGGATGCGCCATCGTGATGCGGCATGTGTATAGGGTTCCGTTCCCGTCCACCACCTCGATGGTGTCGCCCTCGGCCATGCGCATCACGCGCACGCAGTGCTTGGAGTCCTCCTCGCCCAGCGTCAACGTGTCGGCTATGTCAGGACAATAGAAACGGTGCATTTTTACTCAGTAGTTAGGGTTTCCTGTGCCGTGGCCATGCCGCGGCAGGAATGTCATTTCTTGTCTTCGCGAACGTGCTTGTACTTGAACAGGAACATGAACGACACGGCTACCACCAGGGCAAAGCTGGCGAAGATAAACCATGCGGTGCTCCAGCTCGTGGGAGTGTTGCCCACCAGGAAGCCGTCCTCGGTCCAGTGGCACAGGCTGTTGACGATAGCGCCGGCAGCCAGCGTACCGATGGTGGCACCCAAGCCGTTGGTCATCAGCATGAACAGACCCTGAGCCGATGCCTTGACGTCGGGAGCGCACTCCTTGTCGACAAAGATGCCGCCCGAGACGTTGAAGAAGTCAAATGCAACGCCGTAAACCAGGCACGACAGCACAATCAGAATCACACCGGGGAAGGCGGGGTTGCCGGCACCGAAGAAGCCGAACCTCAATACCCAGGCGAACATGGCGATCAGCATCACCACCTTGATGCCGTAGCGTTTCAGGAAGAACGGAATCAGCAGGATGCACAGTGCCTCGGCAATCTGCGACAGTGACACAAGCATGGTGGCGTTGTTGGCCCCGAAGGTGTCGGCCATCGCGGGATCGCTCTTGAAGTGGGTCAGGTAGGGAGTGGCAAAACCGTTGGTCACCTGCAGCGACATGCCCAGCATAGCCGAGAAGATGAAGAACATCGCCATCTTTTTGGTCTTGAACAGCTTAAAGGCGCTCAAGCCCAGTTGCTCGGCCAGCGACTGCGATTGCTTCTTCACCAGCTTGCACTCGGGCAGGGAGAAGCAGTACAGGAACAGTACCAAGCTCAGCAGACCCGATACCATGAACTGCATGTAGGTGTACTGGAATTTGTTGGCGTTCTCGCCCAGGGTGAAACCGAAATTGCCGCCATCGATGAAAGCGCAGTTGACAAACCACATCGTGCAGATGAAGCCGATGGTGCCGAACACGCGGATGGGCGGGAAGTCCTTCTCGGTATCCATACCGTTGTCCTTAAGGATGGTGAACGCAGCGGTGTTGGACAGGGCCAACGTCGGCATGTAGAAGGCTACACTCAGCGTATAGATGGTGATGAACGCTACCTTGTCGGGCATGGGGTTGGTCATGCCCATGTAGGCCAGGGCAAGCATTGCCATACCGGCAATCAGGTGGCAGATGCCCAGCAGGCGCTGCGGCTGGATGTACTTGTCGGCAACGATACCCATCAGCGTGGGCATGAAAATCGACACGATACCCTGGATGGCATAGAACCACGAAATCTCGGCACCCATGCCGGCACGTCCCAGATAGTTGCCCATGCAGGTCAGGTAGGCGCCCCACACGGCGAACTCCAGGAAATTCATCACAATGAGTCTAAATTTCAAATTCTTCATAAGATATTCTATAATTAATGTTTAATATGCAAAGGTAGTGCAAGCCGAGCACAGAACAAAAAGAATTTATTCTTTTTTTATGTTGAGGCGCAGCCTACGTTGGCCGTGAGGCAAAGATAGTAAAAAAACGGCGATTATTCGCCGCTTTGCTGCGCATTAGTTTTCTGTGCGATGATTTTTTGGATTTTGGCGGCGCGTTCATACTCCTCCTTGTCCACATAGTGCTGCATGCGCCGTTCCAGCTTCTCGACGGGCAAATCCTCGAGGCGGACGGGCTTCTGGGGCTTGTAGTTGCCGTCGCGGCGCCACTCATAGCTGGTGAGCTCCATCACGTCAGGCGTGGTGTAGATTGGTGCTCCTGTGCGCAGTGCGATGGCGATGGCATCGCTCGTGCGCGAGTCCACATCAATCTCGGTCGTGCCGTTGGACACGTGTAGCATCGCCGCAAACACGCCGTCCTTGAAGCTGTAGATGGTGACGCGCCGCAACTCGATGCCGTAAGCATGGAACATGCTCACGAACAGGTCGTGGGTCAGCGGGCGCGAGGGCATCACCTGCTCCAGGTTCACGGCGATGGACTGGGCCTCGGCGGCACCGACGACGATGGGGATGCGACGGGCCTTGTCGGGGGTGCTGTCAGCATTCTCGAGCAGCAGGGCGTAGGCACCGGGCTGCACCTCGCTACGGGTGATACCCAGCACTTTCAACGCTATCAAATTCTGGTTTTCCATTTCCAAATACTTCTAACTGCTTGCAAAAATAGCGAGAATTCCCGACTGTACCAAGCATTGTAAATAACTTTCGGGATTCGAGGGGCTTTTCACGGTTTTTGGGTGACCAGACGGTCATAATCCAGCCCGTCATAGATGAGTCTCTTGGCGGGGCGATAAGCGGGATGCAGCACGTTGCGGGTGCTGTCATTCCATGGGCTGTCCACCATACCCAGCCACAGCATCATCTGACCCAGATTGTCGCTCATGAACGGACGGCCAGCGGCGCGGGCGATGGCTTCGGCACGGTCAGGATGGCGTTGCTTATAAATGGGTGAACACCAAATTGTTAGTGGTATTCCGTTCTCGTATCTGACCATCTCGGCGGTCTTTTGTGGGTTGTGGTCGCGCTCCATGAAGTCGCGGTAGTCATACACCTCCTCGCCATGGTCACTCAGCATGACAACAACGGCGTCACGGTCGCGGTAATGGTCGATGATGCTGGCCAGCACGGCGTCGTTGTAACGGGTGGCACGGGCGTAATCCAGCATGATGCCTCGGCGGCGGGAATCGATATAGGGGGCCGCGGCTGCAGGCACGTCAGCGGGCGTCCACACTTCCCATTCAGGCGTGCGGGGATAGCGTGAGCCATAGTCGGTGTGCTGGCCCATCAGGTGGAAAATCACGAGCCGGCGGGCGGCAGGCACCCACTGGTTGTAGTATTGCGTTACCAGGTCGCCGTCAAACTCGCACACGGTGTCGTTGACGGCATGATAGACCTGCTGCACGATTTCGGGCGCGAACAGGAACGAGTTGAGCGATGCGGCAAACGTCTCGCCCACCATGAAGTTGCGCTGGTTGTCCCACAGGTCGATTTGCCAGCCTGCCCGTCGCATGACAGCGGGCCACATGGGCCGTTCATGCCATTTCTCGCCATGCCCTATGCTGTTCAGGCTGAGCATGTTCTGGATAGTAACGCTGGTCAGGTTATAGGGGGCGATGGCGTCGGGGAATACGGTGAGCAGACCCTTGTCGCGCTCGGCAGCCATCAGCGGGGACGTTTCCAGCGGATAACCATATAGGCTCGAATGCCACTTGTTGTAGCTCTCGCCGATGACCAGCACCATTTCCAGCGAGTCGGTTCCACAGGCAGCCTGGCCCGTGGTAGCTTCTTTGACAGCAAGGTCGATGGCCTTGCGCGTCTCTTGGCGCTGGAATTTCAGGGTCAAGAGCGAAGAATGCAGTGTTGAGAACACGTCGTTGCTGTGGTAGCGGGTCTCGGCCATCTCCAACTGGTACAGGTTGTGGTAGGGCATTACCAGTTTGTGGCCCAGCCAGATGCCCTGCAGGAGCATCGCTGCCAGTAATGCGGCCGTCAACACCGTCGTAACAGGACGCGAGAGGAAATTAGCGACCGGGCGGCGCTTGGCTTCGGCAATCAGCACCAGGACCAGGGTGAATCCTGCAATCATCAGCGCACGTATAGTGCCGGGAGCGCCAATCCAGGCACGCAGGAACTCACTGCTCTCGCCACGGTTGGTCTCGGCGAGCAGTTGGAGCACTTCAGGCGTATAGGACGTATGGAAGTTGCGCAACAGGAACAGAGCAACTACCCATTGGATGAACAACACGATGTAAATCAGCGTCTTGACCACCTTGCGATGTGGTGATTTGGTGACCAGCCACACGACCAGCGTGGCCACAACGGCCACCACACTCATGTTGCTCAACATTCCCACAAACAAGCCTCCTGGCAGCTCATGGAGCCACCGCCAGTGGTACTCCATGCTTTGCCACGTCTGCGGTATCAGCGTCAGCAGCATGGTGAGCCACAACGGCCACTCCTGGACCACGGGCCGGACAAGGGCGCGCAGAGTTGACAGGATTCTGTTGTCGTTTGGGCTGGCGTTCATGGCGTGGAGACAGGGAAAAACGGTTAATTGGTGATGATGCCGCTGCCGTAGCACAATTCGCCCCGGGCATCATAAATGACCGCAAACTGCCCCGGAGCTATGCCCTGCACGTCCTGTTCGCTCTCGATTACCCACTGGCGGTCCTCGATGTGCGACAGTTTGCCGCGCATGATGTGGGGCGTGTGGCGGTTCTTGAACATGATGTCTACGGGACCTTCGGTGCCCTCCCACGGGTTGCCTGAGATGAAGTGCATCTCGTCGAGCCGCAGGGTGCGGCCATATTGCTTGGCGGTGCCATAGCCGTTGGAGACGTAGATGACGTTCTCCTTGACGTTCTTGCGCACGACATACCACGGTCCGCCGCTCAGGCCCAAGCCCTTGCGTTGGCCGATGGTGTGGAACCAATAGCCGCGGTGCTCACCCAGCTTGCGGCCGGTCTCCAGCTCGATAATGGGGCCGGGTCGCTCGCCCAGGTGGCGGCGGATGAAGTCGTTATAGTCGATCTGGCCCAGGAAGCAGATGCCCTGGCTGTCGCGGCGGTGTGCGTTGGGCAGGTGAGCGGCCTCGGCGATGCGGCGCACCTCCTCCTTGGGCATGTTGCCGATGGGAAACATCACGTGCAACAGCTGGTCGTAAGTGATCTGTGCCAGGAAATCGGTCTGGTCCTTGACGGGATCGACCGCTGTGGCCAGGTATTTCACGCCGTCGATGACGCGCGTGGTGGCATAGTGGCCTGTCGCGGTCATGTCAAAGTCCTTGCCCCACCGCTGCTCAAAAAAGCCGAACTTGATCATGCGGTTGCACATCATGTCCGGATTAGGCGTAAGGCCCTCACGCACGGTGCGCAGGGCATATTCCATCACGTGGTCCCAGTACTCCTCGTGCAGCGAGACGACCTCAAGCGGCAGCCCGTAGCGGTGCGCGATCAGGGTGCACATCTCAATGTCTTCCTCGGCGCTGCAGTCGCCCTCGTCGTTGTCCATGCCGATGCGGATGTAGAACAAGTGCAAGTCCTCGCCCTGCTCCTTGAGCTGGTGGACCACAACGGCGCTGTCAACGCCTCCCGATATAAGTACTGCGATGCTCACGTTTTTAGTTTCTAGTCCTTAGTTTTTAGTTGTTGGCTATCAGGCATTATCGATGACTTTCTCGTCGGCTGCGCTCTCGGTGAAATGGGCGGCAATGAAGTAGTCAAGGGATATCTTTCCAGGGCCGGCCAGCAGCATGTAAACAAAGATGCCGATAAACATCACGGGATAGCCTGGTGCGAAGTTGAACAGCTGGTTGGTGACTGACTCAGGCGCTGCCATGATGACATTCTCGGCAACGAGCATCAGTCCCAGCGGGAACAGTACCGCAAGACGAGTGAGCAGTCCCAGCATGATGCACACGGCACACAGCAGTTCAATGACCACAAGCAGGGTCATCGACGCTTCGGGACTCATGCCCAGGAAGCCTTGGAACGTGGGCACAATCTGGTCAAAACTCAACATCTGGCGGATGCACAGTTGCAGGAACATGATGCCAGTGAACAGGCGAAGGAACAGACGGGACAAATTGCTGTAAGTGTGGCCTGCGCTATAAAGGAATAGGTTCTTGAAAAATCGGGTCATTTCGCAATCTATTGAGTGTTAATACTAATAACCGGGATTCACAGCCCTCATCAGCCCCTCGACCGACAACGCCTTGTTGACGATGGTGCGCTGGTTGTCAAGCACATAGCAGCAGGGGAAGGAGCGTAGGTCTAATTGCTTGATCAGGTTCTCGCTGCACCCGACGGTCCAGTTGTCGCAGTAAGTGGCAGCTGTGGTGGCCCAATCGTTGCTATAGCTGTTCATGCACAGGCAAATCAACTTGGCATTGCCCGATTCAAGCAACGCATTCAAGGCCACGTCAGTGCTCAGGCGCAGGCGACCAATCGAGCTGTCGGTGCTGTTGTCAATAAACAGCAAAACGTAGGAATCGCACTCTGGAAGATCGCTCAAGCGATGCTTTAAGCCATCGGTGCCAACGTATTCAAAATCAAGCGTTGCGCCGACTTGTACAGCGTTGATGCGGGTCAGTTGCTCGGCATAGTAGTCGCGCACCTGTTTGGACAGACTCTTGTTGGCAGCAATGGGTTTGATAAAGGCCACGTAAACCTCGTCGCTCCAGTACTCGGCCTCGGTGCTGTAGAGTGCACGCTCGGCAATCTCGCCCAGCTTGAGCAGGTTAGACGTGTTGGACTGTGCTTTGTTGACCAGGTCACGCACCACGCCCATCACGATGTTGCGGTGCGAGAAACGGAAAAAGTCGACAAAGTCGCGGAAGGTGTTCTCAAACGCCTCCACGTCGGTCACGGGTTTGCTGATGTCAAAGTTATCCCAAAAGTGGGTGATAATGTAGTTGCAGCGGCTCTCCAGAGTGGAGCAGGTATCGGGTGCCAGCGGGTAGGCAAACAACCGGCCCGGCTGTTGCTCGGCCAGCTGTGCTTGGGCCGTGAGAGCAAGGCTCGACACCATCAATGTGCTGATTAAAAACAATATACGTTTCATGTTATATGTCTGTGGGCTTTCTATGGCCCTGGTTTAAATGGCTAAATTACTACAAATGCACCGAATCCTGCATCGTCAAGACCCGAAAATCGTCTCGCGACAACTTTTTTTCACATTCAACGGCTATGCCACGGCAAAGATGATGATCAGTTCGGCAATGAGCACGCGCATGAACATCGTCAAGGGATAGACGGTGGCATAGGCCACGGCGGGAGCGTCGTTGCCGGCAGTGGTGTTGGCATAACCCAGGGCGGGAGGATCGGTCGTGGCACCTGCCACAAGGCCCATGATGGTGCAGTAGTTCAGGTGGAACTTGCCGCGTGCGACGATTACTGCTATAATCAGCGGGATGATCGTGATCAGGAAACCGTAGAGCACCCACAGCGCACCGTTGGCGCTCAAGATGGTCGAGACGAACCTGCCACCGGCGGCAATGCCCACCGATGCCAGGAACAGGCACAATCCCAACTCACGCAGCATCAGGCTGGCAGCGGTGCTGGTGTAGGTCACCAGACGTGCCTTGTGGCCATAGCGCCCGATGAGGATGGCAACAACCAGCGGGCCACCGGCCAAACCGAGCTTCATGGGAACCGACATACCCGGCAGCATGATGGGGATAGAGCCCACGAGGATACCCAGGAAGATGCCGATGAACATGGTGAACAGGTTGGGGTGCTCGAGGCGCTTGTAGGAGTCGCCCATGCGTTTGCCCAGACGGTCCACGTCCTCCTCACGTCCCACGACGGTGAGGCGGTCGCCCACCTGCAGCGACAGGTTGGGGCTGGCCAGCAGCTCGACACCGGCACGATAGACGCGGGTGACGTTGACCTTGTAACCCTCGTGCAGGCGGATGGAACCGATTTTGCGGCCGTTCAACTCGTTGTTGGTGATGACGATGCGCTTGCTCACGATGCCCTTGGGCGTGGTCTCTACCTGCCAGTCAAAGTCCACGTGTGGGCCGATAATGGCATCGAAGATGTCCTGATCGTGGGCGCTCATGACGATGCGCAGCACGTCATCCTTGCAGATGATGGTCTCGCCTTGCGGGATCTCGACGGTGCCGTCGGCGCGTTTCATGCGCGAGATGGTGAAGTTGCGGTCGATGATGTTGTGCAGGCGCGTCACGGGAATGTCGTTGATGAGCTTGTTGGTCACCTGATAGGTGATGACGTGGGGTTTGAGCTGGCTGTCTTCTTTCTCACGTTCGATCTCGTCGATTTCCTTATCGACGTTGATCTTGAACATCACCTTGAGCAGTACCATCGACAGGATGATGCCGATGACACCCAACGGGTAGGCTGCGGCATAGCCCAGCGACATCGACTCGTTGAGGTCGCCGGCACGGTCGCCAACGGTCTCAATCAGTGCCTGTTGCGCGGCACCAAGTCCGGGAGTGTTGGTCACGGCACCGCTCATGACGCCCACCAGGTCGGTGATGGAAATGTTCCCCGCAATCAAGTAGATGGCGAATGCCACCACGACGTTGAGGCCCACGATGAGCATGGCGATGCCATTGAGCTCGATGCCCTCGTGCTTGAACGACGAGAAGAAGCTGGGGCCCACCTGCAGACCGATGGAGAAGATGAACAGGATGAGGCCGAACTCCTGGATGAACTTGAGCGTCGCCCCATCGACGGTCACGCCCAGGTGGCCGACAAGGATGCCGCAAAACAGGACAAAGGTCGCTCCGAGCGAGATGCCGAAGAACCTCACCTTGCCCAGCATCACGCCGATGGCGATGACGATGGCATAGACCAGAATGGTGTGTGCCACACTGTTGCCGATGAATAATTCAGTTAGCCAGTCCATTATTGTTTTGGTTTTTAGTTTCTAGTTCCATTAGGAGATGCGGATGCCGTTCTCGACGATGTCAAGGATGTCAATCGGGTTGTTGACGATGGCATCGGCATGATATTCAACGAGTTCCTTCTTGCTGCGGAAGCCCCAGGTCACGCCCACCGTGTCGATGCAGGCACGCCGTCCCGCTTCCATGTCCACGCCGCTGTCGCCGATGTAGAGCGCATCGGCCTTGGCGACCTTGGCCTTGGCCAGGATCGAGAACAGCACGCTGGGGTCGGGCTTGACGTTCACGCCCTCGCGGTGTCCCTCGATGGCGACAAAATTGATGTCGGGGAAATAGTGCGGGATGATCTTGTCCACCGCATGCTGGTACTTGTTGCTGGCTACAGCTACCGCCACGCCCAGGTCGCGCAGGTCCTGCAGCAGTTCGGGCATACCGTTGTAAGGCTTGGTGTAGTCGGTGCAGTGCTCGTTATAGTATTCCATGAAGTCGGCCAGTACGCGGTCCACACTCTCGTCGTCACGGGCATCCTCGGGCAGCACACGCGTCATCAGACGCCTCACGCCGTTGCCCACAAAGTAGGGGTAACTCGCCATCGAGTGGGTGGCGTGGCCGCCCAGTTCAAGGGCGTGATTGGCCGCCTGGCCCAAGTCCTCGATGGTGTTGAGCAGCGTGCCGTCCAGGTCAAATATCACCAGTTTCTTCATGTTGCAATCTCTTTTGATCTCGACTGCAAAGGTAATATAAAGTTTTGAGTTGTCGGCCTCCTGTGGCAGGTTTTCACCGATGGGGTAGTGAGAGGGATGGAATCGGTGAAAATGCAATCGTTTGCGTTGATTTTTGGGGGCTGTAACGGGCAGGACTATAAATAATGTGGCGAGGAACCAGTAATTTTGGGGACGCTAAGCAAAAAGGGGGTGCGTTCTGCACCTTTCACCATCGAAATAACCGGAAATTCAACTATAACTTAAATAACACTGGTATATGAAAAGGAGATTTACATTATTTCTTGTGCTTGTGGTGTCGTTGTTGACGCTGCAAGCCGGCGCTGCGATGTATATCGTGGGCGATGGGCCGTTTGGCGGTTGGAATCCTGCTGGCGGCGTTACGATGACCGGCCGACCCGACGGGACTTACACTTACACGGCCACCGTCAGCGGCAAGGTGTATTTTGTGTTCGCCGATGGGCGCTCGTCGTCTTCCAGCGACTGGGACACGTTCAATAACAACTATCGCTACGGCCCCGTGAGTGGTGACCAAAAGATTAACGTTGAGACTTGGATTCCTACCCAGAAGAGTAGCAGCGGAGCCTATTACTTCACGGGTAACGGTACGCAATATGTATTCAAGTTCGACACCATCAACAAGCGTTTCAGGGTTGAAGGTGAGATTGATGAGCCCGTCGATCCCGTCACTGGCGACCTCTACGTCTTGGGCGAAGCCGAGGGTAACAGTTGGGATCCCAGTGTGGGTGTCAAAATGAACACGACCGACGGCAACTTGTTTACCGCTACGGTCACTTTCAATGGCGAGAACAGTGAGGAGGACGCCGATGTCAGCTATTTCTCCTTCACGACCAAACTTGCTGACGACAGCACTGGCTGGAACGATATCACGCCTTACCGGTTCACCGCGTTGAGCGAGGGCAATTTCTGGGTAACCTCATCGATGCTGGGTTATGCGATTCCCATGAGCGAGCCGGGCGAAAATGTGGATGTGGCATTCCGCATTCCTGCAGGAACCTATAAGCTGACCGTCAATTTCAGTGAGCGCACTTGTGTCATCACCCGCGAGGGCGGTAGCACGCCTGTGGCAGGCAAGGGTTGGCCCGCGATGTTCGGCGGTGTGATGCTGCAGGGCTTTTACTGGGACAGCTACAAGGCCACCAAGTGGAGTAAACTGGCCAGCGAAGCCCAGGAACTGGGACAATACTTCGATGTGGTGTGGGTGCCCAATTCGGGCAGTGTGGATGCCAGCGGCACGGCCGAGAGCATGGGCTACATGCCCGTTTACTGGCTGAAGCATAATACCTGCTTCGGTACCGAGTCGCAGTTGCGCAACATGATTGCTACCCTCCACAGCCACAACACCAGTGTGCTGATGGATATGGTCATTAACCACAAGAGCGGCAAGAGCAGCTGGACGGACTTGGCCAACGAGACAGTTAACGGTCCTGTCACCGGCGAGAGATACAGCGTGTCATGGACGACGGCCGACATCTGCAAGACCGACGAGTGTGTCGCAGAGGGCTATCCCGTAACAGGTGCCAACGACGAGGGCGAGAACTTTGACGGCAGCCGTGACCTGGATCACACCAGCGCCAATGTGCAGCAGAATGTCAAGACCTACCAGAAGTACCTCATGGACGAACTGGGATATGACGGTTTCCGCTATGACATGTGCAAGGGCTATGCCGGCTACTATGTGGGCCTGTATAACCAGGCCAGCCAGCCCGCTTTCTCGGTGGGCGAGTACTGGGACGGCAATGTCGAGACCCTGCGCTGGTGGCTGAACGAGACCAAGCAGGACGACCGCATCCAGACCGCCGTGTTTGACTTCGCGTTGAAGTACCCGATGCAGAGCGCGTTTGCCGGTGGTGACTGGAGTGCCCTAAGCAGCAAGGGCCTGGCTGCCGATAAGAACTATCAGCGCTACTCGGTGACCTTTGTCGATAACCACGACACGGGCCAAAACACCAACTACGATTGCCTCAAGACCAACGTTATGCCCGCCAACGCCTTCATCCTGGCAATGCCCGGCACTCCTTGTATTTTCTACAAGCACTATCTGGTCTATAAAGATGAGATCAACAACTGCATCAAAGCCCGTCGTGCTGCCGGAGTCCACAACCAGAGCGACATCCTCACCCAGCGCGAGAGCAATGGCGGTTATATCCTTGAGACCGAGGGCACGCGCGGCAACCTGTACCTGCAGCTGGGCGGCGCCGTGTATAACGGAACTCCCTATGGCTACAAACTGGTGCAAGGCGGCGAAGGCTATAACCTGTACATCAGCTACGAGATTGACTGGGAGCATGTCGGTAAGGATGGCAGCATCCTGGGCTATCCCGTGGTCAGCAAGGCCGCCGGCAACTATGTGGGCAGTGTGAGCCTCAACGTGGCTCCCAGTGCAAGCGGTACAACGCTCGTCTATACCATCGACGGCAGCGAGCCCACCACATCCAGCGCCAAGATTACCGCTACGACGCCGATGACCTTTACCGAGAACACCACCCTCAAGGTGGGCGTGCTCAACGGTGACCAGGTCGAGAACATCGAGAGTTACGTCTATACTATCACCGAAACCGCTACCACCGGTCTCAACGTGTATGTCAAGACTTCGATGGCCAATGCCTATATCTGGGCATGGAGCGGTGATGATAACCTGACAGGCAACACCTGGCCCGGCAAGAAGATCAGCACCCTGGACAAGGTGACCGTCAACGACATTGAGTGGTATTGCCTGCATGCTGACGTCAACGAGATGGGTGTCATCTTCAGCAACGGCGAATTTGGCTTCGAGAACCAGACCACGCCCATCAGCGTGAAACGTGACTCTTACTTCATCTATCCCAACAGCGACTTGGCAACCTTCAAGTACACTGCTGCCGACACCTATGTCGACGTGACTGAGAAGTATGGCGGTGCAGGCAGCGCAAGCTTTGAGAAGGTCTATGTGTTGGGCAACATCAACACGGCAGGCTGGTCTCCCAATAACGGCTTTGAGATGACGACCACCAATGGCGAGAAATACACTGCCACTATCGACTTTGTTGATCCTTACGGCGGTTACAGCTACTTCAGCTTCACGACGGCATTGGCAAGTTCGTGGGATGCGATTGCCGGCAACCGTATGGGCGCCACCAGCAACAACTTCCTCATCAACGAGGCCCGTCTGGGCACCGAATTGAGCGTTGTCCCTGGTTCCAACGCCTTCAGGATTCCCACCGGCAAGTACAACCTGACGTTGTATCTCGAGGGTGGCAAACTGATAGTAAACAAGTGGATGCCGTCCACCTTGGGTGACGTGGACATGGACGGCAAGGTCAACATCAGCGACGTGACCGCATTGATTGATTACCTGCTGAGCGGCAACGCTACAGGCATCAGTGTCGACAATGCTGACTGTGAGGCAGATGGAAGCATCAACATCAGCGACGTGACAGCCCTGATCGACTATCTGCTGTCAGGCCGATGGTAATTGATGCCCTAAGGGAAAAGAAAAGCGCTCATCTAATTGAAGATGGGCGCTTTTTTGTTGGCAGGGTGGGGGAAAAGTGTTAACTTTGCAGTCATAGTGATGACAAGACAATACGAGAATATCATCATCGGTATCGACCCTGGCACCAACGTCATGGGTTATGCCCTGCTGGGGGTAAACGGCAAGAAACCCGAACTCATCGTCATGGGCGTGCTGCAGCTGAGCCGCATGGAGGACCACTACATGCGGTTGAGGCACATTTATGAGCGCGTGAGTGGCGTCATCCAGGAGTACCTGCCCGACGAGATGGCCATCGAGGCGCCGTTCTACGGCAAAAACGTGCAGTCGATGCTCAAGCTGGGACGTGCCCAGGGGGTGGCGATGGTGGCTGCCTTGAACCGTGAGATTCCCATCACCGAATACGAGCCCCGCAAGATCAAAATGGCTATCACCGGCAACGGTGCCGCCAGCAAGGAACAGGTGGCCATGATGCTGCAGCGCACGCTGGGCATCGACGAGGCCCAGATGCCCGCCCTGCTAGACGCTACCGATGCCCTGGCTGCCGCACTGTGCCATTTCTATGAGCGCAATAAACCCTTCACCGGCAAGGGCACCAAGTCGTGGAAATCCTTCATCGCCCAGCACCCCGATAGGGTGAAAAAGTGAGCGTTCGCGCGCTCTTGGTGTGAAGCAAGGCTAAAAATATAGTTATTCGAGTGGCGATGTCCCATTTTTTGCCATTCATTATAGTTGAGATGGATTTATGAATAGGTTTCTACTTTTGATTGTGATGTGTGTGGCTGCGGGCTATGCCTCTGCGGCCGGAATGGCTCAAGCTGGAGAAAGTGAACCCGTGTATGGCTTGGGAGACATCAGCACTCTGTCAATGAGCGGAAGGTGCCTCATAGCACCAGTTTATCTTGATTGGTTTCTCGTGTGATTGCACAATCTCTTGTACCTGGAATAGATGATGATATGCCTTTTTCTTGGTATGTTATATGGTTGAAAATGAGGTATTTAAAGAATAAAAGAGAAATTGTTGAAAAATTCCTTTGAAATATCGTGTCCATGATGAAAAAAATGACTACCTTTGTCCCCGAATTGAGGACTATATTACGAAAATGTCAGTTTATTCATAAGGCATACCTTTCAAGATAACTTGTGGCGGAGAGGCAGCAAGCCAATTCTATAAGCCGCTGCAAGAGAGGGTATCCAGCGACAAACGCGCCAGATTAGACGGGATAACAACCGCTAATGTGGCGCGAACTCTTTTGAAAATGATAGTTTAATCAATCAATTATTTAATAATTACTAGTTATTCATTCATTAAAAACTATTTTTTGTATGTTGAGAACAGTTAAGCTTTTGGCTTTGGTGGCAATGTTCCTGGTAGCATTGTCGTCGAG
>JAEEGI010002677.1_pt1 | contig 43229 bp, 24 predicted proteins | sample 8958751 | NCBI WGS metagenome assembly JAEEGI01 (sample SAMN16246545, study PRJNA631951) | gut metagenome | biome: gut microbiome; feature: rumen; material: KS-attached | host: Bos | place: Iran: Karaj | collected 2018-10 | reverse complement strand
GTTTAATTGTAAACCAATATATTCTTCTATTATTAGCTTTTTATTTTGATATTTTTAGTATATATTCTTTTATGATTTGAATTAAATATAATTTACTATAATATAAAAATAAAACAAGTGGAGGTATATTTTATTTTATTTCAAAATATTTATGATAAAACATATCACTATATTTTTTTTGTTTTCAAAATATAATATATTAATTTTTAGATTAAAATTATTATCAAAAGAAAAAAAAATAGAAAAAATAAAGTTTATAAAAACTTAAAATTATTTGTTCTATTCTTATTAAATAAAAAAAATATCTCATAAATTCAAATTTATTTTAATTAAACATTCTATCTAAAACAGATAAAATATAAAACACCCAAAAAATTTAAAATATAAAAAAATAAAAAAATCAATTTTTTAAATTAATAAAAAAATAATAAAATTAAAATTACACTTAATTTATTTTCCGGCGTAAATTTGGAAAGCATAACCTAATAAAACACAGCCCAAAATAAAACTTAAAGAACTTTCATGTAAATTTTTAATAACAACATTACCAAAATAAACTCCAATAATACAAGTTAAAATTAGAGCAAAACAAGAACCTAAAAGAACTCCTCTATAATTAAATATTGAGCCCATAATTAAACTACTCCATTGAGTTCTATCACCAAATTCACTTAACATCATTCTTTTAAATATCATGCAAAATATTTTAAAATCTATTGTTTCTTCTTTTATTTTTTGTTCTTCTTCTCTTCTCTCTTTTTCATAAATATCTTCTATATTATTTTTTTCAACATAAGAAAAAGATTTATTATTTTTAAATTTATTATTATTATTAGTATTATTATTATCTTTCTTTAAAAGAGGTTGTTCATTTTCATCAATTTCATCTTCTTCTTCTTCAATAATAGCTAATTCAGTTGTTTTAACAGGAGAACTAAATCTTAGATTTTGTTCGTTGTTGTTATTAAAATTTTTATTTGCTGATAATAATTCACTTTCAAAAGTTTCTTTTTTTGTTCTAAATATTTCTCCAAGTAACCAAATACCATAAACTAAAAAAAATAATATACCACAATAATCTATTAAATTTTTATATAACATATAATCTATTGTCATTCCTATAGTTATTGCTGTTATATTCATTATTAATTCTGCAAACATTGAAGAAAATAATATTGTTACTTTGTTTGCTTTTAATTGAAGGATTATTAACATTATAAATGTTTTGTCTCCTAATTCTGCTAAAAAAGTTAAAATAAATGATTGAATTGTAGATAATTTAAATGATAAAATAAATTGTTTTTCAATATATTCAGGATTTGGATTTATTGGATTTGTTGAATTCATTTTTTATATTTGGTTTAAAAAATATAATTTACAATTTTTGTTTTTTTAATTTTTTGGTTATTAGAAATAAATTGAAAATATTTTATATTTAAAATGTTTTTTTTCAATAAACTCAAATTTTTTATTTTATTTGATAAATTTTTACATGACAATCTATACTACAAAATAAGAAGAAATAATAGATCTAATATTTATTATATATATTCTTATTTTTATGAATTCTTATTTATTCCTCAAAATCATTCAGAGGAAAATAATTTTAACAGTAGTATTTAAACTTAATTTAGCTTTTTCAACATAATCAAAGAAGAAACATATTTAATTGAATAAATCTTTATTATGATAAATTCTCTAAATCATTTTTTTTAGCAAAATGAGTTAATTTTAAATATTGAAAACAAATCAAGAAATCAAAAATACAATAATTGCTCTATTTAAAAAAAGGATAATTGTATCTTAATTTATAAATTAAATATATAATTTCTACAATAAAAAAATATAAAACTGATTTTTTTCCATTATTCTATTCTTTTTTTACTTTTTTTCAAAATATTATACACAAATAAAATGTATTTACAGGCTTTCTTTTATTCTCATATTCATTATATATTCCTACTTTTTAAATTAAAAAGTATATCTATGTTTATTATTGTTTCTTTGAAATTTAAAACGTTCTGAATTTTTAGAAATATTCAAATTTTGATAGAAAAATTTTATAATTTATTAATAATATATTTCTTTCTCTTTGTTTTAATATATTATAAAATAAATAAAAATTTAAATTAAAAATCTTAAAACGATATATCCCTAAAAATATAAATATCATTTTTTAAAATATTAAGAGCTCTATATCTAAATCTTTTAGGGAAATTTTCATTTAAAGGAATTTCAATTTTTTCTCCCTTTTTATTAACCATAAAATAATTATTTAATTCAAAACCTTTTATAATTCCAATATCATCTTTATTATATCCTAATCTAATTCTGGAAAAATCACTCCATCCTAATTTATAAAAATATTCATCATTATCATCATTAATTATTTTTAAATTATCATTATCATCTATTGACCATTTACCGCTTTTTAATTCAATTATACCATTCTTAATACCTTGTTTAATTTTAGCATTTTTAAAATAAGGAGTTGTCATTGTATAAACTAATCCATTTGGAAAAAATCTTAAAACTCGATAAAATATAAAAAGTGAAGAATGATATTCTTCTCCAAATTTTAATACTGGTCTTATACTTTTTACTTTACAATAATATATTCCTCCGAATCTTATTCTTTTTTTATTTTTTATTATATCTAAATTATTTAAAAATTGAGATTTTATTGTTTTTTGCTTTATTTGATATAAGTTACTATTTATAAATATTGCATTTACATAAATTCTTAAATGTTCATTATTAAAACTATAATCATTATAAATTGTCTTATATAATTTTTTTGAACATAAACCTAATCTTCCTAAAATAAAAACATCAACATATGAAAAAATAAAATTTCTTAATGATAAAGGTAAAAATAATATTTTTTGTAGAATTACTTTTTGTAATGAATTTGGCTTTGGAATTTGATTGTTAATTAAATTATATTCTTCTGATTTCTTTAAATATTCTATATCATTTTCTTCATAATGATTTAAATACATTGAAAAAAATTTCTTTTCTTTTTCTTCATATCTTTTATTAAATTCATTCATCAATAATAATTGAATGGTGTTTGAATCTTTATTTTTATTCTTTTTTTGATGAAGTTCATTTTTTACTTTTGAATATAATTTTTCTTTGTCAAATGATGATAAAGCATCTTTTAAATCTATTATTTTTGTTCCATTATTAATAAAAGCCCATACATTAATTAATAAATTTTTTTGATTTGTTGAAACTTTTTCTTCTGATATATAAAATCTACTTTGAATTATAAATCTTTCAATTAAATTTTGATTTTTTTTCATTATTTGAACTTTATTTTGATTATTTAAATTCTCCATTATTTTATCTTGAATTTTCTTTAAATTTTCTTCTTTTGTATAATTTTCTAATAAAAAATAAATTTTTCCTTTATTATAATTTCCATAATTAAAAAGACTTTTTAATTCATTTGTTGAATAAAATTCATAAATGTAATTTTTTTCAAGAAAAATTTGATTAAATAATTCTTGATTTAAAACTTCAATTTCTTCTTTTGAAAAGGTTTTTTTTTCCATTATTAAAAAAGGATATAAAAAAATTAAAATAATCATTGTTTTAAAAAAATTAGGAAAAATTTTAAAATGTGAAATAAATTTTTAATTTAGAAAGAACAATTTATATAAAATAGAAAGAATAAAATCTAAAGGCTCATTAAAATATTATTCAGGCACACATATTATCAAGAAAAATATCTTTATTTCTTTAAGATTTATTTTCATATAATGAAAATAAAGATGAATATTTAAGGGTCATAGAAAAATGACCCAAAGAAAATAAAGGTATTTATTATTTTTGAAAAAATTGGAGATTTTATTTTAGTAAATGGAAAAGGATTTTATATTGTGAAAAATTAAATAAGAAAATGTATTTAATAAAAATGATTATGATATTAATATTTAGATTTTTGAAAATTTCAATATAATAAAATAATAAAATATTACCAAAAATCTCCTATTATTTTCCTGTTGATGGCTCTTCTTTTTCATTTCTCCTATGATAGTACCTTTTTTTCTTCTTTTTTGATTTCTCTCTTTGTTAATGCAATTTTACGTCATCTTCGATAAAAATATAAAAGATATAAATTATTAAATCAATAAAAAGGATAAATATATTAAAAATCACTTTATTATATTTTGCCAATAAAAAAAACTAAAATAGTTTATCCCTTTGTCTAATTAAAATAAGAAATAATACAAATATCATAATTATCCAGAAATTGGAATTCAATTTTTTACTTATTACAATAGTGTATGTTTTAATTTTTAAGATTATAATTCTATTGTACATTTTGATTTTAAAAGAAGAGAATTTTTTATTATTTAATAATTTTACTATTAAATTATTTGATTTCGCTATCATATCTTTTTAACAAAAGAGAAAGTAAATTAATACAATTAAAAAAAGGTACAATTAATTATATAATTGTTTCTCATAATGTTCTAAAAATTGAATATTTTTCTTGGGATGTGTTTAATATTATATAATTACTAGATTCGTTGATTAAAAAAGATATAAAAAAATATAATAAATAATATTGAAAAAAAGTAGATCTAAAGGAATAAAAGAAATTAATTTAATGATATAAATAAAAATTTAAAAGATTTAATTATTTCTTTATTAATTTTGATTATAAAAAAAGACCTAATATTATTGAAATCACAAAAATAAATAATAAATAATATTCAAGTTAAAATATACAAAATTAGAAATATAAATAAAGAGAGATATAAAAACAATATTTGAATTTTAATGAATAGAATCTTTATCATTTTTAGAGAAAAAAGGAATAAATATTTTGCTTTATTTTATTTGAATGACTCCTATGAAAGGAGAATGAAAAACTAATAAATCCCTATTTATTTTAAAAATAATGAATGAAAAAATCAACTCCTTTTTCTGTGAATTAGATTTATATTATATATATCAAATAAATTAAAATTTCATGAACTTTGAAAAACTCTATTTATTTAAAATATCATCAATTAAATTGAAATTAATATATTTAAATATTTAAAAATTTGAATTGAAATTAATATAATTTTTTATTTATTTTGTTTAAAAAGGAAAAAAATTGTTTAAATAAAATTTAATTTTTTTTTATCTAAATTTTAATAAGATTTTTTTTTTTTTTGTTTTTTTAATTTGAGTTAAATTTGTTTTCAATTTAGTTTTGGTCAAATTTAATTTTTAATAATTATAATTTTTTATTTGAATTTTTTAATAAAAATTTTTTAATGAAAAAGAAAAAATTATCTTCTTATAATGAGAAATTTGAATTATTTTGTTTTTTTTTAAATGATATAAATAATTATTTTGAAAAAAGAATTGTTCTTGAAAAAATACCAAAGTCATTTAAAATATTAGATGAAATAAAAGAAGGAACTTCAATATATAAACTTATAAGACAAAATAATATTGATGAAATAAATAGAAAAGAATTAGAAAGAAGAGAAATAATAGATAAAAAAAGAAAAGGAATTAAACCCAAAGAATTAACACCAGAGGAAAAAGAAAATGAAATTTTGAATTCTTTAAAAAATTCAATTAATTGTAAAAGATATATTAATCCAAGTTCTTTTGGTCAAAGAAGTTTTAATGTTATTGACACTTTTTTTTCAAGTAAAAATGAAGTTTTAGAATTAAATAATATTATAATTAAAAAAATTATAGATTTATTATGTGAATGTGTTGATAATGTTAAAGATGAAAAAAAAGAAGTAAATCAAAAAGAAAAACAAATAATTCTGAAAAAGAAAAAATCAAGTTCTAAAGAAAAAGAAAATAAAAAAATAATTCAAATATATCAAAATTTAAATTTATATAATCAAAAAAGAAATAATAATATTCTTTCTTTTGAATTGCATGATGAAATGAGTGAAAAATTTTTTAATCAATTAAATCAAAATTCAAATATAATTAAAAATGAAAAAAAAATAAATAATAAAAATATAAATAAATTCAATAAAACAAGAAATATAAGATTAATAAAAAATAATACATTTAATTCTCAAATTGATTCAGAAAGAAATAAAATAAATTTAATAGCATCAATTGAAAAAAGAATTTTAAGTAGTAATCCAAGTTTAAAAAATAATATAAGAAAAATATCACTTAATTTATCGTCATCAAATAAAAAAAATTCTTTGAATAATTCAATAAATCCTTCTTTTAAAAATTCTTTAATTAGAAATGCACTTTCAGAAAGTAATTTTGATTTTAATTTAGATTATATTAAAAAATTATGGAGAAATGAAAGTAATGAAAGATTAAAAAGTGATAAAAAATTTTCTAAAAAATTTAGTGTTGATGGAAAACACTATGATTATTCTAATTTAATGTCTTTAAGACATATTAAATTAAAGACTAAAATTGCTAAATATCCTGCTTTTAGTTTAACTAAAAATGTTATTATTTTTAAAAAAGATTCTCAATTTCCTTCTTTATTATTTCCTAAAAGTAAAAAAAAAAATTTTAATCTTTATCAATTAAGTCATATTCATTTAAAAAAAAAAATTAAAAAATAAATTATTTTTTATTTTGAAATCACTCTTATTCATAAAAAAAATAATAAAAAAAATTTAAAATTTTATAAGGCCTGTCCAGATTTAATTAAAAATATTATTTTTATTTATTAATTTATAATTTTGATAATTGCTTATATTTATTATGAACACAAAAGCATTAAAATACGTTATTATCTTTTTTTTTAAATTTTTATAATTTACTTTAATATAATAGAAGTTTCCTTTTATTAATTTAATATTTTGATAGATTCTTTTATTAATCTTCATATATTTAAATTTTTCTTAAAAAAAGACATATTCTATAAATAAATATGCTTCATTTTAAAATTTTAATTTTAGAGTTGAATTTTAAACCTATAAAAAATATTATTTTTTAATCATTTAAAAGTTTTCCTTTTCATTTTAAGGTTTATTTTTCTTTTTTCTTCTTATTTCATAAAATGTAATGTTTTTCTTCATTAAAAAGTAAATTTGGTAAATGATGTTCATAAAGAATTAATTTTATAAATTTTAACATTGAGATTTCATTCTTTCATAAAAAGGAAAAACGAATATAAAATAAGAATAAAATGTTATTACAATAACTATAATATATTTTTATAGAAAAATTTATGATAAGCAAGTTACAAAGTGAATTTTCAATTTTTTAAATTAAGCATCTCAAATTTAATGATTATTCCTTAAAAAAAACAAGAAAAAATAAATCTTCAAAATTTAAAATATAACTCCCATTGAAATTAGTCTATAATATTACAATTAGAATAAATAAATGAAAATGGTTAACGAAGAAAAAAAAGAAAATATCTGAAAAATATAATAAAAAAAATGATTTATATAAATAAACATTGAATTTAAGCTATTTAAAAATGAATATCTCATAACTTAAAGTTTTATTAGTTCTTCCGAATATTTTATTTTATTTTCTAAAATTAAACTAATCATCTTAAACTAATATAAGAAAAAACTAAACTATACAAAAAAAACCAAAAATATAAAAATTATTTTTTTTACCCATATGGAAAGATTTCTTTTTATAATATACTTAAAACTGGTTAAAAAATTGAAAAAACTCAAAAAAACTTATTAAATTAATTGTAATTAATGAAAATCTGCTTTGGAAAAGCAATACAAATGTGAAAAAAAGAAAAAAAAAGTGACAGAAAAACTATAAAAAGTGATATCTATTAAGAAAATAATAATCTAAAACAAAAAAAATGAACTTTTCTTTAAACAATTCACAATATCTTTTTCCAATAAATAATATAATTATTCTTCCTCATTTTTTTAATCGAGAAAATTCTAAAGCAATTAATCAAAGAAATAAAATGATAAATCCAAATTTTCAAAAGGAAAATAATTTTACAAAATTTTTATATAATTCAAAGTTGAATTTAAATATCAAAAATACTATTAATTCCAATGAACAAGATTATAAATATATTAATGGTAAATTTGATTCAAAAGATATTTCAAAATATAACCATTTAAATTTAATTTTTTTCAATTTTGAAGAAGTTTTACCAATAGATATAAGAGAAAATCAAATTCTAACTTTTGATTCTTCACAACAAAAAGTTTTTCTTAAATTAAATTTTCCAATTAATGCCAAAAATGGATTTAATTTAAGACAAGTAAAAAAAGAATTAACAAACCAAATTTTTGATATTAAATTATCTGGATTATTCAATCAAAAAGAAATTTTTTCAGAACCAATAAATTTTCAAGTTAAAGGATTTGATATTGTAAAAGCTATAATAAAAACATTAAATAATAAAGAAACAATTCCTCAAATTCAAGATAAAAATGTAAAAATAATAAGTTCAGTTTTTAATAATATTCAAATGACTTTTTTAGTTGAATTTCAGATTTCTTTAGATAAATTAAAAAAAGTTTATACTTTCCCAATAAAAAATTTAAATACAATTAATGAATATGGAATTAAAATTACAAAAATAATATTAGTATATTGCTTACAATATAGTTCATTAATTAGAAAAATAAAATCAAATAATATTTCTAACATGAATAATTTTAATAAAAAATTAAGTATTCCATTTTTAAAAAATAATTTGAATAGAAGACATAATCAAAATAAAATAAAAATAAATAAAAATTTCTGTAATTGGCATTCTTTCATGACATCAACAACACCAATTTATTATGAAAGTGATGATTTATTAATAATGAATATATTTAATTCAATTTATAAACCTTCATTATTTGGAACAGATATAATTTTAAAAGATGAACAATTAATTAATCATAAAATTAAATATTTTCCTGTTTTATCGTGTATATTTATTGAAACTTCTAAAGTAAGTATTAGTCCAAGTGTAAGTTCAAAATCAACTTCAATTTCTTTTAATCTTAATAATAATGAAAAAAAAACCCAAAATATGTTCTTTTTTAAAGAAAATCATTTTAACATATATGAAATTCCTTCTTATTCAGAACAAATTAAAAATTTTTTAGAAAATAACCCTGAAGCTTATAATCTTAATTTAAATGAAATCAGTGAAAATAGTTATTTTTCTTTAATTTGGATTCCTTTTAATTCTTTTATTTCAAAAACTAATTTTCCTTCAGGATTTAAATTTGAAAAACAGAAATTACCAATTTTTCAAGTTTTTTATAAATTTAAATCTTTTAATGAATGTTCATATAAAGTAAAGTTTATTCCAGTTATTGGAATTGTAGAAAAAAATTATAAAGGTAATATTGAATATTCAATCTTTAATGATGTTAAATCAGAAATATTCTGGTTTAAAAATCTTTTTACCAATAATAATAATTATCTTATAGATTTAAATTATAATCTAAATTTATGTAAAGAGTTAATTTCATATGTAAAAAACAATCAACTATAAATATTTCTTATGGAAAATTAAATAATAATTAAAAAAACTTTATTATAGATTGTCAAACTATTAACTTTTTCAAACATTAATTTTATATATATCATTTATTTTAATGTTTTAAAAAGTATTTCTGATGGAGAAAATTTATTTAATTTTATTATTTATATTTAGGTAAAGTAAAAATGTAAAAAATTAATAAATAAAAATATCTATTTTTTGTATAATAAATTTTATTAATTAAATAAAAGAAAGTTTATTTGTTAAGTAAAAATTGATTTTAGTATTCTTGTTTATATAGTTATTATAGTTTAACTTCTTATTAATTTTTATTAGTTATAATTTATAAAAAAACAAGAAAAAAAAATATATCAAATAATACTTTTTTTAAATCTTAAACTATTATATAGCTATTTAATTTCCTTATTCCTTTTTCTAAATTTATTTTGATTTATTTTTAAAATTTAAATTTTCTTATGTTTTTAGTTATTTAAATTTTATTTTTTAATTATTAAACATAAATATTTTATATTTTTTCTTAAAATCAGAATTTTCTTTAATTTTTTCTTTTAAAAATAAAAGTTTAATTTATATAAATAGAATTTTTTAAGTTTGTTTTAATTATTAATTTGAATTTTATTTAATAACATTTAAAATTTCGAAGACAATAATATTTAAATTTAATTTTAAATGTTCACTAAATAGTAAATAAAATTTTAAAGTATTTGATAATTGAATTTGGAAACAATGATGAATAATATAATATTATTTGTTATTTATAATTATATCTTATTGATGTATAAAGAAATAATAATTAATTGATGTATTATTCACTATTATCTCTTTAAATTATTCAATATCATAACCAATTTAATATTTTTTTCTTCTTTTTCTTTATAATTGTTTCATTATAATCTCTTAATCTTATTTACTAATTAATTTAATTAATTTAAATCCTCAAAATATAAATTAAAAAATAAATATTTTAAAAAAATCCCAATAAAAATTGAAAAAACCGATAAATAAAAACTTATTGTCCATCATCTAAAATAGGTTCATCAGTAAAATCATATCCATTTTCTTTTCCCCATTGTTTAAAAACTTTTAAAGCTTTATTAACTTCAAGAGTTTGAGGTCCATCACATAAATAATGAATAACTTCTTGTAATCTATCAGCTGAAATTTTTCTACTTTGAAGTAAATAAAAAACTCCAATAGCACTAGCAATTTTTCCTTTAATATTATCTTCATTAGGATTAAATTTTTCCAAAAATAAAAAAGCTTTAAAAGAAAAATAAAATTGTCCCATTCTATATAATTCATTAGCAATAAAATTTAATATATAAACAGCAACAATATGATTATCAATACTAATATATAAATTCCAAGCTAAATCAGGTTTATCATTCATAATAAAACATCTACATAACCAACTTAAATAAATTTGGTCATTTTTATATTTTTCACTTTTAACTCTACTTAAAACTTCTTCAGCTTGTTTATAATTTTGACACATAGCTAAAGCTACTCCATAATTCCAATTAAAATCATCATCATCTTTCATATATTGTTCAATAGAATCTAAATATATTATTTCATCATTATATGCATTAGTTAATCTGAAACAAGAAGCCATACATTGTCTTCCTTCGATTGTATCACATTCTGTTGTTGAAGCTCCTATACTTTGGAAAAAAGTTTGAGCCTTTTTTAAATTTTCATTTCCCGGTTCTCCATTTTGACCTAATATACAATGTACTACTGCTTTTAATATATAATCTTTTGTTGTCACAGGCTGCATTTCTTTTATTAAGTTATATGCTTGGTTTATTTGATTATTTCTTAAATAATATATTATTAAATTTTGACGAGCTTCTGGTATTATATCTAATAAATTTGAAAATATTTTTAATTTATTATATTTTGAATCTGGCTCATTATCAAATACTGCTAAATTATGATGAAGTAAATCATTATCTTGTATTATATCATCATTTTTACTTATTTTTACTAAATTTAATATTATTTCCTTTGCTGCTTTGTCATTTCCACTTGATGAATATTCTATTGCTGCTTTTAAATTATTTGCTATTATAGAATCATTATGAATTGAAAGATAATGATTTACTAAATCTAAAGCAATATCAAAGAATTCTAATTTATAATAACTCATTGCTAAATATATATTTAAAGCATCATATTTTCTATCCATATATATTTTCTTATATATTTCAATAGCTTCTTCTTGTTCATTTTTTAAATAATGTAAAGCTGCTAAAGATAATTCATCTGGAATAGAATTTTGATTTAATTTTTGATGAGCATCTAAAACTTCATTTCCATCACCTAATTTAAAAGCTAAATGAAATCTAACTCTATTATTTAATTCATTAGATAATCCTTTTTTAGCTTCTTCTAATCCTTCTTTATATTTAGTTAAAGCATAAAGACAACAAGCTATATAAGTATGTATATTTAAATCATAATTTGATTTCTTTGTTAAATCTTTATATATTTGAAGTGCTTTTGGAAAATCTCCATTATGATAATATGAATATGCTAACCATAATTGATTTGTTATATTATCTTTGTTTACATATTTTTCATGCTGAAGTAAAGTTATTGCTCCTTCAAAATCACGATTTTTTATAAATTCCTCTTTTGTATATATCTTTTTTTCTATTTGTTTTTGTGTGACGTTTGCTTTTAAATTTTGTTGCTGTATACGAAGCTTTGATAAGGCACTTCCTGGTCTTTGCATTTTTTATATATATTTTTTTTTGGATGGGGTTTTTATTTTTATTTTATTTTTTTTTTTTTCGTTTTTAAAAATTTTAATTTCGGCTTTTTAGAGTTTTAGTGATTAAGTTAATTTAATTTATTTATTTTTTATTTTATTTTTTTTTATTCAATTTATTTTTTCAAGTGAATTTTTGTTAGTTTTAAATTCATTGATAAAATTAAAAAAAAATTAAATTGACATTTGTAGATACTTTAATAAAAATAAGTTAATTAATTTATGTTTACAATATTTCTCAAATATAACAATTATTATTTTAATGAAAAAGCATTAAGGTAACAAAAAAGTAATATGAAAAATTCTGAATCTTACTTTATGAATATTAGCTTTGAGATAATTTTCCAAAATAAAACCTGATGAAGAAACTTTAAATAATAAAATAAGTAATTTATTATTCCAAAAATAATATATAAAAAAAAAGATTAAATATTAAATTATAAACAAATTTTCCAAAAAAATAAATAAATGAAAAATGATATATTAACAACTCCAACAGATAAATTATTATCACCTCTTCAGCCAATATTAGAAGAAGGGACAGAGAAAAAAAATGGTAATCAAAACAATTATTTTGATATGAATTTATTGAATCAAAATGAAGAAAATAAAAAAGAAGAACCAATAATGAAAGATTTAATAGCAGAAAATTTTGTTATATTAACAACAATAGGAAAAGGAGCATTTGGTGAAGTATCATTATCATATGATTTAAGAGAAAATATAGAAGTTGCAATAAAACAAGAAAAAAAAATTAATAATAAAATATCTCAATTAAAAATAGAATCAAAAGTATATCAAAAATTATTAAATATTCAATTAGGACAAGATATTTCAGGTTTAAAAATAATAAGTCAAGAAATAATATTAGGAGTTCCTAAATTTTATGGAATGGGTGAATTACCAGATACTTATTATTTAATAATGGAATTTTTAGGACCAAATTTACATAATTTATTTAATTATTGTGGAACAAAAAAATTTACAATATCAACAGTATGTTTAATAGCACTTCAAATGTTAAATAGAATAGAATATATACATAAACATCATTATTTACATAGAGATATAAAACCAGAAAATTTTTGTATAGGAACAGAAGAGAAAACAAATGTAATATATTTAATGGATTACGGTTTATCAAAAAGATATAAAAATAGTAAAAATTTTCAACATATTCCATATAGAGAAGGAAGATCATTAGTAGGAACAGCAAGATATGTTTCAATAAATACTCATTTAGGTATTGAACCAAGTAGAAGAGATGATATTGAAAGTATTGGATATGTTTTAATATATTTTTTAAAAGGAAGTTTACCTTGGCAAGGTATTAAAGCTGGTGATCAAAAATATATTAGAATAATGGAAAAAAAATTACAAATACCAACTGAAGTATTATGTTATGGTTTACCTGATGAAATTGTTCATTATTTAAATTATACGAAAAGTTTAAGATTTGAAGATAGACCTGATTATGATTATTTAAGAAATTTATTTGTTAAATTATTAGGTACTTGTGCTAATTTATATAATTTAACTAAAGAATATTTAAGATTTGATTGGTGCTTTGATGATCCTTTAAATACAATATGGCAAAAATATGCTAGAAAAAAAAAAGGAAGTGTTGTTGCTGGTAATAGTCATATTAGTAATAAAACCCCAAGTGAAGACAAAAATAATTTAGATGAAAGTAGTAAAAAAAATAATAATGATAAAGGAGGAATTATTGAATCTTTATTAGAAAGTTCTAAAAGTGATTCTGATAATTTAAGTAATGTTAATGTTAATTTAGGTAAAAAAAATGATGATGATTATTTACATGATTCTTCTAGTTTAGCTAATGAAAAAGATTCTAAAAGAAAAAGCAAAAATAATAATGAAAAAAATGATGATGATATTGATAGTGATGAAAATACTTTACAATATAATTTTACTGGAGTTATAAGTGATGATGGAAGTGATTATAAAGATTATGTTGAAAAAAATAAAAATGAAGAAGAAATTGATTTTCTTTTAAAAAAAATTATTGGAGAAGAAAATTTCGCTTTTGAAGAAGATGATGAAGTTGATAAAATGTTAAAAGAAAATAAAAATGAAGCAATGAAAAATGCTATGAGAAATAGTAAAAACATAGATTCTAAAGAAACGAAAGAAATGAAAAAGAAATATAAAAGTTTAAATAATACTGATTTAATGAAATTAGATGGAGTAAATAATTTAAAGAAATTTGAAGAAGATAAAAATTCAAATTTCAGTGAAATTATAGATGGAAATATTAATTTCAGTTCAAATAATTCAAAAAAAAATTCAAATAATAGTGTAAAGTTTCACTCAGATAGATTAATAGAAAAAGAAAGTAAAAAATCATCAAAAAAATCATCAAGTGAAAAAGCAATGATAAAAATAAATGCAGAATCCCAAAGATCAAATAAAAAAACATTAAGTGGATTTGCAAAAAAGAATACCATAACAAATAATAATAATAATAATAATCTAATTCCAATTCCTCAAAGACCAAGATATTCAGTTTTTAAAACATCAAGTGTTGATCATAATATATTAAATAAATTATTAAATAAAACACCATCAAATAAAATTAATAAGCAATTGAATAATAATGATAATAATAATATAGAACAAACTAAACATTCATTTGAAGCAGAAATAATTCCAAAAATGAATAATGCTGAAATATCAAATAATAGAAAAAGTAAAATATTAGAAGTTTCAACTTTACAAAATTTACAAATGAAAGTCGGTAAAGAAACTTTAATAAAAATATCAACAGATTCAATAAATAAAAATTATGTTATTGTAGGTGAATTAGGAAGTGGTTCTTATGGTACAGTCAAAAAAGTTAAACATAAAAAATTAGGTGAATTAAGAGCTATGAAGATTATAAGTAAAAAAAGTGAATCTTCACAAAATGAAGTTGAAATTTTAAGAAAAATTTCTCATCCTAATATAGTAAATATATTTGAAATATATGAAGATTCTAAAAAATATTATATTATGATGGAAATTTGTGAAGGAGGAGAATTATTTGAAGCTATTAGTGAACAAGGTTCTTTTTCAGAAGCTGATTGTGCAAATATAATGAAAAGTCTTTTATCAGCTGTTAATTATTTACATGGGAAAAATATAGTTCATAGAGATTTAAAACCTGAAAATATAATGTTAACTAAAAATTTATCTACAATGAAGAATAAAAAATATGAAATAAAATTAATTGATTTTGGTACTGCAAAACAATTTGAGCCTCATCAGAAATTAAATAAATTTATAGGAACTTCATATTATATAGCTCCTGAAGTATTAAAAGAAAATTATGATGAAAAATGTGATATTTGGTCATGTGGAGTAATATTATATATATTATTATGTGGTTATCCTCCTTTTAATGGTAATTCTAATGTAGATATTTATCATAATATACAAAATAATCCTCCTTATTTTAATGGTGAAGAATGGAAAGATATAACAAAAGAAGCAATAGATTTAATTAAATGTATGTTAAATAAAACTCCAAATAAAAGATTTTCAGCTGAACAATGTTTAAATCATAAATGGTTTAAATTATTAACTTCAAAAGATAAAAATGATGAAAAAAGTGTTGAAAAATTAGGTAAAAAACTTCAATTAAAAGTAATAAATAAAATGTCAGATTTTGTAAAAGAAAATAGATTAAAACAAGCAGTTCTTCAATTTATATCAACACAATTTAATTTAAAGAAAGAAGAAGATGATTTAAAAGCATTATTTAGTGAATTTGATATAAAACAAAAAGGACAAATAACAAAAGAAATTTTTTATGAAAAATTAAGTCAATTATATGGTGAAAATGATGGAAGAGAAATATGTGATAAAATATTTGAAAGATTAGATTTAGATGGTTCTGGTGAAATTTCTTATGATGAATTTTTAAGTGCTATGATTGATGGTAAAAAAGTTATTACTGAAGATAGATTAGCTAAAGCTTTTAAAATGTTTGATAAAGATGGAAATGGAAAATTAAGTATTGAAGAAATTATTGAAGTTTTTGGAGGAGAAGAAAATTATTGGAGAAAAGTCATTGAAGATGTTGATTTAAATAAAGATGGACAAGTTGATTATAAAGAATTCAAATTAATGATGGGAATTATTAATGATATTGCCAAAAAGTAATTTTTTTTATATGTTTTTTTATTTATTTATTGGTATAAAAGTTATTTAGATTTTTTTTATTTTGATATTTGAACAATTTTTATTTTGTTATGATTATAAGAATGTTATTAGAATAATTTAAATATTATATATTATTTTTATAACTAATTTCATTATTATTTTCTTATTTTTTGTTTCTTTTTTTTTTTATTTTTTCATGTTTGAAATACTAATTTAAAAAAATTTTCTTATATTATAGTATTTAAATTATTTAAATCAGTGTTGTTTTTTTAATATTTCAAAATTTTAATTTAATAATTAGAATTAAAATAATATATATTTTTTTCAAAAATTAATTAAAAATTCTTGAAATTCACAAATAATAATTCAAAATGACAAAAGATAAAAAATACCAAAAAAAATAAAAGCTTATATATTGATATTATTTTTTATACTATATAATGACAATTCCTCCTTTGTTTATAAAAAATAAATTTGTTTATTTGGAAAAATTTTCTTATTTATAAAATAAGATATATTTTTATACAGAATAAAATATTTACATTTTTGTTTGGCTTTTATAATAATTTTCAATGATTCTTTTTAATTTAAATAACATAAATTCTTTTCGTTCATTTAAACTATTTAAATAATTTTGAGAAATTCTTGTATTAAATTTATTAAACAAATAAAACATACTATTACCTTTATCACCATAAATAATTAAAGTTATATTTTCTTTAATATCATTTTCTTTTTGAAAAATAAAAACAGTTTCTTTATCAAATCTTTCTATTTTTTCAATAAATACTTTATAACAAAATTCCTTTTTATTATTATTTTTTTTATAAATGTCAATATTCATTTTTTCTTTAATAATATTACCTTCATAATTAATAATGTCTCCAAAAAAATTTACATATTTATTTATTAATTTCATATTTAAAAAAATATCATTGACTAATTTAAAAGGAGCATTAATTAAAATTTCACTAATGTGAATTTTATCTAAATCATTCTCTGCTATTTTTCTTAGAATTTTTAAAAAAATTTTTTTTCTTCTTTCTCTTTCTTCATAAAATGAAATTCTAGGAAGAGAAATTTTTTTAGAATATCTAAAATTAGAAAAAAGAATACAACTGTCAATTCCAGTAAAAAAAATATTAATAATATATTCAAATTCAAAAGAAGTTGGAATACTTTTATAAGCTTGATAAACAATTTTAATAAAATAGTCAGTTTCAATTAAAGTTTTTATTCTTATATAAATTTTGACATATTCATCATAAATTTGAAAATAAGTTGCTCCTTCATCTTCTTTTGGATTACCTTTTAAAAAAAAAGGATATTTAACCAAAGATTTTGAAAAATCTCTCATATAATATGTAAAATAACTTAAATTTTGAATAGCTTTCAATATATTTTCTTTTTTCGTATTTATTGGAATAACAATTCCTTGTTCACTATATTCCATTAAATATAAATTAAAAAGTAAAAAAAATAAAAAATAAAAAATTATTAAAAATATAAAAATAAAAAAATGGAAGTTTGTGCAAGATGTAAAGTAAAAGTAGCAGATTTTAAATGTAATAATTGTTTAAGTTCATTTTGCGCAGGTTGTGATACATATCTTCATTCACTTCCAACAAAATTAAATCACCAAAGAATTTTTATTAATCCAAATATGAAACAAATTCCTAATAATTTACAAAATAATTTTTCTTCTATTTCTAATATTGATTGTAATCCTTCTAATTTAAATAATAATATTGAAAATAATACATCTAATTCATATATTAATAATACTCCTACTGAATTTATGAGTAAAAAATATGTTAATGAAATTAAAGAAATTTACGAAAAAGAAAAAAATGATTTAAAAAAAAAAATAATTGAATTGACAAAAGATTTAAATTCAACTAAAAAAAATTTAGAAGAAAGAATTGATTATCTTCATCAACATTTAAATGAAGTTAATTCAAAAAATAAAAATGATTTAGAGAAAATAAATGTTGAACATAAAAAAGAGATAACAAATATTATTTCTGAAAAAGATTCTCAAATACAGTTTTTAATGGAAGAAGTTAATAAACAAAAAGAAATAATATTAGATTTAAATAATAAAAATAAAGAATATGAAATAATAATTAATAAAAATAAAGAAGAATATTGTAATGAAATAAATAATTTAAATTATGATTTAGAAAATTTATATAATGAAAAAAATAGAATGGAATGTTTTTATAAGAAAAAAATAGAAGAAATAAATAATATGTATCAATGTGAAAAAGAAAAAATAATTGGAAATTATGAAATGACTATTTCAAAATTAAATGATGGTTTTAGTGATAGTAAAGAAAAATATTTAAGAGTTATTCAAGAAAGAGAAAATAATTTTAAACAATTTGAAGAAAATGTTAATAAAGAAAAAAATGAATTAAATTCTATTATTGATAAATTAAAAGAAGTTAATTCAACCAGTGAAAAAGATCAAAATGAATTAATTAAAATGAATGATGTTCTTAAACAAGCTTTAGAACAAGTAAATAATGAATTAGGAAAAACTAAAGAAGATTTAAAATATTCTAATAAAGAAAATAAAAAATTAATTAAAAAAAATACAAAAATGTTAGATGAAAATGCTGAAATTAAAAAAGCTAATGATACTTTACATGGTTATGTTTATGGTAGATTTGGGAGAAAATAAATTTTTTTTTTATTTAAAACTAAATTTTTTTTTAATTTTAAAAAAAAATATATAAAGTAATTTATTTAACATTAAAAAAATTTACTTTCCTTTTTAAAAGAAAAAAAAAAAATATAAAAAAAAATTCATAAAATTTGATATATAAAATTATAAATTTATCATTATCTAACATCATCACAAAAATTAAAAATATTATTATCTTTACAATTCTCAGAAGATTTTTGATTAACTCCAAAAACTTCCCAAAACCTAATAGTTTCATCTCCAGCTCCAGTAACAACTTTTCTTGAATCAGGTCCAAGACTAAAATAAATGACTCTATCTTTATGTCCTTTAAGAGTAGCTTTAACATCCATTTTTTCAGCATCCCAAATTAAAATATAATTATCAGTGTAACCATGACTGGAAATAAATTCTTTTGAAATTTTACTATAAGCAACATTACAAATTTGACTAGAAGTATCAATAGAATCAATTAAAGTCATATTATTGATATTCCATAATTTTAATATTTGATCTTGAGTTCCTCCTCCAGTTAATAAATAACCATAACGATAAGGTGACCAATCAATTGCTTTAATTGCACTTACATGTGCACTTATTTTTTCTTCATATTCTTCCTTTGTAGAATTCCATATAAATAATTTATTATCATTTCCTCCTGATGCTAATCTCCTATCATCAGTTGACCATTTTAATCCACATACTTCTTGTTTATGTCCTTTATATATTCTTATCGGATAATCCTTTTCTCTTATATCAAATGTACGAATTGTCATATCTTGAGATCCACATGAAAATATATTTGGAGATGTATTATATGGAGATATTACTCCTATTCTATCATCAAATGATTTTATAGTTTTTATTGGTTTTAATGTTGTTTCATCATATATTTCTATTACACCACTTTTTGTTCCTGAAATTAAGTAATTATTTGTGTAATTCCATGATATTGAAGAATAATAATCATTTTCTTCACTCATTTTTTTTTCTAAGGATGATACTAAAGTAACTGTAAATAATTTTCCATTCCATATATATAATTTATTTTCTAATCCTACTGCTAAAATATTATGAGATGACCAATCTAATAAATGTAAATAAAAATCATCTTTTAAATTCGGAGCATCTAATACTTTATATGCTGTTTTTGGAATGTTTTTTTGACGAAGATAATTTAAAGTTGATTCTTTTTCTTCTATTTCTAAATTCAGAAATGATGAAAAATTCTTTTTTTTATTTGTACTTTCTTCAAATAATTGCTTTTTTAATAATTTATTGGCTTGATGATATCTTATTTTATAATTTATATTTTTTGTTTTTGAATATGGTTTATTTATTTTTTTATCTGAACTCATTTTATTAAAAGTATTGGTTAAATTTTTTATTATTTCTTTTTTATTTGGAGAAAAAGTTTCTTTATTATTTGAATTATTATATGATATTTTATTTGAAGCACTTGGTGATTTTTTATATGAAGATTTATTTTCAAAAATTTGAGATTTTAATAAGTCTAAATATATTTTTTGAGAAAATGAATTTTCATCATTTATTATTGATGGTATTCTACTTTTCATTTGAGATTTATTTTTTGGAGTAAATAATGTTTTTATATTATAAGTTTGAGATAAGTCATTTACTTTAAATTTTTCTAATTTTATATCTCTTTCTGAACTTCTTGCTGAGATAAATCTATCTGATTTTTTTCCTATTAAATAATTCATTAACATATTTTTTTCCTTAATATATAATTATAAATATTTTATATATTTATATTTATTTTTATTGAATATTTGAATTTTTGAAAGAATAATTTCTCTTTATTATTTTAATTTTAATCATTAAATATTTTTTTTATTAAATAAAGAACATTTTCATTTCATATAATATATTAAATTATACTTTCTCCAATAAAAAAATTTAAATTTCTAATAAAAATAAATAAATTTAAAAATTCAAAAAATAATCTTAATAAATTGTCCAAAATAAAATAAATTAAAAGATAAAAAATGCAAAAACTAAAAGATTTCAAAGTAGATGATTATGTAATAATAAAAACAGAGGATGAAAAATCAGGTCGTCGAGTAGGAAAAATAGAGAAAATATTTCCAGACTCCACATTTCGTTATGTATCATTTATATTTCCAGAAGATACAGTAGGAGGAAGAAAAGAGTATAATTCAATAAATGAAATATATAAGACAAACACAACAGAAAAAGAATATTTTGAATGTATAATATCAAAATGTGAAGTAATACATTTTAATCAATATATACAGAGGAAATTAAAAAAAACAGATCATGGAATTTATTTTTATAGACAAGTTTATAATAAAGCAGAAGGTGAAGCTCGTCCTGAATTAGATCCAATGTGTTATTGTCATAAATTATTTAATCCTGATATTGAATATGATATTTGCAAAAAATGCGGTGATTATTTTCATATTGAATGCTATTTAAAATCTGGAATGAAAAAATGTTGTAATGATACTTGTCAAAATATTATTTCTAATCAATTAAATCAAAATCAATTAAAATTTGTCAAAGAAAAAAATAATTTAGGGAAAAAAAGAGAAAGAGATGATGAAAATAATAAAAGTTTAAATGATGAAAGGTTTAAAAATTTACCTGAAGAAAATAGGAAATATTTATTTAGAAGAATAGATTTAATTGAAAAAGAATCAAATATGCTTTCTCTAAGTAGAAATGAATCTGATAAAATAAGGAAAAATACAAGAAATCAAATATTATATATTTTACTTTATGGAATTGAAGAATTAAAATTAAAAAAAAATGATTTTTGGTTTTCTCTTCCTGAAAATAAAAGAGCAATTACTTATGAAGAAGTAAAAAATGAAGAAGATTCAATTAAATTTGCAAATAAATTATCAATAGAAATAGAAACAATAATTTTTTCAATTGACAGAAATTCAAATAGTATAAATTATAAGAAAAAATTAATTCAATTATGTCAACATTTAAATGATATTAGGAATTCAGAATTAAGAGGAAAAATATTATTCGCTCAAATATTACCAGAAAAATTAGTTAATATGTCTTCTGATGAATTAGCTCCTCCAGATGAGAAAAAAAAAATTTTAGAACAACAAAAAAAATTTTTCAAAGAACAAGTTTTTGTTCCTGAAGAAATGAAAATTGTTGCTATTAATTATAAAGATGATAATATTTTATCTAGTGTTGCTAAAGATACCGGAATTAATCCTTTTGAAGTTTTAGATAATAATAATAATCATCATGAAAGTGATTATTCGGATAATGAAAATAATGATAAAAAAAAAATTGGAAAAAATAATCAAAAATCTGAATATAAAGCTTTAGAAAGTAAATATAGTAATTTATCTAGTGATATGCTAAATTTTTATTTTGCTTTAGATAAATGTAAACCTGATATTTTAAAAAAAGAAATTAATGAAAAATTAAAACAATTAAAACCTGAAACTTTAGAAGAATTAAATAAATTAAGGGAAAAATATAATGCTACTGGGTCTTTTAAATAATTTAAAGTAAAAATAATATAATAAATATTAATTTAAATAATTTTTTTTAATAAAAATAAATTAGGAGAAGAAGTTTATAAAAAAATATAGGAAAAAACAGGTAAATTAACGAAAAAAATTTAAAAAAAAATATTTAATAAAATATAAATGTATTAAATTGAAATTTTTATTCTTATATTTTGATTTTTGTATTATATTAAAAATTATATTTTTCATTTAAACAAAAGAATTTATTTCTTTTTTTATTTATCATTTTTTTTTCATCAATAACCATAAAAGTAGTATTAATTGAAGAATTATGAAAAAAATATTACTTTCTTCATAAATTGGTATCAATATAAATTTTTTTATTTTGAATTAATATACTAATTCTTTCCATTGAATATTTAAAAATAATTTTTTTTTATTATTTTTCTCTTCTCCGTTATTTAAACAATTAACACATCTACAATTAATATTACATTTTTCTCCTAATTTATAACATTCACAATATTTTTTATTACAATTTGATTTTGTACATGAAAATGTCACATAAATTTTTTCATCGTTTATATTATTTGAAAAACACTCACAATATTTTTTATACATTTTGTTTTTGAACAACTACAAATTTTATTATTTTTTCTAAAGTATTTTTTAAAATAGTTTTTTTATTTAAAAAATTTTTTTTTTGAAATCTATTTTCTTCTAAAGAATTATTTTCAATAATTTGAATTATAAAATATTTCTTTTAGAATATAATTATCTTTTAAATTTTCACAATAAATAACTTTTTTTTTTAAAACTTGGAGTATAATATTTATTATCAACAATTTAATTAAAATAATTAATATTCTTTTCATAAATAATTTTAATAATATTTGAAAATTATTTTGATTTGTATTTTGTTTTGAAATTATATTTGGAGTTAATAAAGTTTTAGGACATTGAAAATTTCTAAAAAATTAAAAATATTATTTTTATAATTCTTTAAAAGAAGTAGATGTATAATTACTTAATATAGAATCTTTATTTTTATATTTTTTTGAAATATAACTTTCATTTATTTCTTCATTTTTTTTTATTTTTGATATATTACATACTTTATTTTTATCATCTTTTATTTCATCAATTTTTTTAAATGGCTTTGAATCATTTTCATTATTCAAAAGATAATTTCTAAAACACATTTAAATAAATTTAATTTAAACAAAAAAACCAATAAATAAAAAATCAATATATTTTATTTTTTTAATTTAAAATGATTTCAAATTAAAAAAAATAATTAAATAAAATTGATAAGAATAATTGTAGTAAATACAAAAAAATATTTTATTTATAATTTTTTTTTAAGAATTAGTTTCTATACAAATTATATTTAAAAAAGATAAAGGTTTAAAAACAAGGAATACAGAGAAAACATTTTTTTTTATTTTCAATTTTATTAATTACATCATTTTTACTTTTATTATTGTTTTTACTGGTATTATCTTTTATAGAATTATCATTTAGATTATAATTTTTATTGCTATTATTAGAATTGTTTTCTTTTGAAGCTGGTTCTTTAAAATATTTACTTTTTATTTTTTCAGATAATAAAAAATGAGTTTTTTTTAACATTGCATTATCACTATATAATCTATGAGGTCGAATTTGAAGATTAGATTTATGTAAATTTTTCCTTGTATTATTTATTGTTAAAACATTATCATTATTATTATTATTATCATAATTATTATTATTATTATCATTATTATTATTATCATTATAATTATTATAATTATTATAATTATTATTATTCTCATTATTATTATAATAATGATTATAATTATTATTGTTATTATTATTATAATTATCCATTTCTGATTGATTCATTTCATTTTTCTCATTTCTTTCTTCAAATTTAAATTTATTTTTTTGAGCATTATTTCTATTTTTTGGACTATTAATTTTTAAAGTCATATTTTTTTTAAAAAGATTCTTGTTTGATTTCTTTGTTACTTCTTTATCATGTTCAATTTCTTTTTGTAATTCATTTAAAAAATCATCATAATAACTATTATTTTCTTCTTTAGAATGCAATGATGTTTTATTTTTATGTAAATGAACTGTTATTTGCTTTTTCTCTTTTTCAAAATACTTATGTTTTCTTTTCATTTATAAAAATAATTTTATTTTGTAACATAAAAATAAAAAGTTAATTAAAACTTTATATAAAAATTATTTTTTTCCAATTGAAAAAAATTTTATAAATAATGAAATATATAATTCACTTATTTAGATTAATATCAATGAAAATATATATATAATTTTAAAAATTGTTTTTTAAATTTGATAAAACTAAATTATTAGTATTAGAAAATTTTTATATAAAATACTTTAAGTATACTTTATACATATAATCATGAAAAATTTTGAAATGTTTTTATAAAAATAAAATATTAATTTTGATGTATTTTATTTTTCAAAAAATTAAATTTGAATTTTTGATTAATTTTTTCTCTTTTTGAATTTACATACTCACTAAAAAAATCCCCATTTTTAGTGAGGAATCTTATTGATAAATAATTATTTTTATATTTACTATTTATATTCAAAGAATTATTTTTTTTAATATTAGGAAAAATATCATTATAATCATCTCTTTTTTTAAGAGAAATGAAAATTTTATTTTTTTTTCCCATATATAATGTTTGATAAGTTTTAAGATTAATTAAATCATTTTCTTTATTACTTTGATTTTTCTTAGTTAATATTGGTAAAATTATTTTATTTTCTATTTTAGGATTTAAATGTGAATATTCAATTATTTTTAATTGATTGTTGTTTGAACTTTTATTAAAAGAAAATTTCGGATTTATTTTTGTTTTATATTTTATATTTGAAACTTCTATAGTATTTACATTTAATATTCTTTCTTCTATATTTGATTTATTTTCTTCAAATGAATTAAATACATTTGTTTTGAGTTCAATTAATTTATTATATAAATCTAAATATTTAAAATGAGCACCACCCTCATAATATTTAGGATCTTTAAATTTATAATTCCCTTTATAATTAATATTCATTTATCTAAATTATCATATATAAAATGATTTAATAAAAAAAATGATAATTATAATAAAATTTAATAATAAATGACAATTTGAATTCGAAATTATTAAAAAGTAAAAAATGGTTGATTCAAAGGAATTAAAAGAAATATTTTCATCAAAGAACCAAATAAATTTAAATAACCAAAATATATATGGAATTTTAGGAAATAAATATATCTTAATAAGTAAAATTGGAAAAGGATTATCAAGTAGAGTATATAGTGGAAAAAAAATAGAAAGTTCTTCTTCATCAAAAAAAATTCCATTTGCTTTTAAAATATGTAAAAAAACATATGACCAAAAAATGTTTATTGAAGAAGGACATATATTAAAAAAATTACCTTATTCAACAAATATAATAAAATATATAGATTCAGGAAAAGAAATTTTAATAAAGAAAAAAAACCAAAAATCAGTTCAAGTTCTTTATCATATTTTTGAATATGTAGATAATGGATTATTATATAATTATATAGATATAGATAAAAATTTAAAAGGATTTGGAGAAATAATAGGAAGAATAATATTTAAACAAATTTTAAATGCTGTAGAAATTTGTCATAAAAATGGTATTTCACATCAAGATATTAAATTACAAAATATTTTAGTTTCTTCAAATTATAATTTTAAATTAATTGATTTTGGCTTTTCAACAGAAATCTTTCAAAATAATAATGAATTAAGATTTAGTAAATATGGTACTGGTGGTTATTTTCCTCCTGAAATTTATTTAAATAAAGAAATTGATCCAATTAAATCTGATATATTTTCTTTAGGAGTTACTTTATTTATTATTGTTTGTGGTTATAAACCTTTTAATTCTTCTAAAAGAACTGATATTTATTATAAAAAAATCTATAGAAAAAATTATGATTCTTATTGGAATGATTTACCTTTTAATACAAATGAATTAAGTAAAAGCTTTAAAGATTTTATTATTAAATTTTTTACTGTTAATATTTGTGAAAGAATTAAATCTATTGAAGAAATTAAAAATGATAAATGGATTCAAGATGGGAAAATGGATTTTGACAAAGAAAGAGAAATATTAAAATTTGAAATGGAAAAGAGAAAAAAAAAATTAGATGAAACAAAAAAATAAAAAATATATTAATAGCTTTTGTAAAGACATTATTGATCTTTATATATATTCTAAATCTTTTACAATTATAAGTTTAAATTATAGTATAAATAATCAATTAGCTTAAAAAAAAATTAATGTATCTCTTTTATTTCTTTAATCATAGTATTTAAATATGATATGTAATGATCTATCATATTTAATATTATTTTTTTTTTGATGTATTTAATATAAAAATTATTCCTTATTTAGTAATGAAAAAAATATTTAGTTTTTTTTCAAAAATATATTTTTTATTTTATAAAATTAAATTCAATTTGTTTTAAATTAATGGAAATTTTCTCTCATCCTAATATAGAAGAAATTGCAAATTTGGAATCAAATTCATATTGTTTTGATTGTGGATCAGAAAAACCAAAATGGGCTTCAATTAATAATGGAATATTCCTTTGTTTAAAATGTGCTGGAATTCATAGAAATTTTCCTTTAAATATTAGTTTGATTCGTTCTCTTCAAATTGATTCTTGGGATGATAAACAAATATTATTTTTAAAAAAAGGAGGAAATGAAAAATTTAAAAATTTTTTATGTGAATATGATATTAATGAAAAATCTTCAATTGATTTAAAATATAAATCAAAAGCTGCTAATTATTATAGAATAAATTTAAAAAATGAAATTGAAAAAGAATTAAATCCAAATTTTATTTATGAAGAAATAATTAAACCTGATAAAAAAACAGGAATTGAAATATTAGAAATTAAAAGTAATTCAAATGAAATTTCAAATGATGATTTAATAAGTTCTTCAAATAATAATAATATTGAATTACAAGATGAAAGTTTTTTAAGTTTTATGGGAAATATAATTAAAACAACAGGAAGTCTAATTTTAGAGAAAACAAAAGATTTAAGTAAAAATTTAGAAGAAATGAATATTAGTGAAAAATTAAAAGATACTGGAATTGGTGCAATGAATTTATTACAAAAATCTGGTAATTATATTGCTGAAAAATCAAGTGAAGTTTATAATAGTAATATTATTCAAGGTATTACTCATAAAGCTGAAGAAGGAATTAATATTATTGTTGATAAAACTAAATCTTTGTTAAATCAAAATGAAAAAAAAGAAGATAATTCACAAAATAATATTACTAGTATTAAAAACGAGAATATTGAAAAAGAAGAGAAAAAAGAAAATATTTAAATAAAGAATATATTTTTTTCTTTTTTAATATTAAATATCTTTTATTATTAACTTGAGTTTAAATAAATTTTAATAAAATTTTAATAAAATTTTTATAATAAAATTCTAACAGTTAGAAAAAATTAAAATGGAATCACAAACATCAACTGTACAATCAACATCACAATCATTACCAAAAAAGCGTGTTAGAAAATATGATCCCTCAAGAATAATAAAAGGGACAATAAACACAGGTCAAAAGAAATGTAATTACGGTTCAATCCCAAAAAAAAATGAAATATTTTTATATCCGGAAGCTCCAATAGATAATAGATTTTCATCAGGAAGAAATAATATATATTATACAGATACTCAAACTTTTCCAGGAACAGGAACATATAATTTAACAAATGAATTTTTATTAAATCCATATAAATCAATTTCTTTTTCTAATACAACTGAAAGATTTGGAACTGATTATAATGGAATTCCCGGTGTTGGAGATTATGATATTGCAATTGAAGATAATAAATATAAAAAAAGATATACTGGATTATATAGAGATTATAAATTTAACACTAATTATAAAATGGGTAATTTATATACTCCTTCACCTACTAAATATAATCCTGTTAAAATAAATGAGGATTTAATTAAGGAAAAGAAATTAAATTTTAATTCTTATTCAGGAAGAGATGATTATAGTGGTATTACTAATTCTTCTGATAATAGATATAATATTAAATTTCCAGGACCTGGTACTTATTTTCAAGGGAAAAATGAACCTGTTAAAGTTAATAAAGAATTATATCATAAGAAATTATTTCAAAGTGATTTTTCTCTTTTAAAAACAGAAGCCAAAAATTTATTGAATAAAGTTAAGAAGAAAAAAGAAAAAAAAGTAGATGAATATTTTCCAATGAAATATAAATTATTAAATAGAAGAAAAAATGAAAATCAAAAGATAATAGGAGTAGAAGAAACTACAAATACATATATAAATAAAGAATCACCATTACCAATGTATTATATTAAACCAGAAGACATTAATAAAACAAAATTATATAAAGAAGGTAAAATTCCTTATACTTCTTTTAAAATAAATGAAGAAAGAGAATTAGAATATATTAAAAGTGTTTTGGGAAATGATAATGCAAGACCAGATATTTTTTATCTTAATAGTCCTAGATGGAAATATTATAATAATAAATATCAATTTAAAACTCCAGGACCTGCTTATTATTTTTATGATAAAAAATATTAAAATTGTTACTTTTTCTTTAAACAAAAAAATATTTTTATTATTCTACCAAAATTATGTTTGTTTAAATATTAATTATAATTAAAAATAAAAGGAATAAATTTATTTAATTTTTTTTTCATATTTAATTTCTTTTCTATTGCTTTCTGTTTTTTGATTCTTCATTATAATTTTCTTTTAAATTTCCATTTTCAATATTTTCTAGACCTCCAAAATTTGAAATTGGTTTATCAATATTTAATGAACTTAACAAATTTTTATTTTCATTGCTTTTTTCTTTATATTGTTTAATTAAATTATTGATATCATTATTTTTAAATTTATCATTATTCTTTTTAACATTGAAAATATTTTTATCTTTAATTTGAATAGGATTATTTATTTTTTGATAAGAATCCATTTCCATTAAATTTTTATTATCAAGTTGAGTGTCATAGTTTAATATTTTTTTACCTGGATTTTTTCTACATTTTTTACATGTTGTAGTACTACAAAAATTAGTTTTATTAACTTTTATTTTAGGATTATCTTTTACAGTATTTAAAATATTATTTTGATTCATAACACTTAATTGAAGATCTTTTACAGGTGTTTTAGTTGGTAAGTATTTTTTATTATTAAAATAATTTCTTAAATAATTAGAAACAGCATTTGTTCCTATATCAAAACTATTTCTTATATTTGACCAATTTCCTGTTATCATTCTTTTATTAAAATTATTCATTTTTTGATTTAATCTTAATTTTCTTAATCTATCTAATCCATCATAATTAAAATTTGAAAATACTTTTGTTTTTTCATGTAAATTATTAATCATTTCTGATATATCTCCTTCAGTTAAAAGTTTTGATTTAAATTTTATTCTTTCATTATTTGGTTGAGTTATTGTTTTAATATTTACTTTTATTTGATAATTATTATCATCAAAATCATCATTATTAGGATTAAATTTTCTGTTTTTATAAGTAAAATTATCAACTCCTTTATTTTTTGGAGGAGTTAATAAATTATTTATTGAATGAACAGATAAAGTATCTTTTGAAGGTATTGGAGTGTAATTTAAAGATTTAGTTTTTAAATCATTTGATTCATTTAAAACACTTGAATTTCTATTTGAACTTGAATTTAATTTTAACGAATAATCAGTTCTTAAAATACTATTTTGTGTTCTTGAAGTATTATTATCAAAAGTAGAATTTGCTGTAATAGTATTTAAATATTTTGGATTATTACTATACTTTTCATTTAAATGACTTGAACTATTTGGTCTCATATGATTATGATCTTTATTATTATTTTCTGATTCTTTTAATAAATTATTTAATCTTTCAATTTTATGATTTAATAAATCAAAATTCATTCTAATATTCATTAACTCAGGAGATATTGTATTATTATTTGAATTTAAAAAACACATCGGAGAATTGTCACGTTTTAATTGTTCTAAATTTGAAGATATATTTATTAAATTTGGTGTTCTTTTATGTAAAATATTTCTTGAATTCTGTTGATTAGATTCTTGATATCTGAAACTAAAATCATTTCCGTTTAAATTTATTTGGTTGTTTGGTAAAGATAATGATGGTTTATATAAAGAGGATTGTTCTCTTGATGATAAATTGTAATTCTCCATTAAATGAATTATTTAAAAATATAAATTTAATATATTATATGAAAGTAATTTCAAAAATATTTTTCTTAAATATAATTTAAAACTTAAAAAGTTAATTATAATCAGTCAATATTATATTCTAATGGATTTCTCATAAAAGATATAAAATTATCTTTTGTAATAATTCCAGCATCTCCTCCTACAATATTTACCATTTCATCAATTTCATCTTGTGATAAAGTTTCCCCAATTTCTTTCGATAATTGAGTAAGAGATTCTTTAGTTAATGTTAAACCTTCTTTATCTCTTTTATCATTTTCTTTATAATCACATAATAAATAAAATTGTTGTTCAATTTCTTCATTAGGATCTTTCTCATCAATTTTCTTTTTTGCCACTTGATAAAATTCTTCAAATTTATATTTATCTTCTATTCCTTTATTAAACATTTCTTTTAAAATTGGAATTAATTCTTTTTTCTTTATTTCTATTCCTAAAGTTTTTAAACATATTTTCATATTTCCTCCTAAAATTACTCCTTTTCTATCTGTATCAAATAAATTAAAAACTTCTTTTATTTCTTCTCTTTTTTGTCTATCAATATCATTCATTATATTTCCAGAACTTTTATTTTTGTTATGCATTGTTTTTTTAGTTGAAATGTTGATATTTGATTTATTATCTTGACTTGACATAAAAAACTAAATAAAATTTAAATTATTATTTTTAAACAATATAAAAATGAATCTCAGAGAATCAAAAGAAGAAGACAATTTAGATTATATCAAAGATAATTTTAAATTAAATGAAGAAGAAAATTATGATTCAAAAATTAAAACAGATTCTTTTAGAGAAAATATTGAATATAATTCAGAAAATAATAATCAATATGAAGATAAAAAAAATTATTATGAAAATAATTCGTTGAAAAACCAAAATTATGAATATTATAATGATGAAATTAATAACTATAATAATGATTCAATATCAAATAATCAAATTATAAGAGATGGATCATTTAATCCTGATAATTCTTCTACTCCAAAATTACCGTTTTTAAATAATGATTTAAATCAAATCGATGATTTAATATTAGAAAACAGTGAAAATAATGATTTTTTAGAAGAAGAAAAAGAAAGAGAAATAAATGAAGAATCAGTGGCAAATGATTTACAAGAAAATAATGGTTCGTTTGCTATGAAAACTAATTTTGAAAATTCTCAAAAAGAAAGTAATACTACTCAGAATGCAAATTCAAGTTTGAAATGTACTGAAAGTTCAGACACTAAAAAAACTATTGAGGAAGAAGTTATAAATTTATTTAAACCTGTATTATATGATGATAGAAAAACTGAGTATACTCATAATCCTCATCTTAATAAAAATAATGAAAAAATCATTAAAATAAAAAAAAGAAATATTAAAAGCAGAAGTTTGGGAAAAAATACTTCTGAACGTTCACTCGGACAAAAAAAAGGAGATATTTCAATAAAAAAGAATCAAGAAATTAATAGGAAAAAAATTATTAATGAAAATTCAGAAAAATTAATTTTGAAGAATTTTGAAAAGAATATAGTTAAAGCAGTTCAAAATAATGAAAATAAAGGTGAAATAGATTTTTTAGGAGTTGCTCATGCATTAACTGAATTAAGAATTTTTAGAGTATTTCCTCCAAAGAATTCTAAAACAGATGACGAAATAAAAAATCTCAGAATAAAATTAAAAAATTGTAAAGAAAATGATAATGATACTCAAGGTTTAAAAGCAGAAATTAGATTTTTAGAACAAATGTGGATTATATTAAAAGGAATAAACAATGAAAAGACAATTAAAAGTGATTTTTTTTGTAATTTTATGACATTATTATATTCTCCTGATAAAACTTCAATAAAAGAAACTTCAGAAGTAATAAATCAATTTTTAAAAACTTCTTTATTTATGAAAGATGGAACAGTTATTAGAATGGATTCAAATTTAAGTAATGAAAGCTTAAATAATATTATTGATAATAGTGAATTTATAACTGATATTTCTGAAAGATATATATCTTACCATGATATTTGGTCAATTCCAACTTTAGTGAAAAATTTTCAGAATTTAAGAAAAAATAGAATTGCTTATATTAATATAAACAATTTATCAAAAAGTGCTGAGAAAGATATTAAGGAAATAGAAAAAAATATTACATTGTCACCTATTATTAATAAAGATAAAAGTAATCTCATATTCAGGAGAAAAAATATTAATTACAACGAACAAGCATTATTAAGACAAAAAACTTTAGAAAGAATAAAGAAATTAAAAGAACAAACTGAATTTGAACAATGTACTTTTCAGCCGGTTATAAATAAAAGAGCAAATGATGATAATTTAATTGAAAATTTAAATGCTCATGATAGATTATATCAAAAAGCAATAATTTTAAACGATAAAAAACAACAGAAAATTATTGAACAAAATAAAGTAAATTTAGAAAAACAAAAAATTGAATATCCATTTAGACCGAAAATAATAAAAGTATCTCAAAAGAAATTAAATAGAAGTTTCGAATCCAAAAAGAAACCAAAAGGTTATGATGAATTTGTTGAAAATTATAGAAAAGGAGTCATTAAAAATTTACAAAAGAATTATTTAATTAAAAAAATACCAGTAGGTGAAAATTATGAAAAAATCAAAAACATGAATATTGAACCTTTTGATTTAACTACTCAAAAAAAAAAAGATTCTACAGATAATAAGGATTATATTACAATTGAATTATTTGTACAAAATGGGAAAAAACAAATATTAAAAATTAATAAAGATGATGATACTGATAAAATTGTAAATAATTTTTGTAAAACTTTTTATGTTAAAAATGATATTAAAAAAAAATTAATTAATGTTCTTCGTGATTATAAAAAAGAATATTTGAAATAGATAAATCAAGATACAGATGATTATAAATCAATACTTCTAAGGAATAGAATATTTAATAAGTTTTTTAAAATTTGTTTTAATTATTTATTAAATATTAATTATTTTTCTTCAAGTTTCTTTGTTTTATTTTATATTCTTATTATTTATATAAATCATTTATTTTTTCTTTATTCTACATAAAAATTTCAATTAATAAATTAAAATTTATAAATATTTTCAAAAATATTATAGTAAAGACCCAAAAATAAAAACAAAAAATAAAAATTTAAATGTCAAAAATAGATGAATATAGTATAATTCATTATGATTCAGTAATTTCATTAAGTTTAGTTACAGAAACTTTAGAAAAAAAAAAAGCTTTATATATAATGAGATTAGAATCATTGGATGAAACAATGTTATTAAGAAAATGTAATCCATTATCAGATTTTTGTATGATTAAAGAATCTTTATTTGTAATAAAAAAAATAAAAGAACAAGTAAATGATATAATTCTTCCTATAAATGAAATGGAAAATATAGAATCATTAAGAATAAATTATAATCAAAATTTTATATTACAACATTTAGTTTCCAAAAAATATTTATCAAAAGACAAAATGACAGGAAATAATAATTATAAATTAAAATTAGTCGAAAATGAACAATTAGCTGTTCCTTTTACTTTTAGAAAAATAGTAGATTCAAGAACAACTTTGACTTATATAACATTTAATCAAATAATATATTTAAGTGTTTTTATAAAAGAAAAAGCTCAATATTATTATGTTAATCATTTAGGAAATAAAAATGATAATATTGATTTTTCTGATTTAGTCATTGAAAAAGATTTCTCTAATAAATTTACAATATTAAATCAAGCTTGTTATGGTAAAGATGATGGTTTTTTATATTCAGGAGATTTAGTTAATATTATTTTTCAAGAAAAACAGCAATTAAATGAAAATGATTATATGATTGGAGTTGAATGTCAAAAAGAAGTTAAAACAGGAGAATTAATTTCTTTAAAAGAAGAAGTTAAAGAAGATATTGAAAATTTTAGTAAAGATAATGGGCAACAAGGAAATGATTTAACTGATTTAAAAATGGAAAATAAAAGTGAAAGTGGAATTAAAAGTGTAAAATCATATAATGTTAAAAATGAATTTTTTAAACATGTTAGTCATAATTCTTTTTGGATTATTGAGGAAGAATTTTTTAATCAAACATCTAAAATGAAAAGAAAACCTCTTTCTGCAGAAAATTATGTAAGAATAAAAAATCCTTTATTAGGATTATATCTAAAAATAAAAAAAAAACAACAAATTGAAGGCAATTTAAATCAAAATGAAGAATATGAATTTGAATTAGTTGATGAAAATGAATTAATTAGTAATTCAATGGTTCATTCTAATTTTCAAATTTTTCATTATTCTATTAATGTTGATAATAAAAATTTAACTAATAGAGGAAAATATGTTATTAAAAGTATTTTTAAAGAGTTTAAAAATAAAGAAGAAAATAATAGAGTTGATATTGATTCTATTAGTTCTTATTTTGAACCAATTTCTTTATTTCCTGGAGTTGATGATAAAATTAGTATTAGAAAAGGGGAAGAATTTGTTTTTGAAATTAAAAAAATTAATATTTATAAAGGAAATGAAGCAATTTATTTAAAAAGAATTATTGATCATTTAGATTATTTAGTTAAAGGTTATAATAAAAAATTTTATAATCAAAGTAGTGTTATTGATGTTATTTCAAAACATATTATTTTTTTTACTAATTATTTAATGAATTTGGAATATTCTTTTAAGGATGTTAATTTAGAAAGAAATTATCCAATTCCAGAAAGACAAAATTTACTTAGAAAATATAAAATTTTAGATATTATTACTCAAATTATATTATATTTTCTTCCTTCTGTTAAACCTATGAAAGGTAAAAATGAAAATGAATATTCTAAAATTGAATCAAATTCTAGTTTACAAAATTTAATGAAACAAATATTAAATTTTTTAACTAATTTATCTCAAAATAATGAAAAAATAAAACAAGAAATTTTTTGTATTATGAAAACAATTTTAGAACTTTCTGAATGTTTATTCCAAAAAGATAAAGCGACTTTATTAGATTTTATATTTGTTATTTTAAAAGGTTCAACTGCTTTACAAGAATGTGTTCTAGGTTCTGAAATGATGTTAATTAATAGTTTTAGAAATAGAAAAAAAAATTTAACTATAATTGAAAGAGAAAATTTAATTCATATTGATAAAATTTTCTCTTATTTGGAAAGTTCAGTTAATTATCTTATTTTTTATAAAAATATTATTACTTTTGATAAAGTTTCTTATAAAAAAGATTCAATTAAACAAAAAATAAAAGAACATATGGAAAAAATAATAAATGATTTTAATTCAAATCCTAAAAAAATAAATTATAAAGGGATATTAGAATCAATAATTAAAAAGATAAAAATATTACTTGGACAAAGGAAAAGATTAACAGATAAAATACAAATAAAAACTGTAGAAGATGAGCAAATATTACATAACATAAAATTAATATTAGTTTTCTTAAATTATTTTCAAAAATTTGATTTAAATAGTTCTTTATTTTTAAAAGAATCATTTTTGACAGAATTAACTAAAACAGATAAAAAAGGAGGAAAAACAAATCAAGATTACTTAGATAAGAAATTAAATTTATTTATTGAAGGAGATATAAAATCAGAAAAAGTTATAGGTGATTTAAATATTGATGTTAAATCTCAATTAGCTCCTTTATTTCCATTACATTTTTATAATCAATTTTTTCCTAAAATTGAAGAAAAAACTGAAAAAAATATTTTAGATGGTAAAGAAATTCCACCTGAAATGGAAATTAAAAATTATCATTCTGAAAATTTCGATTCTAATGACATTCCTTCCAAAAGATTTGATGATAATCAAATTAGTACAAATAGAAATAAAATTAGAATTTCTAAAACATTTATGAATAAAAATATTCTTCAAAATAATAATGATTCAGATGATTCTGAAAGTTCTGAAAGTGAAGATGAAGAATTAAAAAAAAAAATTATTGAAGGAGCTGAATTAAATAAATATTTATGTATTATTTATTCAATTTATCAATTCTGTATAAATCAATATTTTGAAGCTATTTATCATATCATAAAAAACTTTAAAAACATATTATTTAATTATGATAGTTTTGGAAATTTTAGTTTGATGGAAGAATATTTAACCTTTGTGAGAGTTAATCTGTTAAAAAAAGTTGTGTTTTTAAATAATCCAATGATGACAAATTTGTATAATAATATAATGGAAAATCCAACAATTATCGAAAATAAATTTAGATATAATGAAAAAGATGATGGATTAAATTCACAAGGAATAGGTAATGAACAAACATATTTAATAAGATATTTATTTTATTTTTGTAAAACATATAATAAAATAAATTTCTTTTTGGGAAAATTAAGGATATTTAATGAAATTAAAAAATTATCTGTTTCAGAAGAGTCATATAAATTAACTTTTCAAAATATTACACAAGAATTAAATGATAAAAGACAAAATATAATTGCTTTGTATCAACAATTAAATACAGAAAAAAGTGAATTAATTGAATCTGGAAGATTTAATGTTTCTGGTTTAAAAGCTTATTTAATTCAACAAAGAATTAGTTTTGTAACTAAACTTCTTGGAAAATATGATTTAAATCATTATTTTGATAAAATAATTTATATTAAAGATGAAGAATTATTATCTCATATTAAAGCAACTAGTTATGAATTTAATAATATTAAAGAATATATCGAAAAAATACATAATGAATTTGATGGAAATAATGCCTTAGAAAATAAAAAAGGAAATACAACTCATATTTCTAATATTATTAATAGCTTAGTTGAAGTTTCCACTCAATTTCAAAATATTTTTGATGTAAGTAAAAAAAATAAATTAGATTCAAATGATTCATTGAAAAAAAATAATGATATTGATTCAATGTTAATAAAAGAAGATATTACTTATTTTAGAAAAATTAATTTTCCTCAAATACTTCATAAATTAATTGAAGTAATTCATTCTTTTTCTCATATTGAGAAAGCAAGTTTATTAAAATTAGAATATTGTAAAGAATTATTAAGAATTTTTATTTCTATGACAAAGAATTATTCCAAATTTAATAAGTTATTAGAAACTGAAATGGATATTTATATTGAATTGGTAAATAAATCTTTAGAAAGTGTTAAAATTTATACTACTGAAAAATTTGATGATACTCAAAATGAAAGAGTTATTTTATCTATAATATACAATAGTTCAATTGCTTTCATGTATTTAGTTGAAAATTCAAAAATGAAATTTTCTGAAATCAAAAAATACATAACTAAAATAATGGAATTATATTATGAAATATATCAAGATTTAAGACCTAAAATAAAAGTAATATATCAAATATTTTATATTTATATTGTGACAAGAATATTACTTTACTTAAATAGAGAAAAAGCTTATGATTTTTATTATTATGAAATTTTTTTCCAAACAATTTATCCTATAAAAGAAATGAGAAATAGAACTTTATATTGTATAAAAGAAATAAATGCTCATAGTAAAAAAACACCAGGTGAAGAAGAAGAAGAAGAAGAAGAATCAGAACAATCTAAAAATCATAGTTCAGATAATTTGAGTAGTGATCACACGAATAATGAGAATACAAAGAAAAATGTTTTTGAAGAAGACGAATATGAAATAGAAGAAAAATATGAATTGACAATATTTTTAAATTTTTTAAATATTTATGTAATATATTTAAATGAATTAAATTCAGTTAGACAAAATATCTTAACTGATAATTCAGGAGTTCCAAAATTTAAATTTAAATCTTTGAATGAGAAAATAAGATTAGTATTAGATTCATCTTTTAAAATAAGTGAAGAACAATTTCAAATAGGAAGAAATGAATCTTTTGAAGATAAAGGAAGTTTAGCAAAAGGACAAACACAATTAAAAGTATTAAATCAATTAACTGGAAGTGGAGATAATTCAAATCAAAATTCTTTAAATCCTTTTACTGAATATAATTCAAGTCATATTAACAATGAAGCTACAAAAAATATTGATGGAATCAAAAATATATTAGATTTTAAAAATGAATATGAATTCGAATGTGTATTACTTGAATCAATTATTTATTATAAAATAGAAAAGAGGATTTTAGAAATTGGAATTTTAGAAAATAAAAGATATAAATTTTATTACTATGATACTGAATTTATTGATATAATTTTAATTGAAAAAATTTTAAGAGATATTGGAATTCAAAATAAATTAAGAGATTTTTGTGAAGATAATCCTTTTGATAATGAAGATTTTTTAACTTCTTCATCTAATGAAAAAAATGAATCAATTCCTTTAATGAGTATTTTAATTCAAAATTTACAAGAATATGATTTTGTTGTTCATTATTATAAAAACGAAAATGCTTATTATCAAATTTTACATGATCAATTTATTAAAAATGATATGGTTAAATTTATTGAATCTTTAATAAAAAAATTTAATAAAAATGATTTGGAGAATATTTTTGCTATGAAACTTTATAATTATATTAAAATGAATGAAATGTATCCAGAAGATAAAAAACTTTTAAAAAAAGGAGATGATACTTTATCTTTGGTTGAAACTTTATTGAAAGTTGATTCTGATTCTTATTCAAAAAATAATAATTTATATATAGATTATCAATCAAATGATTTAGATGATAACAATAAAGTAGATGTAAATAAAATATTTGGTCATATTATGTATCTTTATCCTCAATATAGTAAAAAATTAACTAAATTGTTTTATATTATTTCTTTTAAAATTCTTCATAAAAGTTGTTTAGAAATTGAAAAAAGTAAAAATGAAATTGATGAAAAAATAAAATTTGATGAAGTTATAAATGGATTAATATCTCTTTTTAAAAGAGAAACTAATCAAATAATTATTTTGGATAAAGAATTATTTTTAATAGTCTTAAGAACATTATCAATCATGTTAAATGTAATATATAAAGAAAGAATAAATTTTGTAATTAAAAATCCAGAATTATTTAGAAATTTATTTTCTAGTTTTGATTTCATTTTAGAATGTTTGGCAAAAGATTTAAAATCAATTCTTAAATTTATGATGAAACCTGAAAGTTCAAAAATTACTGATAAATCAATTAAAAAAGAAGAAAAATTAGAAAAAATTATAACATTTTTGACTGCTGTTTTTATGTTTAATAATGTTGATGATATAAGTTTATTATCTAATTCTCTTACATCTTATAATTCGAAAATTGTAGAACAAATTATTAAATTACTTTTTGTTCTTCTTAAATTTAATTATTATAATTCAATTTCATCAATTATACTTTTATTAGATTTTTTAAATAATTTTATAGATGGACCTGATATTGTTAATTTAAATTTACTTTTTAATCAAGGATATTTAGATTTAATGAAATATGTCATTACAAATGTTGATTATTATAAATTATTTATTGAGAATATAAATAAAGATACCTTATATGATAGAATTGATTATATGATTGAAATTGAATATAAAATTATGAAAATATTCTTTATTTATTATAATATTGCTTTTCATGATAAAAAACAATTATCTAATTATATTAAGATTAGAAAATTTTATGATGACAATTATGAATATATTACTCAAAAATTAAAAAGGATCTATTATATATCAAAAAAAGAAATGGAAAATAAAAAATATGATATTAATAAAATGTTAAAATATTATAGTAATAATGATTTTTATTCAGATGAAGATTTATATATCAGAGCAGGAATCACAGATGATGCATTAGATGATGAAAATAATGCTACTGAACTAACTGACTTTTTAGAAGAAAAAAAAATTCCAAAAAATAATCGTTATTGTTTAATTAAATTTGAAATTATATTGATTTATTATACTTTATATATTTTTCAAAGGGAAATTATGTATGAGAATTATTTTGATATTAAATCAAGTAAAACTACATTTTTTCAAAGATTTTATCAATTTTGTTATTCTGTGATAATGTTTATTATTAATTTTATTTTGACTCCATATTATATAGTAAAGTATGCAGTTGGATTTTGTAAAACGAAGAAAAAAACTAATGTATTATTATTTGAAAAATTATATGATATTGATGATAAATATTTGAAAATTAATGAAGATGAAATGATGTCATATATGAAAGAGAATATATCATCAGTGGAAATTTCTTTAAATGATATTTTATATAAAGTATATTTTCCAATATTAACTAAAAGTAAAAAAATAAAAAAAAATTCTCAAACTTATTTTAAAGTGGAAAGTGATCAATTACAAAATTATGTATATCATATAATGAATAATTATGATAAAATTAATATTGAAGCAACTCAAAATTCAAAAATTGATTCTCTTTTAGAATTACCATTTATAAAATTAATATTTCAAAATATGGATTTATTACAATCTCTTTCATTATTAGTAGGAATAATAATTAACATTTTTATTTTAATTTCTTATTCTACTTTTACTAACGATGCAGAATGTGATAAAAAAGAACCAAGATTAAATTGTCCATATTTTTTATATAAATCTGGAAAAAATAAATTAAAAACTACAAGAAATTTTTTTTATGGTTTTGGTTTTCTGCATTTAATTTTAACAATTTGTTTATTTTTAAATTATTATCTAAGAATTTTTGGAATTGAATTAATAAAATCAGAAAATCTGTTTAAAATGGAACAATTAAAAAAAACAAAAAAAAAGAAAATTTTTTATAATCTTTGGAGATATATATATTCAATTATTTTTCCTACTATTTTTAATTCTTTTATTAATTTTGAAAGTTTGTTTTATGTTTTAGCATTAGGATTTAATTTTTTAGGTATTTTCCTTCATGATTTTTTTTATGGATTTATGTTAGTTGAAGTCATAGTCAGAGTGGAAGTGATGAAAAATGTATTATTAGCAATTTATGTTCCTTGGAGACAAATAATCATCACTTTGTTGATTTTCTTAGTTATTATATATTATTTTTCACTTTTTGCTCTTACTTATTTTCCCAGTCACTTTAAAATTATTTCAGATACCAAAAACTTTTTAAATACATTTATGAGGGTATTTGATCAAGGTTTTAAACAAGATGGAGGAGTTGGAACTTATTTAGATAAAACTTTAGAACCACATTATGTTCCATATACTTATAAAACTTATTTAGGAATTAGATTTTGGTATGATAATATATTTTATTATGTTGCTATTACTACAATTTTTCAAATGTTTCTTTCAATTATTAACAATTATTTTTCTAGTCAAAGAGAAGATCAAGAAAAATTTGCAGAAATCGTTGAAACTCAATGTATTATTTGTGGTATTGAAAGAGAAGCTTTAGAAAAAATGTATTCAAATCATAAAGCAGCTTTTGAAATTCATACCAATCATGATCATAATATTATTGATTATATTTGCTATTTAAATTATATTCAAATTTTAATAAACAAAGATATTGTTGAAGAAAATGTTTGGAAACTTCATTTAGGGAATAATTATTTTTTTCTACCTAAAAATATTTGCTTTAAATTAAAAGAAAGAAGAATATTGGAAAATTCAGGAAGTAGACAGAATTAATATAAAATATTTATATTTTTTTCTTTTTTTTACATTAAAATTTTAAATAATATAATATATTTTAAGTATATAATTATGGATGATTTAAATCATTCTAATAATCAACATATAAATTCAAATATATTTGAACAAAGTAACTCAAATAATATTCAACATTTAAATACATATAAAAAAGAAAATACACTATTAAAAACTGACTCAGATTCTCAAGAAAATTGTTATGTTTATGTTTTTCATGTTAATATAGAATATTTATATAATTTATTTATTTCTCCTGAATTTTTAACTGATGTTTTTTTTTGTAAATCTAGAATTTCATCAATGAAATATAATACAAATTTTGCAGATGAAGGAAATGAAATTGAAATTGAAACATCTGGAAATCATAATAAATTTAAAATTAAAGTAATTAATGTAATTAATACTCCATTTTATAAATCATTTACCCATGATATTATAGATAAACCAGCTTTATTTGCAGGTTTCACTTCTACTTTTTCTTTTTATTGGGATTCAATTGAACAAGTTTCAATACTTCAAATTTATATTATTATAAAAGATAATTTATACAAATTATCAATTAATGATCATATGTTTAGTCATCAAAATAAAAAATATAAAATAATTAACGATTATTTAGAATGTAAATATAAAGATTTAGAACAAGCAGAATCAATATCAATTAATAAAAATATATCTCAGGTCTGGAATTTTTTAATAGATTATAATAATATTAAATATTTTTTTTATGATGTAGGTAATAATAATATTTCAATTGGCATGTTATATGATAAAGATAATGAAATTGAAATTATTGACAGAGATAAAAATAATAAAATTAGAGTATTAATAAG
>JAEEGI010002676.1_pt1 | contig 43230 bp, 27 predicted proteins | sample 8958751 | NCBI WGS metagenome assembly JAEEGI01 (sample SAMN16246545, study PRJNA631951) | gut metagenome | biome: gut microbiome; feature: rumen; material: KS-attached | host: Bos | place: Iran: Karaj | collected 2018-10 | reverse complement strand
GATCCGGTGGTTCCTCATGGGAGGGCCATCGCTCATAGGATAAAAGGTACTCCGGGGATAACAGGCTGATCGCTCCCAAGAGCTCAAATCGACGGAGCGGTTTGGCACCTCGATGTCGGCTCGTCACGTCCTGGGGCTGGAGCAGGTTCCAAGGGTTCGGCTGTTCGCCGATTAAAGTGGCACGCGAGCTGGGTTCAGAACGTCGTGAGACAGTTCGGTCTCTATCTGTTGTGGGCGTAAGAAGTTTGAGGAGGACTGACCTTAGTACGAGAGGACCGGGTCGGACGAACCTCTGGTATACCGGTTGTGGCGCCAGCTGCACCGCCGGGTATCCACGTTCGGTCAGGATAAGCGCTGAAAGCATCTAAGCGCGAAGCCGTCTTCAAGATGAGACTTCCCTAAGGGTCGTGGGAGACTACCACGTTGATAGGCAGGAGATGTAAGCACAGTGATGTGTTCAGTCGACCTGTACTAATAGCCCGAGATCTTTTGAGTAGCCAGACTGAATTACCGGTTAAATATCTCTCTCAAGTAACATACTGCGGCGGTTATAGCGGTGATGAACCACCTCTTACCATTCCGAACAGAGAAGTTAAACTCACCAGCGCCGATGGTACTGCCCCACCAGGTGGGAGAGTAGGCCGCTGCCGCTTTTCGGAGCCCCGACTGACGATGTCAGCCGGGGCTCTTTCGTTGTAGTCGCTCCGCTCGCCCGCCGAAAGTCCCCGAAAAGCGTCAGCGCCCTGCGGGTTCGAATTCATCGGGGGAGGAATCCCCCAAACCCCCTCGGTCGGCGTTGCCTCCGAACCTATCTCATCAAACTATCCATAAATATCTAAATATCAAATAGTTTGATAATGAATTGCCAACTTCTTCTTGCACCTATACTATCCTCCTCAGCCGGCGTTGCCTCCAAGTTTAAAAACAGCGTCAGCGCCCTGCGGGTTATCCTTTTAGTCATCCCGGGCTGTTATTTTAGTCATTCCGGGCGGTTTTATCTGTCATTCCGTGCATTATTATAGTCATTCCGGGCTTGACCCGGAATCTCCTGACGGAAAGGCGGGTTCGAACGATCGAGGGGGCGTACCCCCTCGAGCACCCCTGCGTTGCATCGCTCCGATTGAGTCGTTCCGTCCTCAAAAACGCCTGGGTTTGAGGATAAGTCGCCCTTTTTTCCAGGCTCCTCCTCAAATAAGGCCCTCCCTGAGGATGAATCGCATCATCTCTTCCTTCAAGGGCTGAGTTTAGTGCTCTCCTGGTCGCTCCGCTCCGAACTGTTGGTCAGCATATTTCACCACAAACCAGTTGCATCCAGCCCCGCATACAGCGAAGTGGACCTGGTCCACCTAAAACCACCCTCGGAGAAAAAAACACCCCGGCGACAAGGCAATCTCTCCGCGAAGTGGACCTGGTCCACTTTGAAGGGGTGTACCTGGTACACCGACTCTAGGCCAGAACAGCCTCTGGGGCAGGGGTGTTGGACCTGGTCCGACTGCTGGAAGTGGACCTGGTCCAGCTAACGCCTGCCCGGAATCTCCTGACAGATGGACGGTTACCGGAGCGGACTAGAGTTCGTCCTTGATGTTGTAGCGGTTGCGGTCGGAGGAGGAGCGGGCGAATCCGTTCCCGGTCACGCGCTCTTTTTGTCGGTGGTGCGGTATTGATTTTGTGACGATTAAATCGTTGATTGTCAGTTTATAATATAAACCCGAGTGCTTTTTTTAGTGCCCGGGTCTCCGGTAATTGATGATAGTTGGCGTATTGCTGTTCATGTTTATGGTAGCGCTGGTTTCGCCGCGGTGTGAACGGAGGGGAGCGGAGATGGTTCGCTGTGCAGGAGAGGTCTGTAATACGGGGTCGCATCCGTCGAAAAACGCAGTTGTTGCCGGAGACGACCGTTTTTTGGCAATAATTTGCTATATTAGCAATTCGAATCAATACTAAGACCAAGATGCCTACGCTCAAGGGACATATTTCTCAGATTATCGGTCCGGTGGTTGACGTACACTTCGACCTCAAATCCATCCAGGAAGAGAAGGCCCTCCCCGCCATCCACGAAGCCCTCAAGGTGGTCCGTCCCAACGGCCGCGAACTCATCATCGAAGTCCAGCAGCACATCGGCGAAGACACCGTCCGCTGTGTTGCCATGGACTCGACCGACGGGCTGAAGCGTGGCCTGGAGGCTGTCTGCCTCGGCACGCCGATTGCCATGCCCGTCGGCGCGCAGATCCGCGGCCGCGTGATGAACGTTACCGGAGAGACCATCGACGGCCTCGGCGACCTCAAGACCGAGGGCGCCCTGCCGATCCACCGCGAACCCCCGAAATTCGAAGACCTGACGACCTCGCAGGAGGTCCTCTACACCGGCATCAAGGTCATCGACCTGCTGGAGCCTTACCTCAAGGGCGGCAAGATCGGCCTCTTCGGCGGCGCGGGCGTGGGCAAGACCGTGCTGATCAAGGAACTGATCAACAACATCGCCAAGAAACACAACGGATTTTCCGTCTTCGCCGGCGTGGGGGAGCGTACCCGTGAGGGTAACGACCTGCTGCGCGAGATGATCGAATCCGACGTCATCAAATACGGGGAAGAATTCTCCAAAGCCATGGAGGAGGGCCATTGGGACCTCTCCAAGGTCGACCGCGACGCGCTGGAGAAGTCGCAGGTTGCCATGGTATTCGGACAGATGAACGAACCGCCGGGAGCCCGTAGCTCCGTTGCCCTGAGCGGCCTGACCCTAGCGGAGTCATTCCGCGACAGCGGCAGCGCCGACGGCCCCAAGGACATCCTCTTCTTCATCGACAACATCTTCCGTTTCACACAGGCCGGCTCCGAGGTGTCCGCCCTGCTGGGCCGCATGCCGTCAGCTGTGGGCTACCAGCCCACGCTCGCCACGGAGATGGGCCAGATGCAGGAGCGCATCACCTCCACCAAGAACGGCTCCATCACCTCCGTACAGGCCGTCTACGTCCCTGCGGACGACCTCACCGACCCGGCCCCGGCCACGACCTTCTCGCACCTGGATGCGACGACGGTCCTCAGCCGCAAGATCGCCACGCTCGGCATCTATCCGGCCGTGGATCCGCTGGAGTCCACCTCCCGCGTCCTCGACCCCAACATCATCGGACAGGACCACTACGAGACCGCGCAGCGCGTCAAGCAGATCCTCCAGAAATACAATGAACTCCAGGACATCATCGCCATCCTCGGCATGGACGAACTCTCCGACGAGGACAAGGTGACGGTCAACCGCGCCCGCCGCGTGCAGCGCTTCCTCTCCCAGCCCTTCTTCGTGGCGGCCGCCTTCACCGGCTGCCCGGGCGTGATGGTGGAGATCGAAGACACGATCAAGGGATTCAAGAAGATCCTCGACGGCGAGGTGGATTACCTCCCCGAGCAGGCATTCCTGAACGTAGGCACGATCGAGGATGCCATCAAGAAAGGTGAAGCCCTGCTGGCCCGGGCCAAATAATACGCTATGAACCAGAAGATCCTGACGGTCCAGCTCCTCACTCCGGAGGGCCCCCTGTTCGAGGGGACGGCACAAGCCGTCTTCCTGCCGGGCATGGTCAGCCCCTTCGAGGTGCTGCCCGGCCACGGAGCGATCATCTCCGCCCTGGACGCGGGTACGGTCCGCGTCGTGTGCGGGGCGGAGGAGCAGCGCTTCGCGATCCGCGCCGGGGTCGTCAAGGTCAAGGACGATACGGTCATCGTATGTGCCGAGACGGTATGAGAAGGTGGAAGATCATATTGACCCTGCTGCTTGCGACGGCATTCGTGCCGGCGCGGGCGGAGGAGTTCGACATGACCAAGTTCATCTTCGGCCACATCGGCGACTCCTACGAGTGGCACATCACCACCATCGGCGGCAAGGAGATCGCCATCCCGCTGCCCTGCATCGTGATCGACGGCGGGCTGCACGTGTTCACCGCCCACCACATGCAGGAACACGGCTACAAGCTCAACGAGAACGGCAAGCTGGTCAATGCCGCGACCGGCAAGCGCCCCATCGACATCTCGATCACCAAGAACGTCCTGGGACTGATCCTCGACAGCATCCTGCTGGTGGTGCTGATCCTGCTCTGCGCCCGCTGGTACCGAAAGCATGATGTCCTCAAGGAGAAACCCACGGGCCTGGCGGCCCTGCTGGAGCCCGTGATCGTGATGATCGAGCAGGACGTCATCAAGGATGCCGTGGGCCCGGAATACAAACGCTTCTCGCCCTACCTGCTGACGGCCTTCTTCTTTATCCTGATTAACAACCTGATGGGTATCTTCCCGGTGTTCCCGGGCGGGGCCAATATCACGGGCAATATCGCCGTGACCGGTGTTCTGGCCATCTTCACCTTCATGATGGTCAACCTGTTCGGCAACAAGCACTACTGGAAGGATATCCTCTGGCCGGATGTGCCGATCTTCTTGAAGGCCATCCCCATCATGCCGGTCATCGAGATCCTGGGCATGTTCACCAAGCCCTTCTCGCTGATGATCCGACTCTTCGCGAACATGCTCGCGGGGCACATCATGCTCCTGAGCGTGATTGCGCTGATCTTCCTGACCGCCTCGCTGGGTCCGGTGCTCAACGGCTCCATGACCCTCGTGGCTGCCCTCTTCGGCGTCTTCCTGGACTGCCTGGAAATCCTGGTCGCCTTCATCCAGGCCTATGTATTCACGATGCTCTCGGCCGTCTTCATCGGCCTGGCGCATCCGCACCCCGAGACTGAAACCAACTAAAAATGATACAATTATGTTAGGAACTCTTCTTCAAGCAGCAGTGCTCGCCAAGTTCGGCGGCGCTATCGGTGCCGGCATCGTGGCCCTCGCGGCCGCATTCGGTATCGGCAAACTCGCCCAGTCCACGATGGAGGCCTCTGCCCGCCAGCCGGAGATCGCCGGCGGCCTGCGGACCACCGCCATCATCATCGGCGCCCTCATCGAAGGCGTCTGCCTCTTCGGCGTGATCGTCTGTCTGCTCGCTGTCCTCCAGTCGTAAGCGTATGTCGCTGATTACACCGGATTTCGGGCTGCTCTTCTGGATGGTCGTCATCTTCGGGCTGGTGTTCTTCCTGCTCGCGAAGTTCGGCTTCCCGATTATCAGCAAGGCCGTGCAGCAACGCTCCGACCACATCGCCGATTCGCTCAAGGCCGCAGACCAGGCCCAGGCGAGCCTGGCGAACCTGGCCAAGGAGCAGGCCCAGCTGATCGAGCAGACCCGTCTGGAGCAGAGCCGCATCCTCAAGGAAGCGTCCGAGGCCCGCGAGAAGATCATCGCGCAGGCCCGGGAAGACGCTTCTGCTGAGGCTGCCAAACTGCTCGAGCACGCCAAGGTGGAGATCGCCGCGGAGCGCGAGAGCGCCATCCGCGACATCCGCCGCCAGGTGGCGATGATCTCGGTGGAAGTGGCGGAAAAGATCGTACGCAAGGACCTCGACGCCGCAGCCGACCAGCTGTCGCTGATCGACCGCATGGTCGACGAAGCCTCGCAGGCACAAATCCCGAACTGACCGTAGGATGAACACGGGGATCATTGCTTCCAGATACGCAGCCGCGTTGCTCCGCTACACGCAGGAGACAGGCGGCGGGGAGCGCGTGTGCGCCCAGGTGCGCCGCCTGCTCGACCATCCGGACCAGGATCCCGGCCCGCTCGAGCCCGAGCTGGAGCGTTTCATCCAGCTGCTGGTACGCAACGGCCGGCTCGAGGACGTACGCTTCATCCTCCACGATTTCATCGAGATGTACTACCGCTCGCTGGGAGTCCGGGTGGCCCGTCTGACCACCGTCGTGGCTTCCAGGGAGCTGGAGCAGAAGCTCCACGCAATGCTGGAGAAGCAACTCGGCTGCGAGGTGGTGATTGAAACCCGGGTAGATCCCGCCCTGATCGGCGGATTCACCCTGGAGGTGGGCGACTACCTGCTCGACGCGAGCGTACGTCGCCAGATCGATACCATCCGCCGGCAATTTGTCATCCAAAACAACAGAATCGTATAATGGCGCAGAATACAATCAAGGCGAGTGAGATTTCCGATATCCTCCTGAACCAACTCCGGGGGATCGACAACTCGCTCCAGTATGAAGAAGTCGGCCACGTGCTGACCGTCAGCGACGGTGTGGCGCGCATCTACGGCCTCTCTGGGGCCGAAGCCGGTGAACTTCTCGAATTTGACAGCGGCGTGAAGGGCGTCGTGATGAACCTCGAAGAGGACAATGTGGGAGCCGTGCTCCTCGGCCCCACCGACCAGGTGGGCGAGGGGATGACGGTCCGGCGCATGGGCCGGATCGCCGGCATCCCGGTGGGCGAAGGACTCGTGGGGCGCGTGGTCGATCCGATCGGCACCCCGCTGGACGGCCTGGGCTCTATCCAGGGCGAGACGGTGCGTATGCCGCTGGAGCGCAAGGCTCCCGGCGTCATCTTCCGTGAGCCCGTGACGGAGCCGCTCCAGACCGGTCTCAAGGCCATTGACGCCATGATCCCGATCGGCCGCGGCCAGCGCGAGCTGATCATCGGCGACCGCCAGACCGGCAAGACCGCCGTCGCCATCGACACCATCATCAACCAGCGTTCTGAGTTCCTCAAGGGCAAGCCCGTCTACTGCATCTACGTGGCTGTCGGCCAGAAAGGCTCCACCGTGGCTTCCATCGTCCAGACCCTCCGCGCCAAGGGTGCGATGGACTACACCATCGTGGTCGCCGCCACGGCCGCCGACCCCGCAGCCCTGCAGTACTATGCGCCTTTCGCCGGAGCTGCCATCGGCGAGTATTTCCGGGATACCGGCCGCCACGCCCTGGTGGTCTACGACGACCTCTCCAAGCAGGCCGTGGCCTACCGCGAGGTGTCCCTGATCCTGCGCCGCCCTTCCGGGCGCGAGGCCTATCCGGGCGACGTCTTCTACCTGCACTCCCGTCTGCTGGAGCGTGCCGCCAAGATCATCGCCCAGCAGGAAGTGGCCGAGCAGATGAACGACCTGCCGGACTGCCTCAAGGGCAAGGTCAAGGCTGGCGGTTCGCTGACCGCCCTGCCGATCATCGAGACGCAGGCCGGCGACGTCTCCGCCTATATCCCGACCAACGTGATCTCCATCACGGACGGCCAGATCTATCTGGAGTCCTCGCTCTTCAACGCCGGTTTCCGTCCGGCCATCAACGTGGGCATCTCCGTGTCCCGTGTGGGCGGCGCCGCCCAGGTCAAGTCGATGAAGCGTGTCGCCGGCACGCTCAAGATCGACCAGGCCCAGTACAACGAGCTGGAAGCCTTCTCCAAGTTCTCTTCCGACATGGACAAGGTCACGGCCATGACCCTTGACAAGGGCCGCAAGAACAACCAGCTGCTGATCCAGCCGCAGTACAGCCCGATGCCCGTCGGCGAGCAGGTGGCCATCCTCTATTGCGGTACGCACGCGCTGATGGCTGACCTGAAGATCCCGCAGGTGATCGAGTTCCAGAGCCTGTTCCTGGACCGGATGCGTGCTTCGCACCAAGGACTCCTGGACGATCTCGCCCAGGGCAAGATGCCCGAGGAGGCACCGAAAGTCTTCGAGCAGGTGGCGGCGGATGTCTGCAGCCTGCTGACACAGAAAGCATAATCACGGACAGCCATGGCTTCACTTCGGGAGATCAAAGACCGGATCGGGTCGGTCCGCAGTACGCTGAAGATCACTTCGGCGATGAAGCTCGTGGCTTCCGCCAAGCTCCGCAAGGCCCAGCGCGCCATCGAGGGCATGCGCCCGTACGAGCGCACCCTCGCGGAGATTCTGGCTGCCGTCGGACCGCACAGGTCCGACGTGCCAGCGCCGTCGGCGACGGGCAATGCCGCTGCCGCTGAGACGGGCCCGACGGCAGTCGTGGCGATTGCGTCCAACAGTTCGCTTTGCGGGGCGTTCAATGCCAACGTCGTCCGCAAGGCGCTTGAGACCATCCGCGCCTGCGAGGGAGAGGTCGAAGTCTATCCCCTTGGCCGCAAGATGGCGGAGTCCCTGCGCCGGGCAGGCTATACCAGCGCCGAGGACTACAATGACTGGGTAGGACATCCTTCTTATGAGAAATCCGCTTCGCTGGCCCGCTCGCTCGCGGAGCGCTACCGGGCGGGCGAACTGAGCCGGGTGATCCTCGTATACAACCGTTTCGTATCCACCTCCACGCAGACCCCGACCGTGGAGCAGTACCTGCCGTTCAACCAGTGGCAGGAGATTCCGGGTCAAGCCCGGAATGACGAAGGTCAAGCCCGGAATGACGAAGGTCACGCCCGGAATGACGAGGGTCAAGCCGAGAATGACTACATCCTGGAGCCGGATGCGCAGGCGCTCGTCGACCAGCTGCTCCCGCAGGTGATGATGCTGAAGTTCCACGCCGCCATCCTCGACTCCGTCGCGGCGGAACAGGCAGCCCGCACCATTGCCATGCAGACGGCCTCGGACAATGCCGAGGACCTGCTGGGCGAGCTGACCCTCGAGTACAACAAGGGACGCCAGCAGAAGATTACAGCCGAGATCCTCGACCTGCTCGGCGGCGCCGCACAGTAGATTCCGGGTCAAGCCCGGAATGACGAAATGGGTCAGGCTCGGCACTCTTTTACGTCATTCCAGCGAAGGCTGGAATCTCCTAGAAGGAGTAGGAGAGTCCGGCGCTGACGGTTCCGCTCAGGGCCGGGGAGGCGAAGAGGACTGCGAAATCAAGTTCCAATCCACTGAAATACAATCCGATGCCGGCAGAAGCGAAGGCCGGGAGCCCGCGGTCAGCAGGGCCGTAATGATACGCCGCGCGCAGGGCGAGCCAGCTGCGCGGCTGCCCGACCTGCTCCAGCGGCCGTCCTTCGATGCCGACGGTTGCCATCATACCGGCCTGCGCGAGGTATTCGGCCTCGAGCGTGGCGTCGATCCACAGATTGGTATACGTGGCTCCGCCCCGGATCCGGGCAGGGAAGGGGTAGCGTGTATCGCCGTACAGGATCGGGCCGCTCAGGTTGGAAGCCGAGAAGCCGGCCCGGACCGGCCCGTAAGCGTATTGCAGCGCGAGGTCGGCGCAGAAAGCCGTCCCCCGGACCTGCTCTCCCAGCACGGAAGAGATGAAGCGGCCCGTGACGGAGAACGCCAGGCCCGGCACGGGCATCCAGGCAGCGCCCAGCGCAAGCGAAAGGTCGCGCGGGCTGATGCTCTCATACGGTTCGCTTTCCGGGCCGTAGAGGTCTGCCGGCTGGGAGAAGTTGCCCTTGCCCGATACGCCGAAGGCAAAGGCTCCCGACCGGTACCATCCTCCGAACGAGAGGCGGTTGTCCGGCAGCAGCACCGGCATCCAGTAGCTGTAGGCAAGGCCTGCGGCGAAGCTCTGTTTCGAAAGCGCCGCAGCGGCCAGGTTGGCGTCGACCGCCCAGGCGTCGGCGCGCAGGGCGACGCCTGCACCACCCAGGGATGCCGTACGGGCATCGGTAGGATTGTAAATCAGCGGCAGGGCCTGCGCACCCAACCCGAGAGGCAGGGAGACCAGCAGGATCAGCGTCAGTGCGAATCTCGTCCGTTTCATTGCTTCACGATATTGAGGGTCTGTGGCTGCCCGCCGTATTCCACGCGCAGCGTGTAGGTGCCTGCCGCCAGCTCATGCACGTCGAGGCTCAGGGGCTGGAACGGGTCGGCCTGGCCGTTGGCGGAGAGCACCTGTGCCCCGCTGCGGCTGAAGAGTGTGGCGCTCACATGGGTGGCCTGTCCGGGACGGATGTAGAGGAAGTCGGAGACCGGGTTGGGATAAATGTCCATCACCTGGTAGGCATTGCGCGCCAGCAGTCTGAAGCTGGCCGTGCAAGAAGCCTTGCGGGCATCCAGGGCCGTGACGGTCACTTCCGTCAGGCCATAGCCTTCCGGGGCAAAGGATAATGTATTGCCGGACAGGCGTGTCGAGGCGATCCCTTCCCGCGCGAGCGAGACGCTGTAGCTGAGCTGTTCCCCGTCCGGGTCCGTGAAGTAATCCTGCAGGTCCAGGGTCAGCAGCGATGAGGATGCGGCGTTCAGGATCTGGTCCCCGATTCTCGCAGTCAGTTGCGGGGCGTGGTTCTCCAGGATGGTGAAGGAGAACTGTTTCTTGGCGGCGTCACCGACATGGATGGTTGCGGAATAGCGTCCCGGTGCAGCCTGGAGCGCGTCGAGGTACAGCTGGGCCATGGACACATTGCAGGTCGAGTTGATGCCGGGGCAGTCGGTCTCCACGGAGACCGCGAATCTGGTGCGTTCGTTCCCAATGATGCGCCAGGTGAGGGTGAGCTGCTCGTGGGACTTGAAACGGTAGTCCCCTGAGTAGTCCGTCGTGATCCGGATGTCGGGATGCTCGGGATCCACGGGCTCGGGGGTGTATTCGAATGATCCGGCCGCATCGAGCTTGCCGCCTCCGCTGGTGCGGCCTTGCTGGTCGATCACGCCGGTCTGTGCACCGGAGAGCAGCCGCTCCATGAGGTCCACGGTGGTAAATCCGGGCCCGCCGAAATAGGAGACGATCAGTGCCGCCACGCCTGCGGCATGGGGGCAGGCCATGGAGGTCCCGGGCATGAAGGCGTAGGGCTCGTAGCCCGGCATATTGTCAGGCACGCAACTGAGTATCCACTCATCACTTGCGGTATCCGAGTCGGATCCTCCGGGGGCCAGGATGTCCACCCAGGGACCATAGTTGGAGTAGAACGGCATCTTGCCGTCCGGGCCGAAGGCGCCTACGGCCACCACGCGTTCGTATTCGCTGGGTGCATCGTGGTCCCAGCCGGAGTTGCCGGAGGCGAACAGGACCAGACCGCCCTTCATCGGGCCGGTCTGCACGCCGTTCGCATCCGTGCCGGCGTTGTCGACGAAATAATCAATGGCAGTCTTGAGGGCGGAAGGCTGTTCTATGAACTGCTGTGCCCCGCGCTTCGCCTCCACCGCACTGTTGAAGGCATAGCCCCAGCTGTTGTTTGCGATGACTGCGCCGTGATCTGCAGCCCAGACCAGGGCTTCAGCATCTTCGTCGCCGAGAGTACCCTCCTCTTCTTCACCGAAGATGGTACAGGACATGATGCGGACGCCGCCCTTGCCGTCCCGCCCGCCGGCGACGCTGCTGATACCGGTCCCGTTGCCGTTGAGGGCGCCGATGACGCCGGCCACATGAGTGCCGTGGTCGTCGGCAGGGATATCCATCGGGTCATATCCGGCCACGAAATTGCGGCTTCCGCCGTTGGCGGAAGGCGGGAGGACCACCCCTCCCATGTCTTGATGGGACCTGTCCACGCCGCCATCCACGACCGCTACGATGACTTCGCGGCTGCCGGTGGTGAATTCCTTCCAGACCGGTTCGACATTGATGTCGATCCCGCGGACGAAATTGCTGCCCAGCGTGCCGGTGTTGACCAGATGCCACTGCCGGAAGGCAAAGGGATCGTTGAAATAACTGCGGCGCACCTTCCGGCGCGGGATCTCGACGGCTTCGATGCCGTCGGCAGCGCTCAGGTCTGCCTCCGCCTTGGTCACGTCCACCGTGCGGTCATAGCTGATGCGATACCAGCGGTGCAGGCCTGCGGCGCGGTGCCGCGGCTCGAATTCGCCGGCATCGGGGAACACGCGCTCCGCAGAGCGGATCCCCAGGGCGTCGGAGAGCCCGGACAGGTCCGCCAGGCCGAAGCCGTCGGCCTGCTCCTCGCGCACCAGCACGACGGCCTCTCCCGGCACGAGGGAGCTGTCACCCTCCCGGGACGCCGGCGCGGCCGGCTCCGCCAGGGGTTCCTGCTGCATGCAGGCGGCCAGCACCAGGATGATAAACAGGAATAAGGCTTTTTTCATTCCGGACAGGTTAATACACAAAGATACTGTTTTTTCGCGGTCTTGATAGCAGATGCACAGAAAAAGACAAGGGCCCGGGAGACCCCGGACCCTTGACTGAAGAGGGATGATCCTGGAACTACAGGTTCACGCCTTCAGGAAGCTCGAATGCCTCGAAACCGTCACCGAAGGAGCCGGCGGAGACAAAGTAGTGGGCGACGATCAGGTATAGCACACCATCCTCGATGTAAGACTCGCTCGGACGGATGTACACATTGCCGTAGGTACTGTGGACATATCCGGTGAAGAAATCCATCGGGAAGACAGGCTCGCCGTCCTCCATCGTGAAGGTCCAGTCGGTACCGGTCTCCCAGCAGTCGGGCAGGATGAAGAGATTCGGGGCCTCTTCCGTCGTGTAGAGATCCTGCTCCCACTCCGCTCCGAAGAAATCGGAGTAGAAGAGTCCGGTGCCCAGGAACTTGCGCGTGAGCTTGCGCTGGGCCGAGACGGTGACCTGGTCAATGCCGGAAGGGGAGACCTGCTCGGGATCGGAGATGGTCAGGACGATCTCGTAGACCTCGCCGCCGAAATCGTTGATGTCGGGGTAGGTGAAATCGATCGTGGCCACGGCTTCGCCGTCGGCGAAGTCGAAGGTGCTCTTGGAGGGTGTGAACACGCCCTCCGTGCCGTCTTCGATCTCGACGGCGACGCTGGCGGCACCCTTGGTGTTGCCGCGCCACAGTTCGACCGTGATCTTGTTGCCGTCCGAGGCTTGCATCTCGAAGATGGCGTCCTCTGCCGGGAAGGAGACACAGGCGCTTCCAGCCGGATCGTAAATCACGCCTTCACGCTGGCAGGAACCTGCCAGAAGGAGTGCGATGGCTGCAAAAGAAAGGGTTATGATTCTTTTCATGTCTTGTCTGTTTTAAGATTAAAGTCCTCTGCCCTGTGCCGGGTTCTGGTCCTTGTCGGCGCTCATGTTCTCGTTGCCGTCAAACTCAGCCTGCGGAATCCACAGGATGAAGTTGGCGGAGCCGGGCTTGGACGTGAACGCGGTGGCCGTGCTCGTGTGGTTCGTACCGGACCAGGCACGGTTGTAGGCCAGGCCGCGGCGCTGCAGGTCGAACAGGCGGGGGCTCTCGCTCCAGAGTTCGACACGGCGCTGGAAGAAGATCTCGTCCATCAGGGTGATGAAGCGTCCGGTCGTATTGGTGTTAAGCACCTTGCTGTCCTCCATGGCGTCGAGGCGGGCGGCGTAGTTGGAGTCACGCAGGGAACCGACGGCGGAGAGGTACTTGCGGGCCTTGGCATAGTCACCGGTCTCGCAGGCGGCCTCGGCGGCAATCAGGTAAAGCTCCTCAGTACGCATCAGGATGTGGTCGCCGGTCTGGGCGGAAGCGTTGATGTAGGCAAGCTTCTTCTGGCACCAAGAGCGCTGCGAACCGTTGGCCGTGCCGGGCGTACCCCACTGGGATTCGGGCAGCGGCGCAGTCCACCAGGCCTTGCGGATATCGGTGTCGGGAATCTGGTCGTAGAGCCAGTTGCCGATCAGGTGGCGGGCCTTGGCGTAGGTAGACATGCAGTCAGCGTCCATGTGGTTGTAGATGTCGTAGTTGCCCATGGCCTGGTCGGTCTGGATGGCAAGTCCCCACAGGACATTCTGCTTGTTGACGTCGTTGACGACCTGGATGTCACTCCAGGAGCCGAGTTTCTGGCCGTTCATGGCGGATTCGGCAGCGGAGAGGGCCGTAGCATAATCGTGCTGCACGAGGGCGTGGCGGGCCTTGAGGCCATAGGCGGCCGCGAGGCTGATGTGGCTCTTGTGCTGCTGGCTGAGCTTGCTCTGGCTCAGGTACTGGATGGCGGCGTCAATGTCATCATTGGCCTGCTTGTAGACGTCGGCCACGGTGCCGCGGCCCTTGCCTTCGGAACCGGCCACGGTGGGCTCGGTATAGAGGGGAACGCCCGGCAGCGTGGTGCCGTACAGCGCACCGTTCTGCTGGTAGGTCTGGACCAGGAACATGTAGCAGAAGGAACGGATGGCGTAGGCCTGTCCCAACACGTAGTTCTTGTAGTCCTCGTCACCTTCCATTTCCTGGTTGGCCAGGATATAGTTGGCGTTGGAGATGACCGTGTAGAAGAAGTTCCACATCTGGTACTGGTGGCCGGCGTTGCCGGTCCAGTCGCCGAAGGTGTCGAAGGCATAGTCATAGTAGAACCAGCCGGATCCCTGGCCATCCATCACATGGTCCTCGCCCTTGAGGTCCTGGACCAGGATGTAGGCAGGCAGACCGCCGTTCTCGGCGCCCCAGCTGGAGCCCCATCCGCCGACGTACAGCAGACGGATCATACCGTTGACGGCAGTCATGGCATTCTCGGCATCCGAGAAGATGGTCGGACCGGACACGCGGTCGGTCGGATTCGTCTCAAGATAGTCCTTTTTGCAGCCGGCGAAGGAGACCAGCGCCAGCACGGAAAGAATGGCAAATATCTTTTTCATATTGTCTTCCGATTAGAAATTGATGTCAACACCCATGGAAAGCGTGCGGGTCGGCGTGTAGCTGTAGCCCGTGCCGCCGGTGAAGTTGTACTGCGGATCCATGCCCTTCAGGGCGGAGAACAACTTGACGTTGTCGGCCGAGAAGTAGACGCGGATGGATTCGATCTTGATGGCGCGCAGCACGCTCGAAGGGATCGTGTAGCCGACGCTGATGTTCTTGATCGCGAAGTAGGAGGCATCGAAAAGATCGTCGTCCGTCAGGGCGACCTGGTAGGAACCGCGGGTCGTGATCTTGGGGATCGAGGTGACGTCGCCCGGCTTCTTCCAGGCTTTCAGGCGGTCGACATGGCCGGCCTCGCCGATATAGCTGTTGTAGAGGAGAGTCTGGTAGACACCGTCGTTGATCTTGCCGCCGATGGAGTAGGTGGTGAGCATGGAGAAGTCGAAGTTGCCGATATGGACGTCGTTGGACCAGGAGCCATAGAGTTTCGGCATACGGCTGCCGACGACGCGCTTGCAGGTGGCTGCCTTCTGATAGCTGTCGGTGACGTATTTCTCACCGGGATTGCCGTCTTCGTCCGTATCCCAGACCCAGTAGAGCTTGGAGCCCGTGGCGGGATCGACACCGGCGGACTCGGGGAGGTAGAAGGACCGCAGGGTCTCGCCTTCCTTGATGATGTAGTTGCCGGAGACGATCTCGGGCTTGTCGGCCAGGTGGAGGACCTTGTTGTGGACGGTAGAGCCCATCCAGGTCATGGTCCAGTGGGCGTTCGCCGTGCGGATGATGTCTCCGCTGAGGGTCATTTCCAGACCGTTGTTCTGCATGTTGCCGATGTTCTTGTCATAGCCGCTGAAGCCCAGGGAGACAGCCATCGGGTATTCCATGAGCATGTCCTGGGTATAGCGGTTGTAGTACTCGATGGAGGCGGAGAGGCGGTTGAACAGGCGGGCTTCGATACCCACGTTGAGGTTCTCGTTCTTTTCCCACTTGAGTTCCTTGCTCTCGAGGGAGGAAACGACGGCACCGGGGTTGGCGCCGTTCGGGTAGCCCAGGTTGTAGAACGCCTGCCATGCATAGAGGCTGCCGATGTTGTCGTTGCCCTGCACACCGTAGGAGGCCTTGAGGGTCAGGTTGTTGATCCAGTCGATGTCCTTCATGAAATTCTCCTGGGAGATACGCCAGCTGGCGCCGACGGACCAGAAGTTACCCCAGCGGAAATCGCGGTGGAAACGGGAAGATCCGTCACGACGGAAGGAAGCCGAGAAATAGTACTTGTCGGCAAAATCGTAGTTGAATCGGGACAGCCAGGACTCCACGCGGTAGTTGTTGGTGTAGGAGTTGGCATCCTGGAGGGTGGTGGCCGGAGCCAGTTCGTAGAGGCCGCCGAACGGGAAGCCGCTCTTGTAGCCCATCAGGTACTGGTACTCATAGGCGTAGGCCTCGTGGCCGGCCAGCAGGTCGAGGTGGTGCAGGCCGAAGGTACGGTCGTAGGTGAGCAGCTGGTTGAAGGTGTAGCTGAAGGTGCGGCCGTCAGCGATCTCGGCGAGACCGCCCAGGCTGACGGCGTTGCCGAAGAAGGGGTTGTAGTAAGTCTTGCCCTTGCTCTGGACCAGGTCGAAGCCCAGGTTGACGCTGAACTTGAGGCCGGCCAGGGGACCCTGCTGCAGACCGCCCAGGTCGATGAAGGTGCGGCCGCTGAGGTTGTCGGATGCGGACAGGTATTTGTCGTCGATCAGGTTGGCCAGCGGGTTCCAGCCGGCGGATGCACCGGCGGGACGGTTCTCGCCCCAGTCGTAAGTCTTCTCACCGTTGACGTCAAGGATGTAGCTGCCGTCGGCGTTGCGCGCATAAAGCGGGAAGATCGGAGCCATCAGCTGGCAGGAATAGAAGACGTTGCTGTAGGCGGTGCTGGAAGAAGCGCTGGTGCCCAGCGTCGTGGAGTTCGTGGTATTGTGGGCGAAGTTGACGTTCAGGCCGGTCTTGAACCAGTCTACGATCTGGCTCTGCACGTTGGCGCGGCCGGAGAAGCGCTCGAAATTCGTCATCTTGACAAGACCCTGCTCGTTGAGGTAGCCCAGGGAGAACATGTACTGGTTGGCCTTGTTGCCACCCGTGACGGTCATCTGGTACTCCTGGCGCACCGGGGCCTTGTCCGTAGCGAGGTCGAGCCAGTCGTCGTTCCACTTGAGGGTGGTGCCGTCCAGGATCTTGCCAGTGCTGTGGTCGAAGAGCTCGTTGACCGGGCGGGAGAAAGGATTGAATTCCTCATTGATGCCGAAGACGGCGTCTGCACCGCGGGACAGGGCGGCGGCAGCCATCGGACCGGCGGCGGCAGCGGAGTAGCCCTCTGCCATGAAGTCATTCTTGTACATGTAGTAGATGTCCTCGGTCCACTGATAGGCGTCGAGGGTCTCGTAGCGCGGAATCGCGCGGGAGGAAACGCCCACGTTGGCCTTGAGCTGTACCTTGGCCCGGCCTTCGCCGCCGCGCTTGGTGGTCACGATGACGACACCGTTGGCGCCGCGGGAGCCGAAGAGAGCACCGGCGGAGGCGTCCTTGATCACGGTCATGGATTCGATGTCGTTGGGGTTGAGGGCGCTGATGCTGCCGTCATAAGGGACACCGTCCACGACATAGAGCGGGGAAGTGGAAGCGTTGAGGGAGCCGAAACCGCGGATGATCACGGAAGCGCCGGCGCCCGGCTGACCGGAACCGGAAGTGGTCTGGATACCGGCGGCGAGGCCGTCCAGGGCCTTCGTGACGTTAGCCACGGTGCGCTTCTCGATCTGGTCGGATTTGATGGTTTGTGCGGAACCCGTGAAGGACTCCTTCTTGGCGGTGCCATACGCGATGACGAGCACGTCGCCGAGGGACTCGGCGTCCGGTTCGAGAGCGACATTGACCGTCCTGCGGCTGCCTACGGCCACCTCTTCGGTCTTGTAGCCGATGGAGGAGAACACGAGCGTCCCGCCGGAGGGGATGGTGATGGTGTAAGCACCGTCAATGTCGGTGACCGTACCCGTCCGGGTGGAACCCTTCAGGACGACGGATGCTGCCGGCATAGGCTCACCGTTTGAAGCGTCCGTGACCGTACCGCTGACGGTGACGTTCTGAGCGAACGCCGCAACGCCAAGCAATACGAACAAAGCGCTGAGAAACAGTTTCGCTTTTTTCATAAGCATTTCTTTTGATTAAACAATAAACTATACTAGTACTACGTTATTACAAAAAAAGGAGCGTTATTTTGTGACATCAGCGGCATTTTGCTCCGGAAACGATTTCGTAAGGAGTATTATATTCGCTGCAGGAAACGGTTCAGACGATGATTTACGCGTATATCAGGGTGAGTACGGCGGAGCAGTCAGGCTCCAGCCAGGAATACGAGATCCGCCAATGGGCCTCCCGCCAGGGGATGAGCATCGACCGGTGGGAGACGGAGTCCGTCTCCGGGACGGTCCCGCCCTCCCGGCGCAAACTGGGACGGCTGATCCGCCGGATGCGGCCGGAAGACCTGCTCGTCTGTACGGAAATCTCACGCCTGGGGCGCAACATGCTGATGATCATGTCGATCCTCAACGACTGCGCCTCGCGGGGCATCCGCATCCACACGATCAAGGACAATTTTGACCTTAATAATAATATAAACTCCAAGATCATCGCGTTCGCCTTCGCGCTGGCCGCAGAGATTGAGCGCAACCTTATTTCTCAGCGCACGCGCGAGGCGCTGGCGGACCGCAAGGCTGCCGGCGTGCGGCTTGGACGGCCGCCGGGAAGTTGCAAGAAGCGTGATGACGTGCTGCGCAATCTGTCCGAAATCCGCTTGCGTATTGATTCGGGGACAACCTTGCTGGAGATTGCGCACGAGTACGGAATACACCGGAATACGCTTGTAAATTACTTAAAATCAGCTGGTTAGGCGAAAACGCAGAAGAAAAAGCAAAAAATGCCGATTGAAGAATAATTACAAATCGAAAGGAAAAAGAATATTTACGCTTCAGTATTTAAATAAAAAATCTTGCAAATTCGCGAAAAATGGCATTTTTGGCTTCTATTTCGCGCCGAGAATCACTTCGTTACGTGCTTACAAATTTGGAATTTTGAAAAATAGTTGCGAACTTGCGAGCCTAAATTGCGTTGGTACAAATAAACGCTCATTTATTTGTATACAAAAAACGCTCTTTTTTTCGAGAAAAAAAAGGTTAGTATAGTTTATTGTTTAATTAAAAAAATGCTTATGAAAAAAGCGAAACTGTTTCTCAGCGCTTTGTTCATGCTGCTCGGTGTAACGCTGCTCGCGCAGAATATCACCGTCCGCGGTACGGTCAAAGACGCTACCACCGGTGAAGCTATCCCTTTTGCTGCAATCCAGATCAAGGGGACGAGCACCGGCTCCGCTACGGACGTCAACGGTGTCTACAGCATTACAGTGCCTTCCCGCGGCGCCCTTGTCTTTTCCTCCATCGGTTATGAGAGCGTGGAGATCGAGGTGGCCGGACGCACAGTGATCGATGTTGATCTGCGCACCGACTCCGAAGCTCTCGAAGACGCTGTCGTGGTGGCCTTCGGTACCAAGCGCAAGCAGGACCTCGTCGGTTCTGTCTCCAGCGTGAAGTCCGAGATCCTCCAGAACAACCAAGCCGCCTCCGTGACCAGCGCCCTTGAGGGTGCCGTCGCCGGTCTCCAGGTCATCACCTCCACCGGCCAGCCGGGCAGCGATGCCTCCATCTATGTCCGTGGTATCGGCTCCCTGAGCGCCAGCAACGCGGCTCTCGTCGTGGTGGACGGCGTGCCTTACAACGGCAGCATCGCCAACATCAACCCGCAGGACATCGAGTCCATCACGGTCTCCAAGGACGCCGTGTCGAACTCCCTGTACGGCTCCCGTGCCGCCGGCGGCGTGGTCATGATTACCACCAAGAGCGGCGCCAAAACCGCCACTAACATCCAGTTCAGCGCCAGTGCCGGTGTCTTGAGCCGCGCCTACAAGGACTACAGCATGGTCACCGACCCCGGTGAGTTCTACCGCCTGACCTGGTACGGTATGCGCAACACCGAGATGTTCGGCGGCGCCACCGCCGAAGAGGCTGCCAAGACGGCTTCCGAAGGCCTGCTCGGCGAACTCGGCGGCTACAACGCATTCATCATCCCGCAGGGCGAGTACCTCGTCAACCTGGACGGTACGCTTAACAAGAATGCCAAGGCCCGCTACAATGATAGCTTCGCCGACGCGATGTTCCAGACGGCCACCCGTCAGGAGTACAACGTCTCCGCTTCCGGCAGCAACGACAAGGTGGACTACTACCTGTCCATCGGCTACCTCGACAACCAGTCCTACATTGTCGGTTCCAACTACAACCGTATCTCCGCACGTGCCAACGTCAACGCCAAGCTCACCAGCTGGCTGCGCGCCGGCATGAACATCGGTTACTCCAAGACCCGCAGCAACGGTATGCAGGAGAGCACCACCGCCGCCTCCAACCCGTTCAGCGTAGCCCGCAGCTGGGCCCCGATCTACCCGGTCCACGCCTACGACGCCAACGGCAATGTCATCCTCAACCCGGACGGCACGCCGATGTGGGATGCCGGTAACGGCGAGACCGTCGGCACCACCAAGCGCCCGACCGCGACCAACCAGAACGTCATCTGCAACCTCTATGAGGATATCCGCCGCTCCACGCTCCACAACGTGACGACCCGTACCTATGTCGAGGCCAAGTTCCTCAAGCACTTCACCGCGATGGTCAACTACAGCTACGACTTCCGCAACAGCGAGGGCCTGACCTACTACACCCCGACCATCGGTGACGGACAGTCCTTCGGCGGCCGCGGCACCCACAGCGCTGGTTCCACCAACGTGACCAACGTCCAGGAGACTCTCGCCTACGACAACATCTTCGGCGACAACCACAACTTCTCCGCCAAGATCGGCCATGAGTACTACCAGTACCACTATCACGGTCTCAGCGGCCAGAAGACCAACTTCTTCGACCCGGCCAACCCGGAGCTCGACAACGGCGGTCCGATGCAGTCCCTGAGCAGCTACACCAACGACCTCAACATCGAGGGTTTCTTCGGCATGGTGGACTACAACTACGCTTCCCGCTACTACTTCTCCGCGGCTTTCCGTCGTGACGGCACCTCCCGCTTCCTCAAGAAATGGGGTAACTTCTGGTCCCTCGGCGCCGGCTGGCGCCTGTCCGCCGAGCCTTTCATGGCCGATACCAAGAACTGGCTGGACGACTTGAAGTTCCGCGCCTCCTACGGTACCCAGGGTAACCAGGAAGTCGGTAACTTCTATCCCGCCCACGACCAGTTCGCAATCACTTGGGACGGTTCCGCCCTCGGTTACAGCTACAGCTACTACGGTAACCCGGACATCTCCTGGGAGAAGCAGAACACCTTTGACGCCGGTGTGGACTTCAGTTTCCTCGGCCGTATCCGCGGCAGCTTCGACTACTTCATCCGCTACACGGACGACATGCTCTTCCAGCGCCCGCTGGCCTATTCCACCGGTGGACGTCCCTACAAGTGGGAGAATATCGGCGCCATGCAGAACAGCGGTATCGAGTTCGACCTCAACTTCGACATCATCAAGAACCGCGACCTTCGCTGGACCCTCTCCGTCATCGGCTCCCATTACAACAACAAGATCGTCCGTCTCCCTGAAGAGAACCGCGCGGATGGTATCACCTCCGGCAACTTCAAACTGATGGAAGGCCGCAACCGCTACGAGTACTTCATCCGCCAGTATGCCGGCATGGATGAGAACGGCAGCGCACAGTGGTGGATGGATACCAAGGATGAGGAAGGCAACGTGACCGGCAGGGAGAAGACCACAAACTACACCGATGCCACCAAGTACTACATCGGCAAGTACGCCCTCCCCAAGATCAACGGCGGTATCAACTCCCAGCTCTACTGGAAGGGTCTCGACTTCAGCATCCAGACCGCCTACCAGCTCGGTGGCTGGTCCTACGACAGCGAATACCTCGACGGCATGAGCATCAGCTACTACGTTGGCCACAACTCCGACCTTTGGAAGACCTACGACCCGGTCAAGAAGACCGGTGAACTCCCGATCTGGAACTCCAACAACTCGTCCAATTCTTACTCCCAGAATTCCGACGCCCACCTCGTGACTTCTTCCTTCTTCAGCATCCGCAACATCACGCTGGGCTACACCCTGCCGAAGGCCATCACGCGCAAGTTCTACGTGGAAGGTCTCCGCATCTTCGTGATGGCTGACAACGTCGCTCTCTTCTCCGCCCGCCAGGGCTTCGACCCGAGAGTTTCCTTCACCGGCGCCAACAGCGGCTTCGGCGGCTACGCCCCGATGCGCACGGTCTCCGGCGGTATCACTGTCACGTTCTAACCAATAGGAGATTATAATATGAAAAAGAATATTACCAGAATCCTGATCGTCCTCTCTGCCGGCGCCGTCCTTTCCGCTTGTATGAAAGACACCCAGCCGACCGAGGTCATTACCCAGGAGCGGCTCGCCGAGGTCATCCAGGCCCACCCCGAGAAGTTCGAGGCGACCATCAACGGTATCTACAACGACTATGCTTCGTGGAGCAATCCCGGCATTTCCCATAACTATTTCGGCCAGAAGGGTTTTGACTATCTCACCTCCCTGCAGGGCAACGACATGATCATGACCGGGCGTTTTGCCATGAGTCTGTATCACTACCTGCTGGACTACTGGCAGCAGGACTACAATGCGACCCTGACGCGCTGGCGTGAGTACTACAACCACATCGCCAACGCCAACAACGTCCTCAAAGTCGCGACCGCCGACCTGACCGACGAGGCCATGATGCGCTACCGCGCCATCGCCCTCGGCATCCGCGGATACGCTTACCTGCAGCTCTCCTACCTGTATCAGTATTCCTACTATGTGGGTGCTGACGACACCGTGTGGGGCAAGGGTAAGAAGTATGACCACTCCAACGACCCGCTCGTCCCGATCATCGATGAAAACGTGACCGAGGACCAGCCGCGCAGCACGGTCAAGGAAGTGTTTGATTTCATGATCGAAGACCTCGAGGAGTCCTACGCCATCTTCAGCGAGATCGGCATGACCCGTTCCGCTTCCCCGACTGACTTTGACGGTTGCGTCGTGGCCAACTATCTTGCCCGCGCCTATATGATCAAGCATGACTGGGCCAATGCCGCCAAGTATGCCAAGGTCGTCATGGACAACTTCCGCATGCTGAACTCCCCTGAGGAGATCCTGCAGGGCTTCAGCGACATCAGCCTGCCTGACGTCGTCTTCGGTTATGACATCACCTCTGATAACAGTGGTATCTACAGGTCCTGGTTCTCCCTGATGGACTACTTCGGTGACGGCTATGCTGGTATCGGTGTCTGGCGTGCCGGTTTCGCCCCGCTGTGCCAGCGCATCTCCGAAGACGATATCCGCATCAACTGGTTCTGTGATCCGCGTACCGATTGGATCCAAATCGCCCAGGTTCCCTACCAGTCCATCAAGTTCATCGGCGCAGGCCGCAGCAATGTTTTGGCAGGCAACTACGAAGGCTGGGAGCTCGGTGACTACATTTACCTCCGCTCCGAGGAAGCCTACTACATGCACGCCGAGTGCCTGGCCCACCAGAATGACCTGAATGGCGCCATCAGCGAACTGGAGGCCATCATGGCCCTGCGTCAGCCCGGCTACAAGTGCGAAGCGACGAACAAGGCCGACTTCCTCGAGGAACTCAACTTCCAGAAGCGGATCGAGTTCTGGGGCGAGGGCATGGAGTTCCTTGACAACCGCCGTCTCAACATCCCGGTGGACCGCACGGATGCTACTTGGGGAAAGGCCAATAACCACCTGGCCGCTGCCCGTTTCTATCACGATCAGGAGGACCGCGAGTTCCTCTATCAGATCCCTATCTCTGAAATCGAGAACAACAAGCAGATCAACGAGGAGGACCAGAACTAGTCCTTATCGAATACCCGAGGGAGGGAGCGGACAATTTGCCCGCTCCTTCCTTTTTGTTTGGCACGGAATTGGTTTTTTCCTGAGAATCGTTATATTTGCGAATTATGAAAAAACATCTGATTCTTCCCGCCCTTCTGATCCTAGGGCTCTGCATCGCCGCCTGCGACAAACAGCCGGCCGCGAATACCAACCCGGACCCTGATCCCACCCCTAGCCAGGAAGAGGTGAACACCAAAAAGACACGCCTGTATGTCAATACGTTCGCCCGTAACTACATGGACCTCTACTACCTGTGGAATGCGGAAATCGAGAAGGACCTCAAGACCTGGAAGGATACCGAAGAGCCCATCGGGAAGGTGCAGAAGATCCGCTACAAGAATGCCAAGGGAGAGGATATTGACCGCTGGACCATGCTGACGGACGATTTCGACAGTTTCTACGGCAGCGTGTCCGGTACCCAGAAGAGTTACGGCTTCGATTTCACCCTGGCCTATTATGACGAAACGACGATTTGCGCCGTAGTGATCTATGTCTATGCCGGCAGCCCGGCGGCCGAGGCGGGCCTGAAGCGCGGCGACCTCATCCTGAAGGTCAACGGCAAGACCATGACGGCGTCCAACTACACTAAGGTGTATCCCGACCTGCTCTCAGGCGAAAAACTCACTGTCGTGATGCCTGACGGCACGTCGAAGACAATCTCCGCCAAGGAGATGTACGAGAACCCCGTCCTTCTGTCAAAGGTCTTCGACTGCGGTGACAAGAAGGTCGGGTACCTGGTCTATACCAGTTTCACCCTGGATTCGTACAAGGACCTGATCGAGGCTTGCAAGGGCTTCAAGGCGGAGGGGGTGACCGAACTGATCCTGGACCTGCGTTACAACGGCGGCGGCTTCTCCCTGGCGGAGCAGTTCCTTGCCTCGATGCTGGCTCCGGAAGAATCCGTAAAGGCCGGCGACATCCTCGCCACCGAAGTCTACAACGCGGACCTGACGGAGTATTTCAAGAGTCGCGGGCAGGACACCAACACCTATTTCTCGACGGAATACAATTTCTCTTCCGGGGACAAAAAGTACCAGTTCAGCACGGACGGAGCCAACATCGGACTGAAGAAACTCTACGCGATCATCGGTTCCGGCAGCGCCTCTGCCTCCGAGGCTCTGCTCTGCGACCTTTACCCCTATATGGACATTACGCTGGTCGGAACGCAGTCCCACGGAAAGTACTGCAGCGGCTTGATGATGGACGGTCCGGGTTTCTACGAGGATAATGCCGAGGCGGTCAAGGCCCAGATGGGCTCTACTGCCGTGACGGAGGGCAAGAAATATACGGACAACTGGGGCCTCTACGTCATGTATTCCCGCTTTGCGGACAAGAACGGAGAGACCCGCTGCATGCCCGACGGCCTCAAGCCGGATGTCGAAGTGGATGACAAGCCCTGGGACGGCTATCAGCTGGGCGAAGCCCAGGAGACCATGCTCGCCGAGGTGCTTAAGCTCTGCGGCTACAAGGCGAAGACCCAGGCGGCGCACCGTCCGGCCGTCCGGCTCGGAGAGCGCATCGAGACGGAGCCGCACCGCGCCGACTTCGGCCGCTTTATCCTCCTCCCGTAGGAATCCTGATTCCGCTGACAGTTTTTTATCTGCCGGGCTGTGATGCGTTCGTATCGCAGCCTGGCCGCGTTTTTAGCTCATTATTACGCGGTTATTATTTAATCTTGTCATTTCCGTGCCTTAATTGTGCTGAGAATGCTGTTTTTATTGGCAAATTAAAATCGGATTGAAATAATAGATAATAAATCGTTATCTTTTACGCAGATATAAATTCGAATCGAAATTAATTTTCTAATAAATAGTTTTAGGTTTTCCGGAAATCCTTGAAATCTAGCCGTTTGTGCCATGTTAGAAATATTATCAATTTTTTGGATATAAAAATTTTTTTTCCGACATTGCACCCAAATTTCGTGTCTTGTTGGGACACGCGACGCGACAACTAGTTACAGTTAGTATAGTTTATTGTTTTATTAAAGGTTAATGCTTATGAAAAAAGCGAAACTGTTCTTCAGCGCTTTGTTCGTGCTGGTTGCGGCGAGTCTGTCCGCCCAGAACATCACTGTCGCCGGTAGGATTACCGATGCTTCCAACGGAGAAGGAGCAGCCTTTGCTTCCGTGCAGGTGCGGGGGACGACCCTCGGTACCATCGCGGATACGGACGGCAACTATTCCCTCAGCGCTCCTGCGGACGGAATCCTCGTGTTCAGTTCCGTCGGTTATGTGACCCTCCAGGTCGCCATCGAGAACCGCCGGACCATCAACGTTTCCATCTCCCCGGACGCCGAATCCCTTGACCAGGTCGTCGTGACCGCCCAGGGCCTCACCCGTAAGGAGAAGGCCATCGGTTACTCCACCGTCAAGATCGAGGGCGAAGACCTGACGATGGCGCGCCAGACCGATCTCGGCCAGTCCCTGGCCGGTAAGGTCTCCGGTGCCCGTTTCTTCTCTTCCTCCGGTGCGACCTTCGACTCCGGCTCCATCGTGCTCCGTGGTACCACGGGCTATAACAGCCGGGCCGGTTCCGAGCCGATCTACGTCGTCGACGGTACGATCACCAACAAGAATGCCGTCAACATGGACGACATCGAGAGCGTCAACGTCCTCAAGGGCCCTGCCGCCACCGCGCTGTACGGTTCCCAGGGTGGCAACGGCGCCGTGATCATCACTACCCGCCGCGCCCAGGCCGGCGAGTCCCGCATCGACTTCAGCCACACTATCACGATGGAGCGGTTCTACAACCACTTCCACCTGCAGACCCTCTACGGCGGTGGTAATTACGGTATCAACGGCCAGACCGACGGTATGGCAGCGGCCAACGCCGACATCGATACCCTGAGCCCTGCCTACCTCTTCGGTAAATACGAAGGCCAGAATGCTGACGGTTCCTACCAGATGGACTACGGTGTCGACGAGAACTGGGGCCCGCGCTACGATCCCAGCGTGCTCGTGGCTTCCCCGCTCTACTACGATCCCACCAGTTCCCATTACATGAAGGCTGATCCGTGGGTGCATGGCCTCGACCTGAACGACCTCTTCCAGACCGGTTGGAACAACACCACCAACATCGCCTTCTCGAAGGGTACCCAGGACCTGCTCACCCGCGTGTCCTTCACCAACAGCTCGCGTACCGGTATCGTGCCGAATTCCAAGGCGGAGCGCCGCTACCTCACGGTCAACAGCAACTTCAAGCCGACCAACTGGTTCCGCATCAACCTCGACTACAAGTTCACGTACCGCTACACCAAGAACGCCTCCGGCGAAGGTTACAGCTCCGATACCAACCAGCTTGACGACTTCACGCAGTGGGCCCAGGGCAACGTCAACCTCAAGGACTACAAGGATTGGGAGCGCCCGGACGGTTCCTGGCGTACCTGGAACCCTTCGGATCCCGTCCACGGTGACCACACGGCCGCTTTCCACGATAACCCGTATGCCATCTATGCCACGGGCAACAGCATGAGCACCTACATCTGGAACGTGATCACGGGCGACGCTGAGTTCTCCCTGCCGTTCAACATCAAGCTCGGCGCCCGCGTGATGGGCAACATCCGCAACGCGACCACGGAGACCAAGTATGCTGACGGTTCCGTCAACTATACTTCCCAGTATACCCAGGGCAAGAACAATACGATGGACCTGACCTACCAGGGTCGTATCACCTGGGGTGACTACTTCTTCAATGACCGCCTGCACGTGGATGCCGCGGCCTTCATCGAGCAGGAGGACTATCACTACACCTCGCTCTCCGCGAACACCTCGAAGGGCTTGACGATCGCCGGGTTGTACAACCTGAACAACTCCAAAGACTACGTGGGCGCTTCCAACAGCGAGACCAACTACAAGACCCGCAGTGTCTTCGGTAATGCTACCGCTTCCTGGGACGACACCTACTTCCTGGATCTGTCCCTCCGTAACGACTGGGATTCCCGTTTGCCGAACGGTGCCAACAGCTACCTCTACGGTGGTGCTTCCGTCAGCGTGATGCTCAGCCAGCTGATCCACGCCGACTGGCTCCGCTTCTGGAAACTGCGTGCTTCCGCCGCACAGGTCGGTTCCACGCTCGGTGCCTATGATACTTCCTATACCTACAGCACCGGCAAGTACAATACGACCATCACGATGTCCAATCCGACCACGCAGCTGAACCAGCAGATCAAGCCGACCATCTCCACTTCCTATGAGATCGGTACGGAGTTCCGTCTGTTCGGCAACCGCCTGCGCGGTGACATCAACCTCTATCGTCGCGACTCCAAGAACCAGATCATCAACGTCAACGTGGCTGCCCAGTCCGGTTACAACAGGCGTCAGCTCAATGCAGGTCTGGTCCGCAACCAGGGTATCGAGTTCGAGTTGGGCGGCACGCCGGTCCAGACCCGTGACTTCTCCTGGGATATCGATTTCAACATCGCCAAGAACGTCAATACGCTCGTGAAGCTCTCCGACCTGATGACCGAGTACAACGCCGGTACTTCCGGATTCAACTACAAGTGGGGATGGCGTTCTGTTGAAGGACAGCCTGTCGGTATCATCTATTCCCAGATCCGTTATATCCGCGACGACCAGGGCCGTCTGGTCCTCTTCCCGACCACGGGTGCCTCCAAGACCCGCTGGGGTGACTATCGTCCCTGGCCGCAGGGCGCGGGCTATGAGAGCCAGGTCAACAAGAACAAGGATATCGGTAACTTCCAGCCTGACTGGACGGGCGGTTTCCGCACCAGCCTGCGCTACAAGAGCCTCTCGCTGGCTGCTTCGTTCGACTTCTCCATCGGCGGTGACATCATCTCCTACACCAACCTCTGGGGTGAGGCCGTCGGTATGCTGGACATCACCGCAGCTGTCAACGACAAGGGTGTCAACGTCCGCGAGCCGGTCGCCAAGGGCGGCGGTGTCCGTGTGGACGGTGTGGATCCTGACGGAAACCCGCTCACGACCTACATCAACGCCTGGTACTACTTCTACTACAAGCAGCAGTACGACCTTGATTCCTGGATCTACAAGCGTACGTACCTGAAGATGCGCGAACTTGCGCTCAACTACTCCGTGCCCCGGAACATCATCAACAAGGTCAAGGGCATCTCCGCTGCCAGCGTGTCGCTCATCGCGACCAATCCCTGGCTGATCTACTCCGCCGTTCCGAATATCGACCCGTCCGAGTCCGGTTCCAACTGGCAGGAAGGCGGCCAGGCCGCATCCACGCGCTCCTTCGGTCTGACGGTTAAGCTGACGTTCTAATTAAAACAGGAGGAATCAATTATGAGAACCTATATCAAATCCATCTTTACCGTTGCAGTCCTTGCCGTCGCCCTGACGGGATGCGCCAAGTTCGGTGATTTTGGCGATATCAACAAGAGCCCCAACAACGCGAGCGACCCCAACACGGGTATGTTCTTCGCCGCCTCCGCTCTCCAGGTACGCAACACGATCATGACATCCAACTCGTATGATCCCTGGATGCAGCTCTGGACCGGCTATATCGCCGAGGCCATGAACAACCAGTTCGGCTCCCTGACCAGTACCTCGACTTTCAGCACCAGCACCTATTACCTCTCCATCATGGGCCAGATGAACAAGATCATCGCGCTCAACCAGGACGAGGCCACCAAGGATGCGTCTTATGTCAAGGCGTTCGGATCCACGGAGAACCAGATCGCCCTTGCGATGACCTACAAGGCCTTCTTCATGATGATGGCGACCGATATCGTCGGCCCGCTGCCTTATTCGGAAGCCTTCAAGGGAGACAGCGAAGATATCTGGGAGCCCAAGTTCGACTCCGTGCAGGACATCTACACCGCTCTGGATAACGAGCTCAACACCGCTTATGCCATGTTCAATGTGAACGGCACGCTGAGCAGCAACTACGACATCCTCTACCACGGTGACGTCGCCAAGTGGAAGAAGTTCAACGCCGCCGTCCGTATGATGCTGGCCATCAAGCTCTCCGACGTGGATCCTGCCACGGGCAAGTCCCGCTTCGCCAAGGCTTACTCCGACGGATCGATGACCAAGGTCGAAGACGGTCTCCATTACACCTTCTCCACCCAGTCCTCCGCCTGGTTCTACGGCATCGGCAACAAGAACCTCACGGCCGCCAACAAGCGTTTCGGCCCGAACAAGTTCTTCATCGAAGCACTCAAGGAATACAAGGACCCGCGCCTGTTCTCCTACTTCACGCTGGACGGCTATCTCGGCAAGCGTGAGGGCGACCCGAAGGATTTCGATGCCTACCATGGCATTACGTTCGGTCAGCCGACCAACAACCCGGTCATCGAGGATGCCAGCAAGGCTTGCTCCGTGGCTGACCGTTATTGCGAGGCCCTGGCCACCTACGGCGTGATCACCACCGCCCGCATCCTCCTTCTCGAAGCTGAAGCCGCACAGCGCGGCTGGATCAGCGCCGATGCCAAGACCCTCTACGAGGCCGGCATCAAGGCTTCCTTCGAATTCGAGGAAGTGGACGGGGCTGACGAATACATCGCCGCCCACCCGCTCCCGTCCGATGGGGCCGAGGCCATCAAGGAGATCGTGATGCAGCGCTGGTTCGCCGGCTTCTTGAAGAACGGTGTCGAGACCTGGTCCGACTGGCGTCGTACCAACGTCCCGAAGCTCCCGCTCACGGAATACCAGGCCATCTCCGCCGCCGGTTCGACCTATCCGGTCCGCCTGGCTTACGGTACGGACATGGATTCCAACCCGGATCAGCGTGATGCCGCTGTCGCAACCCTCCTTGGCGGTAGCAATACGCCTTGGACCCGCCTGTGGTGGGATGTCGCCGACAACGACTAAACTTACCAGTATTACGTTTTCAGAAAACCCCGGAAGGATCGCTTCCGGGGTTTTTGTCATACGTTGACCCAGTGGATCCGGGTGCCGGAGCGCTCCATCCCGCGGAACCAGGTCATCTGCCGCTTGGCGAACTGGTGGATGGCCGTGGCGAGCTGCTGACGCATCTCCTCATAGGAGAGGACTCCCTGCAGGTAGAGCGTAACGAATTTGTATTCAAGGCCATAGGAGATGAGCGTCTCGGCAGGGACACCGCTTTCCAGCAGGCCGCGGATTTCGTCCACCATGCCCTCCTGCAGGCGGGCGTCGAGCCGGGCGTCGATGCGCGCGTTGCGGGTGTCCCGGTCGACGAGCGTGCCGATGAAGAAAGGATGCCGGGGGAGTCCTTCTCGCGCAGGCGCCTCCCCGCGGGCGGCGCTCAGGGGCTTGCGCTCCGAGAAATCGTAACCGCGCGTGACGGCGTTGATGTACATCCCCGTGCCGCCGCAGAGGACGGGCACGGCGCCGCGCGCACGGATGTCGGTCCAGACCCGGATGAAATCCTGCTGGAACTGCCAGACATTGTACTGCGCGCCCGCCGGGGCGATGTCGATGAGGTGGTAGGGGACCGGGCCGTATTCGGCGAGGTCCTTGCCCGTGCCGATGTCCATCCCGCGGTAGACCTGCCGCGAGTCGGCGGAGATGATCTCTCCGCCCAGTTCCTGTGCCAGGGCCACGGCATAGCGGGTCTTGCCGGAGGCCGTGGGGCCCAGGACGACGACGAGGTCGCATGCGCCGGAGGCGCAGTCGCGCCTGAGCTGTGCGAGGTCCAGCTGCTCGGGCACGGGCAACTCGGCGGGGATGCTGTGTTTGAGGCGGGGCATGGCGGGGGATTATTCGCGTTCCATCTCGCGGCGGATGTCCTTCTCCTTGATGGTGGCGCGCTTGTCGAACTCTTTCTTACCCTTGGCCAGCGCGATGTGCAGCTTGGCGAAGCCGTTGGCGGCGACATAGGCGCGCACGGCCACAATCGTGAGGCCCTTGGTCTTGACTGCCTGGGCAAGGTGCTTGAGCTCGCGCCGGGTCAGCAGGAGCTTGCGGTCGCGCATGGGTTCGTGGCTGCTCCATGCCGAGGCCCAGAAATAGGTGGCGATGTTCATCCCGCGCACGTAGAGCTCACCACCCGAGAAATAGCAGTAGGCATCCTGGAGCGAGGCCTTGCCGGCGCGGATGGACTTGATCTCCGTCCCCACGAGCACGATGCCGGCGTCGTACTCCTCGAGGAACTCGTAGTCGAACGACGCCCGCTTGTTGGTGATGCGCACCTGCGGTTTCTTCTTGTCCTTGGGGGAACTCATAGGCCGAAGGCTTGCTTGATGCGGTCCACGCTGTCGAGCAGCTCCCAGCCGAAGAACTGGATGCCGTCCCGGACATAGGGCTTGCGGCCCATGTGGCCGTAGGCGGCCGTGGGTTCGTAGATGGGGTTCTTGAGGCCGAACTTGCGGATGATCGCTGCGGGACGCAGGTCGAAGAGTTCGCCCACCTTGCGGGCGATCTCCGCGTCGGAGGCCTGCGTGTGGCGGGTGCCGTAGGTATCCACGAAGATGCTGACGGGCTCGGCCACGCCGATGGCGTAGGCCACCTGCACGAGGCATTCATCGGCCACGCCGGCGGCCACGAGGTTCTTGGCGATGTAGCGGGCGGCGTAGGCGCCGCTGCGGTCCACCTTGGACGGGTCCTTGCCGGAGAACGCGCCGCCGCCGTGGGCTCCGCGCCCGCCGTAGGTGTCTACGATGATCTTGCGGCCGGTCAGGCCGGTGTCGCCGGCCGGGCCGCCGATGACGAACTTGCCGGTGGGGTTGACGTGCAGGATGGCATTGCCGTCGAAGAGCCGCGCCGTGCGTTCCGGCAGGGAGGCGATCAGGCGCGGGAGGACGATCTCCCGAACATCTTTCTCTATACGCGCGCGCATACGAGTGTCATCCGTGTCGAACTCGTCGTGCTGCGTGCTGAGGACGATGGTGTGGACGCGCACCGGGGTGCGGCGTCCCGTGAATTCGATGGTGAACTGGGCCTTGGCATCCGGCCGCAGGTACGGCATCAGCTCCGCATGGTTGTGGCGGATGTCCGCGAGGGTCTGAAGGAGACGCTGCGAGAGGGACAGGGCGAGGGGCATGTACTCCTCGGTGTCCGTGCTGGCGTAGCCGAACATCATGCCCTGGTCGCCGGCGCCCTGGTCTTCGGGTTGCTCGCGTACCACGCCGCGGTGGATGTCGGCGCTCTGCTCGTGGATGGTGGAGATCACCCCGCATGAGGCGGCGTCAAAGCCGTATTCGGCCTTGGTGTAGCCGATGCGGGAGATCACGCGGCGGACCGTGGCGGGGATGTCTACATAGGCGTTCTCGCTGGCGACTTCGCCGCCCACGACCACAAGTCCCGCGGTGCAGAAGGTTTCGCACGCGACCTTGGCTTCCGGGTCCTGCCGGAGGAATTCGTCGAGGATGGCGTCTGAGATCTGGTCGGCCACTTTGTCGGGGTGGCCTTCGGAGACGGACTCCGATGTGAAAAGGTGGTTCATCTTTTTAGCATTTTTGACGAGGTTGCAAGCGGTCAAATCTGTCCTCGTTAGGTTGTAAATCGCGGCAAATATACGAATATTTGTTGATAAAAAATCGGCAAAGCGTTTGCCCTTTTCATTTTACTGAATTATCTTTGCGGCGCGTATAAGAACCTGGCCGACAAATTATAGTATTATAATATTATCAAACAATCATGAAACAAACCATCAAGAGCCTGTTGCTGTCTTTCGCAGCAATGCTTTTTGTTGTGTCTGCCTCTGCGCAGGTGACAACCTCCACGCTGAACGGCAAGGTCTCCGACAAGAGCGGAGAGCCCATTGCCGGCGCGGCCGTCGTCGCAGTCCACACGCCTTCCGGCACGCAGTACTATGCTGTGGCCAATGCCGAAGGCCGTTTCTCCATCAACGGTATGCGTACCGGTGGTCCGTATTCCGTCGAGGTCAGCTGCCTGGGCTTCAACAGTGTGACCTACACTGACATCACGCTCCAGCTCGCTGAGGCCTACTCGCTCAATGCCACGCTGTCCGATGACACGCAGATGCTCAACGAGGCCATCGTGATCTCCACCGCCGCTTCCCGGTTCCCGACCGAGAAGACCGGCGCCGCGACCAACATCAACAGCGCGCAGATCACGGCCGTCCCGACGGTCAGCCGCAGCATCACCGACGTGACCCGTCTGTCCCCTTACGGCGGCAACGGCATGACCTTCGCCGGTGCTGACCCGCGTACCGCCAACTTCACCGTGGACGGTGCCAACTTCAACAACAACTTCGGCCTCTCCGGGGGCCTCGTCGGCGGCGGCAGCCCGATCTCCATCGACGCCATCGAGGAGATGCAGGTCGTGATCTCCCCGTATGATGTCCGCCAGACCAACTTCATCGGCGGCGGTGTCAACGCGATCACCAAGTCCGGTACCAACACCTTCCGCGGTACCGCCTATGTGTATCACCGCAACGAGAACATGCGCGGCGACACCATCGACGGAGAGCAGATCTCCGGTGCCCGTGAGAAGGACCGCAACACCACCTACGGTTTCACCCTGGGTGGCCCGATCATCAAGAACAAGCTCTTCTTCTTCGTCAACGCCGAGCGTTCCCAGATCCCTACCGTGGTCAACCGCTGGCAGGGTTCCACCAACGGCGTCGCCGATGCGGACAACTTCATTTCCCGCACCACGCAGGCCGACCTCAAGCGCGTTTCCGATTTCGTGAAGAGCAAATACGGCTACGACACCGGTTCCTGGACCAGCTTCCCGGCCAATGAGGACAACACCAAGATCCTGGCCCGCATCGACTGGAACATCAACGACAAGCACAAGCTCGCCCTTCGCTACAACTACACGCTGAACAACTCCTGGAACAGCCCCAACGGCACCTCCATGGACGGCGGTACCCGTATGTCCGGCAGCCGTATGTCCCAGTACTCGATGTCCTTCGCCAACTCCATGTACTCCAACCGCAACAGCGTGGCCACCTGGTCCCTCGACCTCAACAGCCGCCTGAGCGACAACCTCTCCAACCAGTTCCTGGCCACCTATTCCAAGGTCGAGAACCCGGTCCGCGGCACCAACTCCGCCGAGTTCCCGTTCATCGACATCCTCGACGGTGACCTGCACGAGGACGGCATCGGGACCAACAACTACATGGCCCTCGGTTACGAACTCTTCACCTGGACCAACTCCGTCAACGAGATCAACGCCAACATCAAGGACGACCTGACCTACTACGTCGGTGACCACAAGATCACGGCCGGTGCCAGCTTCGAGTACCAGCTCGCTGACAACCACTATATGCGCGAGGGTACGGGCTACTACCGCTACAACTCCGTGAGCGACTTCCTCAACGGCGCCACCCCGGAGATCGTGACCATGACCTACGGTTATGACGGTGAGCAGCGTCCTGCCGCTGCCGTGCGTTTCTACAAGGCCGGCCTCTACGCCCAGGACGAGTGGAACGTCAACGACCGCTTCAAGCTGACCTACGGTGTACGCATGGACGGCCTGTTCTTCAACAACAACGACCTGATGACCAACGCGGCCATCTACAAGCTCAGCTACTATCCCAAGACCGCTGATTATACCGAGCAGCACATCGACACCGGCAAGTGGCCGACCTCCAAGGTGACCTTCTCCCCGCGTATCGGTTTCAACTGGGATGTCCTTGGTGACAAGTCCCTCCGCGTCCGCGGTGGTACCGGCCTCTTCTCCGGCCGTCTGCCGCTCGTGTTCTTCACCAACATGCCGACCAACGGCGGTCTGGTGCAGTACCGCGCCGAGGTCAACGCCCGGAACGCCGCCGCCCGCGGCTTCTCGATGGATACCTTCAACGGCGGCCTCGTGACCGACGCCAACGGCAACGCCACGGTCGACGCCCTGATCAAGAAGCTCACCGGCCTGGGCTATCCCAGCACGGTCAAGCCTGAGGACGGTACGGTGCCCAGCAGCATCGCCGCCATCAACCCGAAGTTCCGCATGCCGCAGGTCTGGAAGAGCTCCCTGGCCGTCGACTATTCCTTCCCGACGTCCTTCCCGTTCTCCGTCGAGGTGGAAGGCATCTTCAACAAGACCGTCAATGCCGTGTCCGTCTGCGACTGGAGCATGCCTGACGTGGGTGGCTTCGCCCGCTTCAACGGCGTGGACAACCGCCCGATCTATCCTGCCGGCTACCGCACCAACACCAAGGCCTTCGTGCTGGAGAACACCAGCCACGGCTACGGCTGGTCCGGCAGCGTCACCCTCAACGCCCGTCCGACCGACGGCTTGAGCCTCATGGCAGCCTACACGCACTCCGTGTCCAAGGAAGTCACCGGCATGCCGGGTTCCGACGCCGAGTCCGCCTTCACCTACGTGCCGACCGCCGAGGGTCCGAACTACATTCCGATCCACAACTCCCAGTACATGACCCCGGACCGCTTCATCGCCTCCGCGACGGCTCATGACAAGAGCGGCAACCACTACAGCCTCATCTACGAGACCTGGCGTGGCGGCTACAACTACTCCTACATGATGGCCAACGACATGAACAGCGACGGTTACAACTACGACGCCCTCTACATCCCGACGGACGGCGACGTCTCTTCCCGCGCTTTCCGCTTCGTGTCCAACGACGACGCCACCCGCTTCATGGACTATGTCCACAAGGACAAGTACCTGAGCAAGCACCAGGGCCAGTACGCCGAGCCGTACGCCGTGTACTCCCCGTGGGTGCACCGCATCGACCTGAGCTACAAGCACGACTTCACCGTCAAGATCGGCAGCTCCGTCAACACCCTGCAGCTCAGCGTGGATATCAAGAACCTGCTGAACCTGTTCAACTCCAGGTGGGGTGTGAGCAAGTTCCTCAACCCGGCCATCGGTACCGATGCCCGTATCCTCAAGTATGAAGGCGTCGACGCAGACGGTTATGCGACCTTCTCCACGCCGGCCTCCATCAGCGGCAGCACGCAGACCTGGACCCTCAACCACGGTATCGGCCAGTGCTGGTATGCTTCTGTCGGTCTCAAATATCTGTTCAACTAATCACACGGACATCCCATGAAAGCAAAATACATTTTCGCTTCCCTGATCGCAGCTCTCGCCGTGCTGGCCGGCTGCCAGAAAGAAGAGGCCGTCCACTACCTCAGCACGGTGAAGGTCAGCTCTTCCTATGTCGCCGTTCCCCTTGACGGCGGTTCCAACGAGATCACCGTCGATGCGACGACCAGCTGGACGATTGCCGACATGCCGTCCTGGCTGACCGTCAACCCGACTTCCGGCTCCGCCGGACAGACCAAGGTCACCTTCTCCGCTCCCAAGGCCCTCGACGGCCGCACCGCCGAGATCCATCTCTCCTGCGGCAACAAGGTGCAGAATATCAACGTGATCCAGGGCCTCTCCACGGTCTCCACCGCCACTTGCGCCGAGGTGATCGCCGGTCCGGACAGCAAGACTTACCGCGTCAGCGGTGTCGTGACCAGCATCGTCAACACGACCTACGGCAACTGGTATCTCAACGACGGCACGGGAGAGGTCTATATCTATGGTACGCTCGACTCCAAGGGCAACACCAAGAACTTCCTGAGCTGGGGCCTCGAGGTCGGTGACGAGATCACCGTCGAGGGCCCGAAGACCACCTACAACGGTACGGTCGAGCTCGTGGACGTGACCGTGATCAAGATCAACAAGTCCCTCATCAAGGTCGCTGAGATCGATCCTGAGGATGCCCAGCTTCCTGTCGAAGGCGGCAGCTTCACCGTCACCCTGGACAACAAGGGCAACGGCGTGTATGTCGAGATCCCCGAGGACGCCCAGGATTGGCTGTTCATCTCCTCGGTCGCCGGCAACGTGGTGACCTTCAAGGCCGCTGCCAACGAAGGCGGTGACCGCGAGACCACCATCACCTTCAAGACCACCGACGGCAAGAAGGACTACACCGCCCAGCAGGCTCTCAGCCAGAAGGGCGCCATCGTGGAGTGCTCCCTGGCCGACTTCCTGGCCGCCGAGGTGGGCAGCACCCAGTACCGCCTCACGGGTGTGATCGCCAGCGTGGCCAATGCCACCTACGGCAATGTCTATATCCGTGACTGGTCCGGCGAAGCCTATGTCTACGGCATCGGCGCCAAGGGTGACTTTGAGAAGCTCGGCCTCAAGGTCGGTGACATCGTGACCCTCGTGGGCAAGCGTGGCGAGTACAAGGGCAGCGCCCAGATGACGGGTGGCCAGTATGAAAGCCACATCGCCGTGACCGAGGTCAGCCTGGCTGACTTCCTCGCCAAGGAGGACAACCCGAACGTGTACTACATGGTCACCGGTACGATCAAGGATATCGCCAACCCGACGTGTGGCAACCTCTATCTGACCGACGGCACCACGGACCTCTATGTCTATGGCTGCTATCCGGGTTGGGGCGCCACGGGCGACAACTGCAAGGGCCTCATCGAGAAGGCCGGCATCGTCGCTGGCGACCAGCTGACCGTCATCGGTGTGAAGAGCACCTACAAGGGTACTCCGCAGGTCAACAACGGTATCTACTTCTCCCACAAGTCCGCCAACGCGGAATAAGCGGGAGCGCTGAATAATATTTATCTACTTCCAAAGGAACCGGTCCCCATGGGCCGGTTCCTTCTTGTTTCATTGGAATCCCGTGAACTCGCCGCGGCTATGCGCGCCGTGGCCGTTTTATGTAATTGGCTGATATTTAGTATGATGGCGGATCAAACCGGGTCGATTTTACGCCGGTTTGATTTGATAAAGCGTTGATATCCAGCCATTAGCGCAAAACACCCTTCTGCGAGGCAGGTGAGAGGTTGTGGATTTGTGGCGTTTAAATATTTGATTATCAGTTTACAATAAAAACACGGGTGCTATTATCGAGCACCCGAGTCTCCGCAGGTTGTTGATAATCAGCGAATTACTTGCCATGACGTATGTATCAGGTGCTCAGTGCTCCTACTCTCCAACTCCGGTAGCATCTTCCGGGCAACCGGAGGCGCGGAGCGAGCCCCAACAGCTCGCTCCGCTGCCTCCGGTAACTGCTGCGCTCGGTATTGCGCGGCAGTGGTGCCCCCGGGTGATCGGACAATCCCTGACTTTTACTCTCAAGACCTCGCCTCCGGGAGCAGCCGCGCCCCGTTATGCACGGCTGCGATTCGGCCTCCGCCCCGGTCGCCCGCTGCGGCTATGCGCGCCGCGGCGAACGGTTTGGATACCAGTCCGGGCTTCCGTCTGCCCGGGACCGAAAGACCTCCTCTGGCAGTGCATTGACCAGAAACCGGACCATCTGCTTCTGTGGGTATCACCACTAAAAGATCTTGAGAAAAGTGTTTGTCTTTCTCCAGAATGGAGGATCTTGAGGCGGGGGAGTTATTGTCTAGAATTGAGTAAATTCTTAACTTTGTAAGCTATGAAACATACGAATCCCGTTCTGATCATATGCCTGCTGGGCGCCATCCTGTCCGGCTGCGGCAAACAGGCTCCCGCGAGCCTGAATATCCTGTCTACTGTCGTCAACCTGCCGGCTGAGGGCGGGTCGGAGGAGGTCTCGATTATGACCAACCAGGAATGGTCCGTCTCTTCGAACCAGCCCTGGCTGCGGATCGCCCCGGCTTCCGGGTCTGGCTCGGACTCCTATCAGGTCCTGACGGTCTCCGCCACGGAGAACCTGGAGGAGGGGTCGCGGAAGGCTGAGGTGACGGTAACTGCCGGCGACCTGACGCGGATGATCAGCGTGACCCAGGCCGGTACGCCGCGTTTCACCATCGCGGATTTCAAGGCCAAGAAGGTCGACAAGACCACCTGGTATAAGCTCACGGGTGAGATCGCTTCGATTGCCAACGAGACCTACGGCAATTTCTATATCTTTGACGACACGGGCTATGTCTATGTCTACGGCCTGGGGGAGAAGCAGGTCGCTTCCAACGACCAGTCTTTCTCGAAGCTGGGACTCAAGGTGGGCGACGTCGTCACGATGATGACCCTGCGCAGCGAGCACAACGGCTTGATCGAAGCCGGCGGCCAGACGCCGGCCTACTTCGTCTCCAAGACAGCGGGCTCCTACAAGCTGGGCAAGAAGGTCTCCTCGACCCAGGCCGGCTGGTTGGAGCTTCCGGCCACTTCCGCCTCGGACGGCCAGGACCTGCTGATCCACGGTTTCCCGGACGGCGGCCGCAACTACGCCGCTTACTGGGACTACAAGAACCTGGTGGCGTCGTGGGTGGCCTACCCGCTCTGCGCCGGCAATATCGGCACTTCCGGCGGACGCACGGACTCCTTCGCCCTCGACCCGCTCCTGCCGCGCGACAAGCAGCCCTACATCCCTTCTGCCTTCAAGAGCGGCAATGCCTCCGGCTCCTATGACCGCGGCCACCAGATCCCGTCCGCGGACCGGCTGGACTGGCGCGTGAACCTCGAGACCTTCTTCGGCACCAACATGACCCCGCAGGACAACGGCCTCAACGGCAACGCCTGGGGCTCGCTGGAGATCAAGGTCCGCAACTGGGCCAAGAGCTCCGCGACGGACACCCTCTATGTGGTGACGGGCTGCACCGGTGCCGACGTGGCGGCGAAGTACGTCCTCGACTATGACGACAAGCACATCGCCGTCCCGGCGGGCTACTACAAGGCCCTGCTCCGCCTGTCCAAGGACAAGAAATATACGGCCCTGGGCATCTACTACGACAACAAATCCAGCAATGACACGAACTTCAAGGGCCTGTCGATGAGTATCGACGAACTGGAGAAGAAGGTTGGCGTGGACTTCTTCGTCAACCTCCCGGACGACGTGGAGAAGGCCGTCGAGGCCGCCAAGCCCGCCGACGAGTCCTGGTGGTGGAACAACTAGCGCTGAGATGAAGAACCTGAGCCTGATAACCGCCGCCCTGCTGGTACTGTCCGCCTGTACGCAGGTGAAACCTTTCACCTTCGTGCAGATGAGCGACACCCAGATCGGTTTCATGGACCGGTCGGAACGCTATGCCCGTTCCGATACCCTGATGCGGAAAGCCGTGGAGGCCGTCAACGCCCTGGAGCCTGCCCTGGTGGTGCTGACCGGGGATATGATCGACGATCCTTACAGCACGGTGCAGGATTCCATCTACCGCGTGCGGATCGCCGAACTGCAGGCACCGCTCTACCTGCTTCCCGGCAACCATGACATCAAGCCTTTCAACGAGGAGAACCACGCACACTACCTGGACTGGCGCGGCTATGACCGCTTCTCCTTCCGGGAGAACGGCTGCGCTTTCATCGGATTTGACTCCAACTGCATCCAGGACGGTGCGGAAGAGTTCGAAGCGGCGCAGTTCGCCTGGCTCCGGGAGGAGCTCAAGAATGCCCGGAACGCCCGGTACACCTTCGTCTTCCTGCACTGCCCCGTGGTCCGCGAAGCGGCGGACGAGCGGGAGGACCATTTCAATTTCCCGATGTCGAAGCGCAGGCAGTACCTGGACCTCTTCAAGGAGTACGGCGTCGATGCCGTGTTCGCGGGCCACTGCCACCAGGATTATGCCGGTGAGTGCGAGGGGATCCGTCTCTACACGGCCGGCCCGGTGGGCAGCGCCCTGGGGCGCGCCCGGTCCGGCTACCATGTCATCCGGGTAGACAGGGATGACTTCACCGTAACGTATGTACCCACCCGAATATGAGAACCAAGCAGATTTTCACCTTCCTCTCCGTGCTGGCCTTGCTGGTATCCTGCTCCGTGCGGATCCCGGACGATGCCTATGTCATCGGATTCTACAACGTGGAGAACCTCTTCGACGCCGAGCATGACCGGGGCAAGAGCGACCAGGCCTTCCTGCCGGACGGCGAGAACAACTGGACGCAGGAGAAATATGAGAAGAAAGTCGTCAACATCGCCGAGGTGATCAAGGCGATGGCGGACAGGAACGGCCGCTGGCACAGCATCCTCGGCCTTGCCGAGGTCGAGAACGACCGCGTCCTGGAGGCGCTGGTCGCCGACCCGCAAATCGCTGAGGCCGGCTATGAGTTCGTGCATTTCGAGGGACCGGACGTGCGCGGTATCGACTGCGCGATGCTCTACCGCCCGGCGCAGTTCCGCGTCCTGGAGACGCGCACCCTGCCCTATGATTTCAATACCAGGAGGGGGATCGTCTTCGAGAAGACCCCGGAGGAGCAGCGCGCCTTCAAGACGCGCGACGTGCTCTTCGTGCGCGGCCTGCTCGACGGCGTCCCGTTCGCCGTCTACGTGTGCCACTGGCCTTCCCGCACCGGCAACAAGGGTTCCGACCTGCGCTGCCGCGCCGCCGAGATCGTCTACGACGACATCCAGGCGGTGGAGAAGCGCCATCCCGGTATCAAGGTCGTCGTGATGGGCGACATGAACGACAATCCCGAAGACGTGTGCATGACCGAGTGGCTGCGCGGCCGAGAGACCATCGAGGAGATGCAGGCGGGCGACCTCTTCTCCCCGTTCCTGCGCATGCACAAGGACGGCTTCGGTTCGGAGGAGTACCACGGCGAATGGAACATCTTCGACTGCATCTTCGTCAACGGCGCCCTGGCGGCCCCTACGGACGGCAGCCTGCGGATCCAGAAGAGCGATCCTTTCCACTACGGCTACATCTTCGATGCGCCCTTCCTCATCCAGCAGGAGGGCCGCTACGCCGGCACGCCGAAGCGCACCATCTCCGGCGGACAGTTCATGGACGGCTATTCCGACCACTATCCCACGTATATCGTAATCAGTAATCAATAATGAAAAAAATCCTGACCTTAGCGGCCATCATCCTTGCCATGACAGCCTGCACCAAACGTGTCAATCCCTTCCTGACCGAATGGGACACCCCCTACGGCATCCCGCCGTTCGACCAGATCCTCCCCACCGACTACATCCCCGCCATCAAGGCCGGCATCGAGCAGCAGAACGCCGAGATCGCGGCCATCACCGCCAATCCGGATGCGCCGACCTTCGAGAACACCATCGTCCCGCTGGAACTCTCCGGCCGGATCCTGGCCAAGGTCTCCGGCGTGTTCTACAACATCACCGAGACCGACCGTACCGACGAGCTGAGCGCCGTCGAGGAGGAAGCCATCCCCCTGATGAGCGACCACGAGAACAACATCAACTTCAACAAGGCCCTCTACAACCGTGTGGCGGCCGTCTACAACGGCGACCAGAGCGGGCTGACCCGCGAGCAGCAGATGGTCCTCAAGAAGCATTTCGAGGGCTTCGAGCGCGAGGGTATCGGCCTCCCGGAGGAGCAGCAGGCCCGCCTGCGCCAGATCAACGCCGAGATCGCCACCAAGACCCAGAAGATCGGCAACAACATCCTCGCCGAGTCCAACGACTTCAAGGACAAGTTCGGCTTCAGCGTGTCTGCCTATCCCGACAAGATGACCACCACGGAGGACCGTGAGCTCCGCCGCCAGTACAACGAGGCCTACACTTCCCGCGGCCACCGCGGCAACGAGTATGACAACCGCCAGCTCCTGCTGGAGGTGCTCGACCTGCGCGCTGAGAAAGCCAAGATTTTGGGCTATCCCAACGCCGCCACCTACATCCTCTCCAACAAGATGGCGCACGACCCGCAGACCGTCGACGAGTTCCTCGCCGGCATCATGGACGCGGCCGTGACCCGCGCCAAGGCGGAGCGTGCCGAGCTGCAGGCGATGATGGACCGCGACATCAAGGCCGACAAGCTCCCCGAGGGGTCCCGGATCGAGCCTTGGGACTGGTGGTATTATGCCGAGAAGGTCCGCAAGGAGAAATACGACCTCGACGAGTCCCAGACCAAGCCGTACTTCCACGTCGACAGCGTGCGCAACGGCATCTTCACCAACGCGCACATCCTCTACGGGGTGAACTTCGAGGAGCTCAAGGACGTACCCGTCTACAACCCGGAGGTCAGGACCTACAAGGTGACGGCCGCCGACGGCTCCCTGGTCGGCATCTTCACCACCGACTACAAGCCCCGCTCCAGCAAGCGCGGCGGTGCGTGGATGAACAACATCCGCGACCAGTACTTCGACGCCCAGGGCAATGAGGTGCGTCCGATCATCGTCAACGTCTGCAACTTCTCCGACGACTACCTCAGCATCGACGAGGTGGAGACGGCTTTCCACGAGTTCGGCCACGCCCTGCACGGCCTGCTCACCCAGTGCCACTATCCGTCCGTGAGCGGCACCAGCGTGACCCGCGA
>JAEEGI010002671.1_pt1 | contig 43267 bp, 31 predicted proteins | sample 8958751 | NCBI WGS metagenome assembly JAEEGI01 (sample SAMN16246545, study PRJNA631951) | gut metagenome | biome: gut microbiome; feature: rumen; material: KS-attached | host: Bos | place: Iran: Karaj | collected 2018-10 | reverse complement strand
TGCCAGAAGAATAGTAATCACGAATGACGGACAACTTGAACTCTTCACTGTACCTTTGATAATTTTTACTCATAATAGATAAACTTTATTGGTTTTTAATTGTGTCTATCTATATCAGTATAAGTCAGCACGGTTTTCGTATGTTTCTACTGTTTCAGTTAGTGACTGGAAACAACGTCCAGAAAACCAGAATAAAATGCACCCTCAAAAACCGTGAGTTAACTCAAATCATCGATCGAGTTAACTCAGAAGACAAATCGAGTTAACTCACGTATTTTTATACACTGATTTATATACTGACGAAAAGGGCTGAAACTCCAAATAGATTCCAGCCTAAATCTTTATTCCGGCTTAATATTTTGCGGATAGTAGTTATCTCGAAATAGCGTATTAATTTAATCTCTTTTCTGTTGATAAATTGTATAAATACTGTGATTGATTTTACACATCTTTCGGCATTTGGAATCCAGCTGATTGTGACAACTCCTTTTGAATAACGCCTATATTGTTTCTCTAAACGTGCTTTTTGAGGTTTCGCTTTCTATAAGAAAGCAGAATGCTGTCAATTATATGCTTTTTGTTTGTGAATGAATAATCCATTTTTTTCATGATTAAAGACTATGTCTTTGATGCTAAAGCGATACTTTTTAACTATTTTATGAATAAAATAGAGGCAGACAAGCATTTTTTTGTTAAAATATATTATCTATTCAAAAAAAAATAGCTAAGTTTGTACACCAATAAATGCTAAAGGTACCAAATATTTATTAACAACGGATTTAAAATGAGACTTGCAAGCAAAATTTTATTCTTTTTGACAGCCATAGTGATGGCTTGTCCTTCCGTTGCTCAAAATTGGTATATGATAAACACTCATTCCGATTCTAAGTACAATTATAATTGGAGTTTCCCTTATGAAATTAGTCAGTTCCCTTATTCCGATTTCTCGTCTGACGGCCTCTCTTTCCGTATGTTTGCAGGAGAGCCTGATGAAGATGCCGCAAACTATGTCCCCTATGCTATTTCAATGATTGATAGCGTAACATTCGTTGATGAAATGCCTGAAGAGCTTCAGTCCCATAACAAGTATCAGGTTTATACATTAAGTGTTACGACTAAGGGTCAAGTGGGAGTCCATTCAAGGGAACAGTATGTCGATTGCGTCGTTTCTTTGGATGGTAAAGACGGCTATAATTGGTATTCTGGCACTGGTAGCATTCGTGGACGAGGAAATTCAACTTGGAGTATTTACCCCAAAAAGCCTTATCGTATTAAGTTGAATGAAAAGCATAAGGTTTTGGGATTGGCAAAGGCAAAGAGTTGGGTGCTGTTGGCAAACTATCGCGACCTTACAAATATGATGAATACATATGTATTTGAGGTTGCACGTTGGATGGGTATGCCTTATGTGAATCATACTCGTTTTGTGGAGTTGTTTGTCGATGGTAAATATGAGGGTTTGTATCAACTGACAGAACAAGTACAGCAAGGCTCCAATCGTGTAGATGTGTCAGATACGAAAGGTATTTTGCTGTCAATGGATAAGGACGACGGTCCTGAGCTTAGTCCGGAGTCGACCGACAACTTCTGGTCAACAGTTTATAATTTGCCTATGTGTGTGAAGCACCCAGATGAAGTGACCGCAGTTCAGCTTGATTCCATCAAGGCTGTGTTTGCAGAACTGGAGAGCGCTATTAAGGCAGTTGATTATCAGGCACTTGATTCACTGATGGATATGCGTTCGTTCATGACAATGGCGATGATTCAGGAACTTGTTGAGAATGTCGAGATTTGTGCACCACGTAGCATTTTTATGTACAAAGATGGTGTAGGTAAGTGGGCTATGGGCCCGTTTTGGGATTGGGATGCAGGCTTCGACTTTGACTGGGGGACATTCTATGATGGCAACATCTTCCGTTATTTCAACGATTATCGCGAATTGGTTTTGGGCACAGATCCTGCAAACCGTAAAGGACAATATGGTGCTACTCCACGATTCTTCACTGATATGTTTAAATCAGATCGTTATACCAAAGAGTATAAAGAATTGTGGAATTCTGTGAAAGATTCGATTGTTGATCATAGTTGGGCTATAGTGGAACAATATGTGGCAGAACTCAACAAGGGTGCATACAATCGCAACAAAATGCGTTGGCCAATTGTGGAAAACTCTTCTTGGTGGCAACCAGCGACCTATGATGTGAATCAAGAGCTGTCGAAGATGAAGACTTGGCTCGATAATCGTGTTGCGTATCTCGATCAGGTTATCAATGCTTACCCTCAGACGGGGTCTGAAGAAATTGAGGAGCAACCAGAGTATGGCATCTTGAATACGTTCATTTCTGGTAACAATATTGACATTTATGCAATGTTGAGTCTTGCCGATGGTTATTCTCAGGCGGCGTATATCGAGATCAGTCCAAATACCTTGGCAGAAATGTTAGGCATGTCAATGAATGATTTTAACAATGCACAGGTTAGGTTGAGCGCACTCAATGCCAATGGTTCAACGGGCGGTCATACTGCACAAGGCGCGTGGGGGGCTTGGTTTGATGATAAAGGCAATGTGGAAAATTATGGTGGTAATTCTCGCGTGTTTATAGAACCGAAGAATCTCAATACCAGCGATGTGTATAGCTGGAACTATGGTTGTCATCCGAATAATTGCCAAAAAGGAGACCAATATGTTGCTACCATGCGTTATGCTATAACACGAAACAGACAGACAGCATACGTGACAGTATCTGTTCATTTCGGTATTGACTGCATACCTACAGGCACTTATGATGATGTCAACGTAGACCCATCGCTTTATTCATGGCGTAATATGCAGAAAGTGGGCGAAGAAACAATTACTAAGTCATTTAACATGTGGTCTGTGGACGCCTACAGCAAACAGCCGATTTCTATCAACTTGAATGCCATACAGGCAAAGTTCCCCGAAGGTGCAACAGTTGATGACCTAAAATACATGGCATGCACAGATATCAAGACAGGTGAACTGACCTCAAGCTTAACTTCTTCTAACGGTTTTTACTTGATGTTTGACGGAACCGCCACTTCCTGGGGCAAGAGTGAGTGTAAAGTGGGATACAATCCAAGCGCAAGTACTTTGGATTTTGCCTATACTTCAGATCTTGAAGCACCAGCCAGTGGCAGTAAATGCACTGCGAGTGTCTTTCTCGTATACGATGATCGATACTATTATAAGTTCAAAATGGATATCACATTGAATTAATATAAATATTAACATTAATAACCAATTAAACAATTCAAAAAATGAACAAAGAAACAAAAACAAGATGGTTTTACATACCCATAGACGATAGCTGAAGTTCAGTAAGTTATCGAAGAGTGATAAAAATGATGTTGAATAATCAAAAAATTATATATCAAAATCAATAATTAATAATTCTAAAAATTATGTTGTTTAACTTTCAGAGTAACAAACTACGCAAGCATCTTCTAATAGGAAGTGCTGTGTGTGCTGCAACTCTTGGTTTCTTTGGCTGTGAGCCAGATTATAACCTTGATGAAGATCAGCCTTCAGGACTGAACACCATCTATGGTTATATGGAAGACCAGGGAAACTACAAGAATTTCTTGCGGCTTATTGATGACCTGGGTGAGAAGGCAACTCTCTCAAAGACAGGTAGTAAAACCCTGTTTATTGCAGACGATGACGCTTTTGCGAAATTCTATGCAAACAATAAATGGGGTGTGAAAAGTTATGATCAATTGTCAGAAGCACAGAAGAAACTGATTCTTCGTTCTTCGATGATTGATAATCCAGCGACAATCAGTTTGCTTTCAAGCGTTCAAGGACCAATTGAAGGCGAATGTATGCGTCGTACCGCTTCTTTGCAGACTTATGACTCCGTTTTGGTTGTAAGTGCTACAGACCCTCAGATTCCAAGATTGGCAGGCGAACTGACAAAGTACTGGAAGAATTTGGCACAGACACATGATACGATTGTTCTCTTCAAAGACTTCTCGGGTGCAGCTCCTATGATTCACTTCTTGCCACGTTTCTTGGAGCAGAACATGATTACAGGTCATGACGTAGACTTCCTCTACAACGACCCAATTGGAACTCATGTTTCTGATGATGCTTATGTAAACGACTGTAAGGTCATCGAACCTAACATCTTCTGTAAGAATGGTTTCTTGCATAAGGTAAATAAGGTGATGTTGCCACTCGACAACATGGCAGAGCTGATCCGTGTCAGACCACAGTTTAGCATCTACTCATCTTTGTTGGAGCGTTTCGCAGCACCATATTACAACTATGACATCACTCGTGAGTATAATCGTATTTACAAGACAGATGTCGATTCTGTTTACCAGAAAGCTTATTTTGCTACGCGAGGAAGCGAAAGCCAAGGTATCACTTCTACAGCGCGTAACCAAGATAAGGACAGGTTGTATTCACTCCAGTTGACTGAGTTGCTGAAATTCGACCCAGGATGGAACCGTTATAGTCCAGGTACCCTGAACGACCGTGACCGTGATGAGGTGATGGAAGACATGGGTTGTATGTTGGTTCCTACTGATGCTGCCCTCACTGAGTGGTGGAATAATGGTGGCGGTAAAGTTCTCAAGGACAACTTTGGTACATGGGACAATATTCCTGACCGCGTTATCGTAGAACTTATCAAGAATAATCAGCTTTACTCATTGGTTGGTTCCGTTCCTTCAAAGTTCAAGTCAGTATTGAATGACGCTGCGATGGAAATGGGCATCACCACATCTGATGTTGACAGCGTGTTCCTTGCATGTAACGGTGCAGTTTATCAGACTAATAAGGTGTTCTCGCCAATGTCTTATTCATCAGTGCTCTTCCCAGCAGTGGTTACAGATAACCTCAGCGTTATTTATAATGCAATCTCATTGTTGGAGTATCAGGCATATTTGAACTCAATGGTTTCTCGCTATAGTTTCTTCATCCCAGTTAATGAAGGCTTGCTGACTTACATCGACCCAGTATCCCTTGGTCAGGCAGAAACCCATATTTGGAAGTTCATGATGAATCCTAATCCAGGTAGCAACATGTTCTCACATATTCAGGCAGTTGTTTACAAGGCAGAGAAACAGGAAGACGGATCATGGCTCCAGACCGACTCTCTGAGAACAATCGTTGGTAGTTCTTCTACCGACCAGCTGTTCGACCGTCTTGAGGACCTCCTTGATAACATTATCGTGATAGGTGATGTTGTTGAAGGTAAGGAGTATTATCAGACTAAGGGAAGAAACTTCGTAAGGGTTGGTGGTACAATCAATGTACCAGGCCAGATGACAGTTTCTGGTGGTTTCCAGATTGAGAATAATGCACCTCTGACCGTGTCGAATGTCTATAATATGGAGAACGGTAAGTCTTATATCGTTGATACTCCAGTTTATACAGCACACAGAGCTGTCAGCGATGTGCTTGCTGATCATGAAGCAGAGGACGGAGAGTTCTCAGAATTCTATGAGTTGCTTCGTGAGTGCGGTGCTTTGGCTGTAAGTACTGGTTCTAAGGTGAACTGGTCGGCTACCTCAAGGAATGGTAACCTGATTTACATTCCAGAGAATGATTCCAAGGAGAGTGTCAACTATCTGTTGAACACCTATCATTATACCATTTACGCTCCTACTAATGCTGCTATGGATGAAGCTCGTGCAATGGGTCTTCCAACAATGGAAATGCTTGATGAGGCGCTTGCTATTGATGAAGATGATTCAACAAAAATCAAGATTCCAACTGATCCAAGCGAGAATCCTATGCTGTATAAGATGATCCAGTATCATTTCATTGACACGTTGGGCGATTCAATTGCCTTTGATACTGTCAGCCTTACAGCTTCTCGTATCCGCAAGGTGATGCTCGACTTCGTTAAATACCACATCCAGGATAATTCAATCTTTATCGACGAAGTAGGCGAACTCTTTGAGAAGGATGAGCAAGGCAATCTCAAGGTGACGCCTGATTTTGCCAGTGGTAGATACGAAACAGCAAAGACCAATCCTTCAACTGGCCGTTCATACAGACTGACTATTAATAATGATGGTACAAATCTTAAGGTTACAGGTGTTAACTCAAATGAGCAGACCGTCAATAAGGGCAAGATGTTTAATGAAATCGCTCGTGAGTATTGGTTGAATAATTCGAAGGCAGAGAGTGCAACGATGATTGAAACCTCTTCAAGTGTTGTACTTCATGCCATTGATCATCCTCTCCTATATAAATATAAAATAGGTGCAGATTTGGCATTACCAGAAAACAATCAGTTCATCTATTCTCCATTTGAGATTTATAATCCTGATGAAGAGGAGGCTGCAGCTGAAACAAAACGTAGACGTAAATAACTATGAGTATGAAAAGAATATTATCAATATTAATGCTTATGGCTTGTTTCTGTGGAATGGCACAGGCACAGGTTCAGGCTGGCGACATTATTTCTGGTACTGTCTCAGACGAAACAGAACCATTGATGATGGTGAATGTTGTCGAAATAGACGCAAATAAGCGTATTGTTGCCCATGGAGTTACAGATATCAATGGTAACTTCTCTTTCAAGGTAGTGAATCCTAAGGACCATATCCAGGTTTCATATATCGGTTACAAGACGCAAAGTCTTCCTATTAATAAAAAGGTGTTCAAGATTGTGATGCAAAGTGCAACTACAATCACACCAATCGTTATTGAAGCAACAAAGAGAACTGAAAGCGAAGGTCTGAAAATCCCTATCACAGAGATTTCTACTGCACAGCAGACAATCGATATGAAGGAATTCGAAGGTTTGGCAATGACTTCTGTTGATGAAGCTTTGCAGGGACGTATCGCAGGTCTCGATATCGTAATGAACTCAGGTAACCTCGGTGCTGGTTCTACCATGCGTCTTCGTGGTGTTGGTACCATCACAGGTGATGCAGAACCGCTGATTGTTGTAAACGGTAATGCCAGCGACTTGAGAATCGATATGAACCAGAAGGATGACTACAACGAAGAAAAGTTTGCAGAACTCCTTCAGGTTAACCCTGAAGATATCGAAAGTATCACAGTCCTCAAGGATGCTGCCGCAACAGCAATCTGGGGTAGCCGTGGTGCAAATGGTGTAATTGAAATCCGTACGAAGCGTGGTCAGCGTGGTAAGACACGTGTGACTTATTCATATCGTTTCAGTGGTACTTGGTCTCCACGTGGTATGAAGATGCTCAATGGTGACGACTATACCATGTTCTTGAAAGAGGCATACTACAACCCAACGTTGCAGAGCTCAATTGCTGATAATACCTCAGCTGATTACATTCCTGAAATCAACTACGACCCGAACTACTCTCAGTATCACATGTTCAACAACAACACTGACTGGGAGACAATCATCAACCAAACAGGACAGAATCATTCACACTATGTTTCTTTGTCAGGTGGTGGTGATAAGGCGCGTTTCCGTGTAGCAGGTGGTTATGACCATCAGATCGGTACCGTTATCAACCAGAAGCTCGACCGTTACACTACTCGTGTTGCTCTCGACTACTACGTATCAACAAAGATTCAGGTATCTACCAACTTCTCATTGACCTACACGGAAAACAAGAGAACAGCTACATCAAGTGGTGGTCTTGCTGACCTCGCTTATGAAATGATGCCTAACCTTGCTCCTTACGAAGAAGATGAGAATGAGCAATCTACAGGTGATTTCTACATCATGCAGAAAGAGTATACTTCTTCTCAGTTGAACGATCGCTTGAGTAAGGGTAACCCATTGGCAGCAGCCTATCTCGGTAAGAGACTGACTAACGACTTGTCACTGAATCCGGAATTCATTTTCCGTTATGACATTTTGGGTACTGAGCCTAAGGAGCACCGTTTGCAGTATCAGGGTCAAGTATCCTTCAGCGTTTCTGCAAACGATAGTCACAACTTCACTCCTTCTGCTCTTCAGTCAGATGGTTGGAATGGTGGAAATGCCAACGTGGCATCTACCAGTCAGAGTAAGAGCAACAACTTCAGTACTCGTCACAGTCTGACTTACACACCACACTTCAACAATGAAGACCATTCATTGATGTTCATGGTACGTGGTGAGTATAGTACTGGTAACAGTTCTAACCAGAGTGTGTCACGCAAGTGGTTGCCAACAGGCGATATTACTTCTGCACTCGCAGGTGGTGTGCTCAGTAGTGCCAATGGTAGTGTAAGTGCTCCTTCTAAGTCAGAGAACTTCGCATTCCAGACTCACTACTCTTTCAGAGGTAAGTATAGCTTCGACTTCACAGCTCGTTTCGATAAGTCAAACGGTAACCCAAAGAAGTGGGGTGCATACTATGGTATCTCAGGACGTTGGAATATTTCCGATGAGACATTTATCAAAGAAAAGCTGAAATGGATCAACATGTTGTCACTCAGCCTCGGTTGGGGACGTTCAGGTCGTCCATCAGGTGGTTCAACTTCAATGTATAGTACATATAGTTCAGACGGTTCATACCTTGGTGTGACAGCCGTTGCTCCTCAGCAGATTCGTTTGAAGATTATCCGTCCTGCAAACAACGATACATGGAACCTCGGTTCTCACTTTGCATTCTTCCGCAACAAGATTTCCGGAGACGTTCAGGTTTATACCAGTAGAAATGAGCAGGTACAAAGTTATCCTATTCCTACTTCTTCTGGTTACAGTAACCTTCCTGCTAAGTTGCAAGGTATCGTTCGTAATAACGGATGGGAATTCAACCTTAACATTAATAACTTCATCCGTCGTGGAAAGTTCTCTGCATCATTCAATATGGCATTCTCGAACAACCGTAACCAGATCCTCGAGATGGATGCAATGGTGCTCGATCAGATGAACAATGAGTTCAATCATGAAAACGGTCAGTACCTCTCTCGTGTACAGATTAAGAACCCAATCGGTTCTATCTATGGTTTCCGTTACAAAGGTGTTTATGCATACTCAGAATGGAGTGCAACCGAGATTCCTGGCGTCAGCGGTCCTGATGCACCAGTAGCACGCAATGCTGCAGGTGAAGTTATCTTGAACGAGAACGGTCGTTCAAAACCAATGATGTTCGACTACGGAGGCATTCAGTATGAGTTCAAGGGCGGTGATGCCAAGTATGAAGATATCAACCATGATGGTAACATCAACGAACTCGATATCGTTTATCTTGGTTCGTCTCTTCCAAAGCTGACTGGTGGTTTCGGTATCCAGCTCAACTATGGCCGATTCAATGTGAACATGCGTTTCAACTATCGTATTGGTCAGAAGGTTGTCAATGGAGCACGTATGACGGCAGAAAACATGTATGAAAACAACAACCAGTCACGTGCGGTTAACTGGCGTTGGCATAATGAAGGTGACATTGCTGTTATTCCTCGCGCACTTCACAATTACGGATACAACTGGTTAGGTTCAGACCGCTTCATGGAAGATGCTTCATTCCTGCGAATGAACTTCATCACCATGTCTTATAGCGTTCCTACCAAGCAGTTGACCCAGTTCGGTATCAAGAGTTTGAGTCTCAACCTCAACTTCAATAATGTATTCGTTCTTACGAAATATTCTGGTGCTGACCCAGAAGTTTCTCAGGGTGGATATAGCGCAGCAAGAGACAATGGTCGTACACCTCGATCAAAGCAGTTTACTTTAGGTATAAATATCGGATTCTAAAAAACAGGAACAATGAAACTAATAAATATTATAAAGTCAATAGGTTTGGCAACACTTTCCAGCCTGTCATTGGTTTCGTGCGATGTTGAGGTTTTACCATTGAACCAGATTATTGCGCAGAACTATTGGACCAGTAAGGCTGACGTTGAGAGTGTCGTATTCTCATGCTATACAGGCTTGACATCGAGTGACGTTCTTAACCGTATGATTATCTGGGGCGAAGTCCGTTCCGATAACATCAAGGAAGGACAGCAAATCTCTCAAGCAAGCAAAGACCTTCAGTATTTGCTCAATGGAAATATCCTTGAAACAAATTCTTTTTGTAGTTTTAGCGCATTCTATAAATTGATCAACCGCTGTAACACTGTTGAACTATATGCTCCAGTGATTCAGGAACGTGACCCTAACTATACAGAATCTGACCTTCGTCAGAATTTGGCAGAAGTAAAGGCCATTCGGGATCTGTGCTATTTCTACTTGATTCGTACATACGGAGATGTTCCTTTCACTTTTGTTGCATCCATTGATGATGATCAGAATTACTATCTTGGTGTAACAAAGCAGGAACTGATTCTTGATACGCTGATTATGGATTTGGAGGCAAATGCCATTTACGCTCCAAAGCGTTATGTCAACGATATTGAGAATACTGCCCGTATTTCCCGTAATGCTATCTATGCCATCTTGGCTGATATGTATCTTTGGAGAGCTTCGAATGCTAACGTGGCTCCAGCAACTCGTAACGCTGACTATCTTAAGTGTATCGAATATTGCGATAAGGTAATCGATGCTAAGATTGCAGAGTATAAGGAAGACCGTTATGGAAACTTGAAGCCACAGGTCAGCCGAGATATTTATGCTAAGTACGGTTTCCCTCTGCTTGAAGAATGGACAGAATCAGATCAGACTTCTGGTCAAGGAACAGTAGCCAAAGCATCTACCAAAATCTTCGGTGGAGATGGCAATTCATTCGAAAGCATTTTCGAGTTGAATTTTGAAGAGGAAACTCACCGATATGGTAGCTCAGCATCCAATTCTGCTATTGGTAGTCTCTATGGAGGCCGTAATAGTAGTGAGAGTGGTGCGCAGTTGGCTGCAAACGATGTCATGATGTCACAGAAGCCAGGTCAAAACTATGAGGCAAACGGCTTGTTCTCATCCTATGACTTCCGTAGCCAGACAAGTTTCTTATGGCATGAAAGTAATCCTTATACGATTCAGAAATATGTTGTGGAAAGTTCTAGGGTAAGAGTTGGTTCAAGTACGAACTGGAGTGTGGATGGATTGAGCAATAGCGCACGTCAGGAGAACTATGCAAACTGGATTCTCTATCGACTCACCGACGTCATGTTGATGAAGGCAGAGGCAGAAGTTCAGGTTGCCGGTTATCTTGATGACAATGCAGCTGCTGCAGCTACTGATGAAACGACTCCAGCACCTCGTCGAATTGCTCCTACTGGCAACGTTTACACAACAGCGAAGGAGTATTACGATGATGCATTCAATATCGTCATCGCTATTTATGAGCGCTCTGCTCCACAGGCCATCGCATCAGCAAAACCTCAGCGCACGAATTTCAATATCAAGAAAGACTTTGATCTTCTTGTAGAGAACGAGCGTCGTAGAGAGCTGCTGTTCGAAGGCAAGCGTTATTATGATTTGGTTCGTCGTGCTCGTCGTGAAGGCAGTACAACATACGTATCTGGTTTGCTCAGCAGCAAGTTCACTCAGAACGCTTCTGCTATGCGAATCAAGATGGCGATGATTGAGTTCTTGTACATGCCATTCGCTGAGGACGAACTGAAGCGCAATCCTCTTTTGAAGCAGAATCCTGCATACGACAAAGAAAAGAAAAATGAAAGAAACTATTAATTAACACTATGATAACTAAGTTTATAAATAATAAATGCCTTGCAGTCGTGATAGCGCTTACGGCGACCTTGTTGGTTGGCTGTGACGATGATCCAGGCGTGGAGAACTATTACACTGCAAAAGGAGATATGGCTAATACATATCTCACCAGCCGTCCTGAGACGTTCAGTAAGTTCGTCGATATCATCAATAAGTCAAAGTTGGTTAATCTTGACTTACTCGGAACCTACGGCTCTTATACCGTCTTCGCACCTACTAATGAAGCTATCGATGCTTACTTGGCAGGCCGATCCATGAGTTCTGTTGATGATTTGACCGTTGCCGATTGTGACACAATTGCTTGTACTCACATCATTGAGCAATCATATTTCACGACCGACTTCTCTGATGCAACTCTTCCGACTCAGAACCTGTTGGATCGTTATCTGACAATTACCTGTGACTCGGATGTTACTTCAGAGCCAGGCAAGGTACAGATCATCTATCAAATCAATCAGTCGGCAAAGGTTATCCACCGTGACGACTCAGTGGAGAACGGTGTGGTTCATACAGTCGATAGAGTCATCGATGCAACTACAGAAATGCTCCCTGATTTGATGAAGAAAGACTCTACGATTTCGTTGTTCTATAATGCGATGAAACTTTGTCAACTTGACGAGCTGATGCGCGAGTACAAGGACGAGAGTTATACTTTGGGCATTGACTCAATCGACCAGTGGTTTGCTCAGAAAACAGCAGTCGAACGCGACATCGTAGGATACGCGGAGAGCCGCTTCTATGGTTATACAGGTTTCATTGAGCAAAATGATGTCTATGCAGCGCATGGTATCAATAACCTTGAAGACTTGAAAGCTTATGCAAAGCAAGTGTACGACGAGGTTTATCCAGAAGATGCAGATGTGACTGACTATACAGACCGTCGAAATTCACTCAATAGGTTTGTGTCCTATCACTTCCTGCCTGCACGTATTGTTTACAACATGCTGACTGCAGATAATGTGCTCTTGAAGTGTTTTGACCGTCGTCACTGGGATGTTGCAGACTGGTATGAGACGATGCTTCCTTATTCTATTATGAAGATTTCCTTCCCTTCTGGTTCACAGGCAGGACGTTACGTCAATCGCCGTGGTGTTCAGAACCGCAAGGACAATCGTGGCGTATTTGAACCAGGTGCTAAAATCAAGTCTCCTTCAGAGGCTGGTCGAGACCTTGTAGCCGTGAATGGAGTTTATCACTACATCCAAGACATTATCACTTATGGTGAAGTTACTCAGACGGTGGTGCTGAACGAACGTATGCGAATCGATGCAACGACGTTGTCACCAGACTTCTTGACAAGCGGTGCCCGTGGTCATAGTGTAGTTGGCACAGGAGGTGTTTCTTCTTATCCTGGTCAGTATGGACGGCAAAGTGACTCTGCCGACCCGAATGTGAATCCTAATCACTGTCTTGGTTTCAAGCGTGGTTTTGTGACGAATTTCGAATTCTCACAAAAGACCCACATGCATGTCCGCAACCGTTATCTGAGTTTCTGGTCTTATCAGGGTGATGAGTTGCTGATTTCCGGTATGTTCGATATCACATTCCGTATTCCTCCTGTACCAGAGGGCGACTATGAGTTCCGAATTCAGACCTGTCTCGGATTCGATAACCGTGGTATCTTGCAGGTTTATTTCGACGACAAGCCATGCGGTATCCCTCTTGATATGAGAAAGCAAGGTACTGACCCGTCAATCGGAAACAAGCCTGATTCAGAACTCGGTGACCAAGAAGCCATTGCAGCTTATGATAAGTCTCTGCATAATCGTGGCTGGATGAAGGGACCTGCTTCTTATGGAAATATTAATCAGGATGGTACAGGTAACCCATTCTGGATGCGTGATGGCATGACAGAGATGAGGCGTATATGGACAACCTTCCATTCAGACGGTAAGACCGATCACTATGTAAGAGTTCAGCAGAAACTTGATATGGGCGACATGGGAACATTTGCATTCGACTATATCGAACTCTGCCCTCGTAGTGTTTATAACAATGAATACTATCCAGAAGATAAGTACTAAAAACAAATTATTATGAATAAGAATATAAATAAATCAATCCGCACAGGCGTCTTGGTGTTCGCTGGCTTGCTGGTGAGCTATGCCTGTTCAGATACATGGGATGAGCACTACGATGCAAACCTTGCAACTGGAAATGTAGTAGATGCCACCATCTATCAGCAGCTTAAGACTGAAGGGTTAACGGATTTCGTAGAAATTCTTGACGCAACAGGCTATAATGCACTTCTCGATGAAAGTCAATTAGTAACGGTATTTGCTCCAGTGAATGGCTCGTTCAATAAAGACAGCCTTCTCACCGAGATTAAAAATGGTCACAAGGATTTGGTGATTACCAGATTCGTGAAGAACCACATTGCACGTTACAACTTCTCAAATAACACCAACAAGCAAGATGTCATGCTTCTCAACCAGAAGAAGACGACAATGCTCAATGGTGTTGTGGGTGTTGACTCTGTTCACATGAAGAAAGACAATACTGTATGTAACAATGGTATCCTACATATCATGAATTCAGAACTTCCATTCCACCCAAATATCTATGAGTTGTTGGAAACGGATCCTGATATCGATTCGATGTACACCATTATCCGTTACTACGATGATGACTCTTTGGACGTTAACCGAAGTGTTTATCGTGGTGTTGACGGCGATGGTAACCGCATCTATGTCGACTCTGTAATGATTAAGGCAAACCGTCTGTTGCAGCGTCTCGATTCTTACATCTATCGTGAAGACTCCAACTACTTGGTGATTGCTCCTCGTAAGGAAGCTTACAATGAGCGTTACAACCTGGTGAAGGATTATTTCAACTTTAATATTCACGAGGACGACCGCGACTCTTTGCAGCAGTACTATTCAAACTACTTCACTTTGAATTCGTTGTTCTACAACCGCAATGCAAACATCTACTCTGACGACTCTTTGGTAACTACGACTTACAGCCGTTGGGATCCAGAGCACAATGTGTTCTACAAACCATTTGAAGAGGGTGGACTCCTTGCTCCGGATAAGTATTACGAGAAGGTGACTTGTAGTAATGGTATTGTATACAAGACCGATTCATTCCCAACGTCTATCTATGATGCGTTCTTCCACGAAATCAAGTTGGAAGCAGAAAACACAGGTAATGTAAACGTAGAGGAAGACGATAAGGGTTCTCAGCTCTTCACAAAGAACTGTGATTATGTAATGAGAACAGACAATATCCACCCAGGTATTGCAGAACGTGCTTATCTGGATGTCATGCCTAAAACTGCTTCAGCTCAGCCTTATATCGCATTCAATGTCCCTGGCACGCTGTCAGGAGAGTACGATGTGTATTTGGTGACTATTCCTCTGAAGTGGGGTAGAAACTTGGCTTCTGAGGCCGACTCAACGAAGGCTTATCAGTTCCGTGTCAATATGTTCTATCGTACCAACAAGGAGACAGATACCGGTTCACAGTGGCCAAAGACCCGTAATGAAGTCTTGAAGAACCCTGCCGACCCATCTGGTAAGGAAACGAACTTCCAGAGCAACCCAGAAAAGATTGACTCTATCTTCTTGGGTACCCTGAAGTTTACTGAGTGCTATTATCGTACTAGCAGAGCTGGTGTGATGATTCAGATTCAGTCTTATGTGTCTACTGCACAGACCAAGGATTTCTCTCGTCGTATGTTGTTTGACCGTCTGATTCTCCGTCCACACGGAATGCCGGTGAAAGTTGACGAGGACGATCTTCCAGTCGTTGCTCCCGATCCTGAAAACGAAGAATAGTAACTCCTAAACAATGAATTATATGAAGACATATTTTGAAAATAATATGCTGCGTTTCTGCAAGGCAGGAATTGCAACTATGATATTCTGCATAGGAGTTCTCCCTATGTCTGCACAAGATGATGATGCAGAATCCACGGAGGAGATTGAAGCTCCTGTAAAGAAGAAAGTACAGAAGCCAATCAAGAAATATCCAATGAAGGAAGTTTCTGGTATGGTAGTTGATGCAACAACAGGTGAACCACTTGCCGGTGTTAAAGTGAAGTCGTTCAACAATAGCTTCTATGCAGCGATGACTGACGAAGACGGAACATATACTATTAGCGTTCCTACATTCGTTACTTCACTCTCTGCCGAACTTGAAGGTTACAACTTCACACAAGTTGCCATCAACGATCGTTCAGAAGGTGTTGACATCAAATTGTTCTCCGATTTGTATCTTGAGGATTATGTGACGAAGACATCTGCTGCAAGAACTGTGGCAACCAAAGACTTTGGTACAACAACCGCTCTGACTTTAGACCAAGAGGTGCAGAATCGCTTTGGCGGTGATGTACGTTCAATTTCACGTACCGGTATACCTGGCATGGGTGTTAGTATGTTCGTTGAAGGTTTCCACTCAATCAATGCCGCTTCTCAGCCGCTCATCGTTATCGATGGAGTAATTCATGATATGATGTATAACTCATCCATGTTGCACAATGGCTATTGGAACAATCCATTGGCTAATATCAATATGGACGATGTGGCTGAAATCAAGATAATGAAGAATGCTACTGCTATTTATGGTGCTCAGGGTGCTAATGGTGTGATTCTCATCAAAACCAAGCGTAACACCAGCATGAAGACTGTCATCGATGTAAATATCAGTGGCGGTGTAGAACTGGTGCCTGCATCTGTTGATATTATGGACGCCGATCAGTATCGTGCATACGCATCAGGTCTCTTGAAGACTGCAGGTAGTAAACTGGAGAACTTCAAGTTCTTACAGACCGATCCTACCTATTATTATTATAATATGTATCACAACAATACGGATTGGAAAGACATTGTATTCGACGAGGCATTCTCTCAGAACTATGGTATTCACATCCAAGGTGGTGACGAAGTAGCAAACTACAACCTCTCTGTAGGTTATATCGAGTCTCAGTCTACATTGAAGAAGAATGACGTCAATCGTTTCAATATCCGATTCAACTCAGATATTATCCTGACTGATAAGTTGACTACTCGTTTCGACGTGGCTTATGCAAACTTGAAGCGTAACTTGAGAGATGATGGTTTCACTCCTGAGTTCCAGGCAAATGCCATTTCTTCTCCTAACGTACTTGCGCTTTTGAAGTCTCCATTTGTTGCTCCATACGACTTCTCAACCGATGGTAAGATCTCAACCTTCGTATCTGATGCTGACGATTACCTCGCAGAAGCACTTGGCAGCAAGGCTTCATTGGCTAACCCTCTCGGTATCTTGAAATATGCTGATGCATTGAACAAGAACCGTGTGGATAACACCGACGTAAATATTGTGGTTACTCCAGTATGGCACGTCAATCGTGACTTCACCATTCAGGAGCAGTTTGCTTACTCTCAGCTCAGCTGCAGTGAAATCTATTATACACCAGTTCAGGGTATGCCGAACTACTATGTGAAGAACATCGGTACTGTTCAGAACTCTACAGGTACCAGCTTCTACAAGCATAAGGCTTTGATGAGTGACACTCGTATCGACCTTGCTCTTCCATTGGGTAAGCATCGCTTTGATATCTTCGCTGGTGTTCGCTACCTCAATGATAACTTCAAAGACTCTTACACCCATGCTTACGACTCAGGTAACGATAAGACACCTGACCAGGCAACACGTAACCGTCACGCAGAAGGTGTAGATGAGACATGGAAGTCAATCAACTGGTATGCAAATATCGATTATAACTATCGCGAGAAGTACTATCTCCAGGGTTCGTTCGCATTCCAGTCTTCTTCACGCTTTGGTAAGCAGGCAGATGCTGGTATTAAGTTGTTCGGTGTAACATGGGGATTCTTCCCATCTATCCAAGGTGCTTGGGTGATCAGCAACGAAAACTGGTTCCGTCCAAATCGTAGCGTCAACATGTTGAAGCTCAACGCTGGATTCGAATCATTGGGTAACGACTCATACGATAACAACGCTGCATTCACTTATATGGCTGCTCGTAGCTTCCTCAAAGAATATGCAGTAGGTATCGGTCTTGAGAATATCGGTAACTCTAAACTTCGTTGGGAGAGCACAAACCGTTTCAATGTCGGCTTGGAAGGTAACTTCTTCAATAACCGTCTGAACGTGAAGCTCAACTACTTCTATGCTAAGACAAGCAATCTTGCTACACTTGGTGCAATTTCTTATCCTACCGGAACTAAGCAGTACTGGACCAATGACGGTGCAATGAAGAATGAAGGTTACGATGTTGCAGCTCTTGCAAAGGTTGTCAACAGTAAGAAGTTTAAATTCGAACTCGGGGCCAGTGTAGGTCACTACAAGAACGAAATCACTCAGCTTCCTAATAACGTACCTTCTATTGAAACCGAAGTTTACAACGGAACAATCCGGACTGCTGTTGGAAGCCCTCTCGCTATGTTCTATGGATATAAGACTGATGGTGTTTTCTCAACTACTGCAGAGGCACAGGCAGCTAATCTTGGTATCCTTGACAAAGCAGGCAACAAGATTGACTTCAAGGCAGGTGATATGAGGTTTGTTGACATGAACAACGACCAGCTCATCACAGAAGCTGACCGTACTGTCATTGGTGATCCTAACCCAGACATCTACGGAAACCTCCATGCCAACTTCCACTTCGGTAAGTCATTAAGCTTAGCTGTTAATTTCAACTACAGCCTTGGCAATGACATCTACAACTACCAGCGTGCAGTTCTTGAGGGTGGTAGCGAGTTTGTTAATCAGACTACAGCAGTTTGCCGCCGTTGGATTGCAGAAGGCCAGACCACTGATATTCCTCAGGCTACTTATGGTGACCCAATGGGCAACAGCCGTTTCTCTGATCGCTGGATCGAAGATGGTTCTTACCTCAAGTTGAAGAATATCACTTTGAGTTATAAGCTTCCTCTCTCCCCAGAAAACAAGTTCTTACAGGGTATCACTATTTGGGCAGCAGCCAACAACTTGTTGACTTTCACCAAGTACTTAGGTGCAGATCCAGAAGTGTCTTGCTCTAACAGTTCATTGTTACAGGGTATCGATGCAGGATTTACTCCTTCTGGTCGTAGTTTCACACTCGGAGTTAAGTTTAACTTGTAATCAAACTCATCTGTTTCTCCCTTCGGGGAGGAACAGAGAAAACAAAACAGTAAATATATGAAAACAAAATCAATCATATTTTCAGGCTTGCTCCTTCTTACACTTGGAGCTGCTACTACTTCGTGCGAAGATATGCTTTCTGTAGAAGATGAGTTGCATACAACGAATCTTGCTCCACAGGATACGGTGCACCAGGTCATGGGTATCATCAATCGCATGCAGAGTTTGGTCGATCGTACTGTTGTCCTCGGTGAACTCCGTGCCGACCTCGTCGATCTTGATCCTACAGTTGCTAAAACGTCTTTGCAGGATGTGATGAATAACAACATTCCAATAGAGAACGAGTACAATCAGGTATCTGACTACTATGCAGTTATCAATGCATGTAACGTTTATCTGGCATACGTTGACTCTAACTACGTGTCTCACAATCGTAAGCATTTCGAGAAAGAAATCCAGGCAGTTCGTGTATTCCGTGCATGGACTTATCTGGAACTCGCTAAGATGTACGGAAAGGTTCCATTCGTCCTCGATCCTGTGCTCAAATCAGGTGATGCTGACGATATTCTTGCAGATAACTCCAATCGTGCAGACATGAATACCATCTGTACATACTTCATTAATGAATTGATGCCTTACGCATCAAAGGTGATAGAATTACCTGATTACAAATCAATGTACGGTATGGCAAGTTCCACGTTCTTCATTCCCTCTCGTCTGATGTTGGCTGAACTGTATCTCTGGAGAGGTTGCTTCACACAGGCTCAGAGCGATTTCGTAGAGGCATGCCGCTACTATCACGACTATTTCACCTTTACCAACAAGGAAGTGACAACAGGAACCTCATCAGTTACTTGGGGCGACCGTCGTATGCGTAACACAAGCGGTTCTTATTCAATCACAGACGATAAGATAGCTATCATTCCTCTTGATACTTGTGCTTATGACGGAACATGGAGTGAACTCTATGGTTTCTTCAACTCACAGTTCGAGAACAACTACTACGTACCTGTAGTTCCTTCTAAGTATATTCGTGAGTTGTCACAAGAGCAAATCTGGTGTGGATACTTCGAGGAGATGGGTAACCGTGATACTATCTATAGTGTTGATAAGGTAGAATGGGAGGATTCTCTTGAAATGGGTGACCTCCGTTTGCAGGCTGTTTACGACCGCTCTCAGGTGAGCGACCGTTATACCGACCGCTTTGCAAAGGATCGTCAGCACATTATGAAGTATGCAACTTCAAGGTCCAACGAAGGCCCGGACAGCAAGTTGCGGTCATACACATTGTATCGTAAGAACATTGTATGGCTCCACTTCGCTGAGGCTCTCAACCGTGCTGGATTCCCACAGACAGCATTCGCTGTCCTCAAGTATGGTCTCTCGTCAAATACTATAAGTAATTTCGTGTCACGTGTTGAACGTAACAACTTATACAAAGTCGGTACTTACTTCTTGGGCGATCTTGGCTCATGGTCAAGTACAGTATTTGTTGACAGACACTCTCCAATGGCTGCCCAGCCAAATGTCACTGTCTCTATGCAAGGTATCCATTCTCGTGGTTGCGGCGACTCATACTATAACAAGTACTATGTGCTTCCACGCGATTCAGCAATCTGGGCAGAGTTTGATTCACTCGAAGTGCGTTACGCCCTGTTGACAGATAGTCTTGAAAAGGTAAAGGATGCGCATGAGATTCATGTAATCCCAGATGATAGTGTTGATTGGTATTTTGATAACTACCGTGGATACATAGATGATGAATACAACAGAGTTCTTAATAAGGCTCAGTACTTTGTATATGTGTATGAGTCTGAATCCGATTCAATTGCATTCTTGCAGCTTAATGCAGAAAAAGCTTTAACATACTCACGTGCGTATAATGCTGAGGATGCTGCATATAATGCAAGCGTTCCTCTTTATCAGACAGCACTTGAGAAGATGATTCTCGACGAGGAAGCACTCGAAGGTATGTTCGAAGGTTATCGCTTCTTCGACCTGATGCGCTATGCAATGTATCACAACGACCCAGACTTCATCGCTAATCAGGTGGCTCGTCGTAAAGGTGCAGCAGAGTACGATACTCGTGCCGATGCACTCAAGGGCGGTAAGTGGTATCTGCCATTGCCATAAACCTCCATTGAGTTTTCTTAAGGGGTGTCCGACAATGAGTCGGGCACCTCTTTTTGTAAACCGAAATGACCGATTCGAGATCATGCAATACCAAAAAAATGACGGCTTTGTAGCATAAAGACAGTAAAAAGCGCAAATTCTTTGCCATTTATTTTGTGGAATGAACAAAAAAGTGTAATTTTGCATCCAAAATCAAAGGTATCGTATGAAATCTATTAGCATCATCGGCATTTTGTTGTCACTACGACTTAGTAAGCTCGGAGTGAGAGAGGCCTGTATGTAATGCATAATTGATAAAGTCAAATGTATAACTGAAACGAAATATAAGCCTTTCTTGCTCCGAGCGAGAGGGGCTTTTTGTAATAGGATGAAGGTGGAATGATAATAGAAAATAGTAAATCGTTAAATAGTAAATATAAAGATGGATCGTTTATTTATTTTTGACACAACATTGCGTGATGGCGAGCAAGTACCCGGATGCCAGCTCAACACGGTAGAGAAAATCCAAGTTGCCAAGCAACTCGAGATGTTGGGAGTCGATGTCATCGAAGCAGGATTCCCTATCTCCAGTCCTGGTGACTATAATTCGGTCATCGAAATCTCGAAGGCTGTGACTTGGCCTACTATCTGTGCACTGACTCGTGCCGTAGAGAAAGATATCGATGTGGCAGTAGAGGCATTGCAATATGCGAAGCGTAAGCGTATTCATACAGGTATCGGTACGAGCGACTCGCACATCAAGTATAAATTCAACAGTAACCGTGAGGAAATCATAGAACGTGCTGTAGCAGCTGTGAAGTATGCACGCCGTTTTGTGGATGATGTAGAGTTCTATGCTGAGGATGCTGGCCGCACAGACAATGAGTATCTGGCTCGAGTCATCGAAGCGGTATGTAAGGCAGGAGCAACGGTATGTAACATCCCCGATACAACAGGATTCCGTGTGCCCAATGAGTATCACGAGAAAATTAAGTATCTCTATGAGCATGTCGATGCTTTTGCTGCAGGCACTTCCATCCTGTCAACTCACTGCCATAACGACCTTGGTATGGCAACCGCCAACACTGTTGCAGGTGTGTTGGCAGGGGCACGTCAGGTTGAAGTAACTATCAATGGCATCGGTGAGCGTGCTGGTAATACATCGCTCGAGGAGATTGCCATGATTTTCAAGACTCATCCCGACCTTGGCATCGAGACCAACATCAACACTACGAAGATTTATCCTACCAGCCGCATGGTGTCGAGCCTCATGAACATGCCGGTTCAACCCAACAAGGCCATCGTGGGTCGTAATGCCTTTGCGCACTCCAGTGGCATTCATCAGGACGGAGTACTGAAAAATGCATCTACTTACGAAATCATGGATCCAAAGGACGTAGGTATCGACGAGGCATCTATCGTGCTGACTGCCCGTTCCGGACGTGCTGCCTTGAAGCATCGCCTGCATATTAATGGCGTAGATGTCGATGATGAAAAACTCGACAAGGTATATCAAGCCTTCCTCGAACTGGCAGATAAGAAGAAAGAGGTGACCGACGACGATATCCTTGTGCTTGCAGGTGCAGACCGTACAGAGGCTCATAACATCAAGCTCGACTACTTGCAAGTGACTACCGGTAAGGGAGTACGCAGTGTAGCATCCATCGGTTTGCAGATTGCCAACGAGCATTTCGAGGCTGCTGCAACGGGTAACGGACCTGTTGATGCGGCTATTAAGGGTCTGAAGCGAATCATCAAGCGCGACATGACCCTCAAGGAGTTCACTATCCAAGCGATTTCAAAAGGTTCGGACGACCTTGGAAAAGTACACATGCAGGTGGAGTACAACAACCATATCTACTACGGATTTGGTGCAAACACCGACATTGTGACAGCTTCCGTTGAAGCATATATTGACTGTATCAATAAATTTAAAGATTAAAGACCCCCTCTGCCCTTTGGGCATCTCCCCCTCTATGGGGAGATTGGGCTTGCTTACTCTATGTTGCGTGATTTCCAGACAGCAAGTTCTGACAGGTATTCTTTGTTGAAAGAGTATGCTCGGAAGAACAGAAATAATCCAACGACAGCAGAAGTGTGTTTATGGCAACGGTTGCGTGGAAAAGTGTTAGGGGAAAAGTTTAAGCGCCAACATGTCATTTATGACTATATTGCAGATTTTGTTTGCTTAGACCGAAAGTTAGTGGTTGAGATAGATGGAGCATACCATTTTACGGAGAAGCAGTCAGAAGAAGATATTTATAGAACAAAGAATTTGGAGCAGTTCGGTTTTCGTGTAATACGATTTACCAATGATGAAGTGATCAGTAAAACAGAAGAAGTAATACAAATAATAAAGGAAACAATGGAAGAAAACAAAAGTGTTAACATCCCGAATGGTTCTCCCCATAGAGGGGGAGATGTCCGTAGGACAAAGGGGGTCTGTTTATTCGACAAAATTTGGAATGCCCATGTTGTGCAGCAGGTGGAAGACGGACCAACACAGTTGTATATTGACCGTCTGTATGCACATGAGGTGACAAGCCCTCAGGCATTCGATACGCTGAGAGACAAAGGAATCAAGGTGTTCCGTCCCGACCATGTGGTGGCAATGCCGGACCATAATACACCAAGTGATCAGCAGGAGAGGATTGACGACCCTGTTGGCTGTAAACAAGTCGAGACGCTCAAGGCCAATTGTGAAGAGTTTGGCATTAAACATTTCGCAATGGGAACCAAGGACAATGGCATCATCCATGTCGTAGGTCCCGAGAAGGCATTGTCGCTCCCTGGTATGACTATCGTTTGTGGCGACTCTCACACCAGCACTCATGGTGCCGTAGGTGCAATCGCAATGGGTATCGGTACCAGTGAGGTGGCACAAGTGTTAGCTTCACAGTGTATTTTGCAGGCTAAGCCAAAGACGATGCGCATCAATATTGAAGGCGAACTTAAACCTAATGTTACCGCTAAGGATGTGGCACTTTATATCATGGCTCAGATGACCACCAGTGGTGCTACGGGTTATGCCGTAGAGTATGCAGGCAGCACCATTCGCAATATGTCGATGGAAGGACGTCTTACCCTCAGTAACCTCAGTATCGAGATGGGTAGCCGTGCCGGTATCATTGCACCTGATGAAACCACATTTGCCTATCTCAAAGGTCGAGAGTATGCACCAAAAGGTGCGGAATGGGACAAGGCAGTTGAGGAGTGGCGTAAGCTGAAGAGCGACCCAGATGCTGTCTTCGATAAAGAGGTCACTTATCGTGCCGAAGACATCGCACCTCGCATTACCTATGGAACTAATCCTGGTGCAGGTATTGCCGTTGATGAGTGCATACCAACACTTGAGCAGATTCCAGAAGCCGACCATGGTCAGTTCCTTAGTATGTTGGAATACATGCAGTTCCAGCCAGGCCAACGCCTTGAAGGAACCCCGGTTGACTATGTATTCCTTGGCGCTTGTACCAATGGACGTATTGAGGACTTCCGTGCCTTTGCTTCTGTCGTGAAAGGCAAGAAGAAGGCCGATAGTGTCGTGGCATGGCTCGTCCCAGGTTCATGGCTCGTTCGTCAGCAAATCATAGAAGAAGGCATTGATAAGATTCTTGCAGATGCAGGTTTCGAACTCCGTTTGCCATCTTGCTCTGCTTGTCTGGCCATGAATCCCGATAAGGTTCCAGCAGGTAAGCTTGCTATCTCTACCAGCAACCGTAACTTCGTGGGACGTCAGGGACCAGGTGCCCGCACCATCCTTGCTTCACCTCTCACAGTTGCTGCAAGTGCAATCACAGGAAAAGTAACCGACCCAAGAAAGATTTAAAGACCCCCTCTGCCTGTTAGGCATCTCCCCCCTCCATGGGAAGAGAATTACCCAAACAGAGATGTATCAATAAGTTGAAAGATATAGAGTAAAATGGCAAAAGAAAAATTTAACATCATACAGTCAACCTGTATCCCCATTCAGATTGATAATTGCAACACCGACCTCATTATTCCGGCCAGATATCTTGCAAGTACCACTCGTGATCCAAAGTTTTTTGGCGATGCTTTTATGCACGACCTTCGTTACGATGCAGAAGGCAATCCTGTAACCGATTTCGTGATGAATCAGCCTGCTTTTTCCGAGGCACCTCATGAGGGAGTGCACGAAATCATAGTTGGCGGACAGAACTGGGGTTCGGGTTCCAGTCGCGAACACGCCGCATGGGCGATTGCCGGCTATGGGGTGCGTGTGGTCATCAGTAGCAGTTTTGCCGATATCCATCGCAACAACCTCCTCAACTGTTTCGTGCTGCCTGTCATTGTGTCACCAGCCTTCCAGCAGGAACTCTTTGCTTCCATTGCAGCCAATCCAGAAGCAAAGGTTAAGGTCGATGTGCCCAACCAGACCGTCACTAATCTGGCTACAGGGCACAGCGAGCGGTTCGAAATCAACTCCTACAAGAAATATTGCCTGATGAATGCTTTTGATGACATTGATTTCTTGTTAGAAAATAAAGATAAAATCGAACGATTTGAAGAGACCCACCCCCATAACCCCTCCCTGTGAGTGAGAGGAGCGGTCACCAATCAGCGTTAAGCGATATGGGGTTCAAGACAGCGTCATATCATTCTGAACATCAACAGGAAGAAGATGACGAACGAAGAACCAGAGAATGAAAAGCTAAAGGGTTTGATGTAATACGTTTCACCAATGAAGAGGTTTTATATACAAACAAGGTGATAGAAGATATTATTCAAAAACTGCAAGAATATGAATAATCAGCAGCAAACAACATCTAACGGAGTATATACTCCCCTCCTTTATAGGGAGGGGCATGGGGGTAGGTCTATAGAAATTATGGACACAACACTTCGTGATGGTGAGCAAACCAACGGAGTGTCGTTCGTGCCGCATGAGAAACTCATCGTAGCGCGTATGCTACTTCAAGACTTGAATGTGGATAGGATTGAAGTGGCATCTGCCCGTGTGTCAGATGGTGAGAAGGAAGCTGTTCGCAGTATCTGTAAGTGGGCAAGTATGGCTGGCAAACTCGATAGGGTAGAAGTGTTGGGATTTGTCGATGGTCATACGTCTATCGATTGGATTAATGACTGCGGATGTAAGAATATCAACCTGCTCTGCAAGGGTAGCGAGCGTCATTGTATCTACCAGTTGAAGAAGACACTTGACGAACACCTTGCTGACATTCGTCAGTCTATCGACTATGCCCACCAGATGGGTATTGCTGTCAATATCTACTTAGAGGATTGGAGCAACGGCATGAAAGATTCACCACAATACGTACATGATTTTGTCGATGCGTTAAAAGACTGTGGTGTGTTGCGATTCATGTTGCCCGACACTTTGGGCGTGCTCAATCCTGTGCAGACGCAACAGTATGTGCGTCAGATGGTCGAGTGGTTCCCTGCGCTCCATTTCGATTTCCATGCTCACAACGACTATGACTTGGCAACATCGAACGTGATGTATGCTGTACTTGAAGGATGCCGTGGTATCCACACCTGTATCAATGGTTTGGGCGAACGGGCTGGCAATGCACCGCTTAGTAGTGTGCAGGCAATTCTGAAGGACCAGTTGAAGGTGCAGACCAATATCAACGAAGTGAAACTCAACGAGGCAAGTCACCTTATCGAGAGCTATTCAGGCATTGCTATTCCGTCTAACAAACCTATCATCGGTGAAAATGTTTTCACCCAAGTGGCTGGTGTTCATGCCGATGGTGACAATAAGAACAACCTTTATTGCAATGACCTTCTCCCAGAGCGGTTCGGACGCAAACGCGAATACGCACTGGGCAAGAACAGCGGTAAGGCCAACATCCTGAAGAACCTCGAGGAACTGGGTCTCGAATTAACTCCAGAGCAGACACGACGTGTTACCGATCGTATTATCGAGTTGGGCGACAAGAAGCAGATTGTTACTCAAGAAGACCTTCCTTATATCGTCAGCGATGTGCTCAAACATACCACCCCCGACGAGAAGGTCAAACTGCTCAGCTATATGGTCAGCACCGCCTATGGACTCAAACCAATGGCGAGTGTGAAGCTCGAAGTTAATGGTGAGGTCTATGAAGAGTCGGCCATGGGCGATGGTATGTATGATGCCTTCGTCCGTTGTGTCCGCCACATCTATCGTGACCGTCTCCACCGTACCTTCCCATGGCTCACCAACTATGTGGTCAACATCCCGCCTGGCGGACGAACAGATGCTCTTGTCCAGACCACCATTTCCTGGACTTACGAGGACAAGGCTTACCGCACCCGCGGACTCGATGCAGACCAAACCGAAGCCGCCATCAAGGCCACCATTAAAATGTTGAATTTGATTAACCTCCCCTAGCCCCTCCCAAGGAGGGGAATTCCTGATTCTATGGGAAAGCAAAGGTATCAATATGAGACTTCAACAACGGGTACTTATCATTTGTTGAAAGAATTTGCCCAGAAGAACCGAACTAATCCCACAGAAGCAGAAAGTATATTATGGAATCTCCTTAGGGGCAAGCAGTTGAATGTAAGGTTTCGTCGACAGCATCCAATTGGTAATTATATCGCAGATTTTGTTTGCTTGCAGGCTCGGCTGATTATAGAAGTTGATGGAGAATACCATTTTAGAGGGGATATGCCCGAGAATGATCAAGAGAGAACAAGGAAACTAAATGGTATGGGATATACTGTGATGCGTTTTCTCAACGATGAGATTATTATAGAATCAGATAGAGTAGTATTAACAATTAAAAATAAATTAGAAGAGATGAAGGTATTAGAATCTTCTCCCCTTGGGGGAGATAAGAGAGGGGTTTCGCTGCAAATTGCAGTCCTTTCTGGTGACGGTATCGGACCAGAGATTATGGAACAAGGCGTGAAAGTGATGAGCGCCGTGTGTGAGAAATTCGGACATGAAGTCAGCTACAAGGAAGCACTCTGTGGTGCTCATGCTATTGACGAGGTGGGTGATCCGTTCCCAGAGGAAACATTCCAAACCTGTATGGAGGCTGATGCAGTCCTTTTCGCCTCAGTGGGCGACCCAAAGTTCGACAACAATCCTAATGCCAAGGTTCGCCCTGAGCAAGGTCTCTTGGCTATGCGTAAGAAACTTGGCCTTTTTGCCAATATCCGTCCCGTTGAGACCTTCGATTGTCTCATTCACAAGTCTCCATTGAAAGATGAACTTGTACGAGGTGCCGATTTTATCTGTATCCGCGAGTTGACAGGCGGTATGTATTTCGGAGAAAAGAAAGAAGGTACCGATGTGGCCTATGATACTAATTATTACACTCGCAAGGAAGTAGAGCGCATCCTTCGTGTGGCCTATCAGTATGCCATGCAGCGTCGCAAGCACCTCACTGTGGTCGATAAAGCTAATGTTCTCGCATCCAGCCGCCTATGGCGTGCTGTTGCACAGGAGATTGCACCACAGTATCCAGATGTGAAGACCGACTATATGTATGTTGATAATGCAGCAATGCGTATGATTCAAGAGCCTACATTCTTCGATGTTATGGTGACGGAGAATACTTTTGGCGATATTCTTACTGATGAGGGTTCATGTATCACTGGTTCTATGGGACTTCTCCCATCTGCCAGCACAGGCGAGCACACACCGGTGTTTGAACCTATTCATGGCTCATGGCCGCAGGCAAAGGGGCTCAACATCGCCAACCCATTGGCGCAGATTCTCTCCGTAGCCATGTTGTTTGAGTACTTCGATCTCAAGGCCGAAGGAGCACTCATCCGTGAGGCAGTCAATGCCAGTCTCGATGCCAATGTCCGTACCCCTGAGATACAAGTCGAGGGCGGCGCTAAGTATGGCACCAAGGAAGTCGGTCAATGGATTGTTGACTATATCAAAGCCAAGTGAGCGCATATAAATACAGAAACAACGAGGGTATGCTAAGCGATTAGCATACCCTCTGTTTATCTTTGCGAAGTGTGACAAACGAGTTTGTCACCCAACAAGATATTTTCCAATCTTTGGAATACGCTGAATGATGATTGACACAAATGCAGTCAGCAAGAATGTGATAACAGCGGTAGAGAGGATAATGGTAGGAGTGGTCATAAAACCAAGTTTGCCTTCTGTGTCCACGCCTAATGCTTGACGCAGAGCTGTGCATACCACTGGGAGCAGCATCAGGTGCATCAAGTACATGCCATAGCTGGCCTTTGATATCGGGACAATCAGCATTTGATAGAACTTCCCGTCAGACGTGTTTTTCTTCAACAGCAAGACGGTTCCCAGTGTCATGAGTGCAACGCCAATCGTGTCGTTGTGCCAGGTAGTCTCTATCCAAATCGTGGTTCCCCAGTCACCATGAATGGGGAAGGTGCTGCCTGAAGTAGCTAGAGCTTTGAGCAGAAATCCACCTTCGATGATGGCAAAACCTATGAGTATTAGTGGCAATGCTATACATAGGACTTTCTTCCAGCGCATGTCGCCAACAAACCTGCGGAGATAGAGACCTGTGAATAGATATCCTATGCATCCGCTGATATAGTAGAAGGTGCCGTAGGCATTCCAGCTACATTCGCCCCAAAGCGGATAATCTGCCTGACGAGGAATATAGTCCGGTCCTGTGATGTAACTCACGTTGCCTAAAGTCATGATGTCGCGAACCAGTGGTAGGATGGTTGTAATCAGCCATAACACAAGATATATCCTGAGTTCCTTGCGGCTTACTTGCTTTGCCCATGGAGAGAGCAACGGCATGATGATGTAGATGCCTATCAGCATATAGATGAACCAAAGGTGCGCTGCAGAGAAGTTGAAGTTGAGCAGCAGCAACGGAAGGTTTTTCGTGGGGTTTCCATAGCATAGTGCATAAGCAACTGACCAGATGAAGAAAGGAATGAGAATTCTGACGGCTCTTCTTCTGAAAAACTCACCAACAGAATAGCGCAGCGGGAAGAGCAGGTAGGAGGAAGCAATCACAAATAGAGGTACACTCATCCTCGATGCCGAGTCTATGGCCGAAGCCCATATCAGATCAGCGTCGGTCAGTATCAGTGTGTCGTAGCCGTCGAGGTAGAATGGTTCTGAACTATGAACTACCATCACCAATAGGCAGGCTAGCACCCTGAGCCAGTCTACCCACACTTCGCGTTCTGTGTTTCTGTCAGTTTGCTGCATCATAGCTTGGGTTCCCACTTGCAACGAACGGGTGATACGATGGCACCCTCTTTCTTTAACTCAGCAAATGCCTTGTCTACTTCCTTACGGTCGGCACCCAGTGCCTTTGTTACATCGCCAGCAGAGACAGGCTTACCAGCCTCACGCATAGCTTTTAATACTTGTTCTTTCATACGATAATACATTTAAATACGTTAATAACTCAATGGTTCGATTCTATTGCTTCTGTTTTTTCGTTGGTTTACCCCATCACCACATCAAGTACCATCATCAATACAAAGCCAATGGCAAAGCCGATGGTACTAAGGTTTGAGTGCTGACCGTTGGAGGCTTCGGGAATCAGTTCTTCAACAACGACGTAGAACATGGCCCCTGCAGCAAAGGCCAACATATATGGAAGAACCGGCATCAGCATTGAGGCCAGCAGCAGAACGGCTATGGCTCCAATCGGTTCGACAACTCCGCTCAGCGAACCTATCAGAAATGAACGCCAACGACTGTTGCCTGCTGCTCGCATTGGCATTGAGATGATAGCTCCCTCTGGTACGTTTTGAATAGCAATACCTAATGAAACGGCAATCGCACTGGCCAAGGATATATTCGTCATGCCGCTATCGGCTCCTGCGAAGACAACGCCTACAGCCATCCCTTCTGGTAGGTTGTGAATGGTGACGGCAAGAGTAAGCATCGCCGTCTTGGAAAGGTGTGAGCGTAAACCTTCTGGTTTGTCTGTGCCAATATGCAGGTGTGGCGTCAGTTCGTCAATCAACAGGAGGAACCCCATGCCTAACAGGAAACCTAAAGCTGCTGGTAAAACAGACCCCAAAGCTCCTCCAATCAGGGAACACTGTGAGGAGGCTTCCATTTCCATTGCAGGAATTAATAGCGACCAGATAGATGCGGCTACCATCACCCCCGATGCAAAGCCAAGTAGTGACTTCTGTAGTCGCATAGACATCCCGTCCTTCATCATAAAGACAAAGGCTGAGCCGAGCATTGTGCCCAGCAATGGGATGAACAGACCGATTGCTATTGTTTCCATAAATGCAAAGGAACAAGGGTTGTTAGTATCCTTGTACTTAATTTGCGATTTTTATTTGCAAATTTAGCAATAATTTCCGAATTATCACTATATTTGTACCCACATTTGGAATAAATAGAATAAATTATGCAGAAAAGAAGCTTTATCACAGTATTGATGGCCATTATGATGATGGCAGTTACGCCTGCGTTTGCACAAGAGGACAATGGTTTTAAGAAGTTCGACGTTAAGGTAGATTTTACGGAGAATGGTTTCCAATGGTTTCAGGATGCCGAGCTGCTTGCAGCGGGCGACAAGAAAAAGAGTAATGCCATGACGATTGGCTGGGGTGGAATCGGAACACTTTGGGGACGCACAGCCCTGACAGTCTATGTGGCTGAGAAACGATATACCAAGGAGTTTATGGATAAGGCTGAATACTTCACTGTGATGGCGTTTGACGTAGAGCAGAGCAAGGTGCTGAACTACATGGGAACGAAAAGTGGACGTGATGGTGACAAGGCGAAGGCGCTTGGACTCCATACGGCCTATACTGCTAATGGAACGCCATATTACACTGAAGCTACGATGGTGATAGAATGCAAGATAATGTATGCAGCCCCCTTCGATCCTCAGTATTTCAAGAGCGATGTGCCCAAGAGGATGTATGCTAATTTCCCCGCCGGCATCCATTCCATGTATATCGGCGAGGTTGTTAATGCCTGGAAGAAATGACGAACGAAGCAAGAGCAGCCTTCGTCGTGAGCTCAGGCCGAACGGAGCCAAGCTTGCTTGAGCTTTGCCTTGTAAGGAGGAATTCGATGTAAATCAAATAGAATGAAGGAGAATCCAATGTTCCGTCAAATGAGACGCAAGCGTCAGCAGCTTGCAGAGGTAGAAAGTATTGCTATTTTGCAGAAGGCTACGTCTGGTACTTTGGCATTGCTTGGCGACGATGACTATCCGTATGCCGTTCCCATTAGCTATGTCTATCACGAAGGGAAACTATACTTCCACAGTGCTGTGGAAGGCCATAAGATCGATGCCATCCGTAAGTGTGACAAGGCGTCTTTCTGTGTCATTGAACAGGATTATGTTCAGCCAGAGAAGTATACGACTTTCTTCCGTAGCGTGATAGCTTTCGGCAGAATTCATATCATTGAGGACGCGCAGGAGAAGTTGGAAATTGCCAGAATGCTGGGCAATCGTTATAATCCAAATCAAGATGAAGCTCTCCAGAAAGAGCTCGAAAGCGGATTATCCCGTATGTTGGCAATCCGTTTTGATATCGAACATCTGACAGGTAAAGAAGCGATAGAACTGATGAGGAAGCGAGAGCAGCCTTCGTCGTGAGCTCAGGCCGAACGGTGATGGAGATAAGATGACACTGGCTACACAGGTTGTTTTAGTTTCTGATAGGCTAGCCGCTCATCTCCAGACAGCAGATAGATGATGCCGCAATAGGTGAAGCCGTGCTTCATGATATTGTGCTGCATAATCTTGTTATCACGATGGGTATCGATACGGATATTCGTTTCGTGGGCGAAACAGAAGTCCATGATACTGCTGAATATACCGCTAACTTGTGGAAAGCTGGCAATCCGGTGGATGACATGATACGGTTTAGTGTCGTCCAGCCATTTACCCTCGTAGATTTTGTTGTAAGTAGGTTCTGGGGAGGGCAGGAATGCAAAATATGCCACTACTTCAGCATTCTCTTCAATGACAAAGCCACCATGCTTTTCTATGTCAGCCATAATTACTGCCTCTGATGGGTAGCCTTCTCCCCATTGGTGCATATTGCCCGACTGTCGCATAATACCCTTTGCGGCATCCATCACCTGCATGATTGCAGCCATGTCCGTCGGTATTGCTTCTCTGATAATCATATCCATTTCTGTATAAAGCCTTTCATCTATTAATCCATGTCATTTTTCGCCATAAGCTCTCCATTGGTCCTCGTTGGTGGTTACTGAACCAATAACGGCAGAATAGGTATTGACATATGACCATACCTAACCCAATGAGGACAGCGTATGTGATGCCGACATGACGATAGCAGGCCAGTCCATAGCCGTAGAAAATGAAGCAGCCAATGATGGACTGGAGTAGGTAGTTGGTGAGACTCATACGACCAAAGAAACACAGGTGATGCAATACATTACGCACACTCTTACAGGCATACCATGCTGAAACCACGGCTGCGACGATCATCAATAAAATGAAGAGGTTGTAAATGGGAGTGAGCCAAGGTTTCAGTATGCCAAAGTCCACAAAACTAAATGCGATGACGATGATGACCGACAACGCAAGGATGCAGTGCCATGTCTGTAAGTTGCGTCCCTCATTGTAGAAGAGACGTTGTCTGCCTAACTGCATACCAAGGATAAAAAGGCATAGTAGTTGTGTCAGTCGCCCACTAAAAACGTTGTAGCGTAAGTTCAGTTCGAATCCATATCTCAGGTTGTTCACGGCATTCTCCCAGAATGTACCGTGCTCATGAAAGGCGATGGTCTGATTGTAGATGTCAAAGAGCCTGGTATGATCGAGGGGGGTATCCGTCAGCAGGCAGAACAGCTCAATAGGCTGGATGGCCAGCACACCAATAATGCACCACACTATGCCAGACGGCAGATAACTGACAGGTATGAGCAGTAAGCCGTAGGCGGCATAGAGCATCAGAATGTCGCCGTCGTAGAAAGCGACATTAACTAGACCGAACATGAACAGCAGACACATGCGCCAGGCAAAACGGCCAGAAAACGAGCAGCCTTTCTGCTGTTGGTTGTCATTCATGATGAAGAAACTCAGTCCGAAGAGCATGGCGAAGATTCCGTACATCTTGCCACTCAGCAACCAGGCAAGCACATTGCCTACCGTTTGGTCGCATGGCAGTGTGTAAGTGATTGGTTCCTCTGTGAAGACGTCAAAATGCTCCACGGCATGATACAATATGATGCCTGCTACGGCGATTCCCCGTAAAGCATCTGCCACATCGATTCGGACGTTTTGCTTGCATCGAGTGTGATACATTGTTTCCCTTACCTTAAGAATGTCAATGATAACTTACTCTCTCGTCTTTCAACAACCGAATTACGCTAAGATCTTTTCTGCCATTTGCCGGCCTGCATCATAGGCTTTCTGCAAATCCTGCTCCCAATGCTCGTCTCGCCACTGACGTTTGGCTTCTTCTGAGAATCCTGCAAGTTCGAAACGGTCGTAGTTCTTTACTTGGTATGTGTTGTATGCGACCAAGTGTTTTGGTTCTCCGAGAGCTGCTGTGATGCAGTATTCCATCGAGCCGTAGCCCTGACTGTTGTTCCTTTCAGGCGTTCCGTTCATGGTCTCTATCAGAACTACTGGCATACGCTTGGGAGCCGTCATGCTGTAGTCGTTGTATGAGAGCCATGGAAATGCCAGACGTTCAAGGAACGTACGCATCTGACCTGTCACGTCACCAAAGTAAATGGGTGAGCCCAGTACCAGTCCGTCTGCTTCAGCAATCTCTTCCAGCATAGGAGTCAGTGCATCCTTGAATTTGCATACGTTTGATGCCTTTCCTTTCATCTTACATGCCATACACGACATGCATCCCTTGTAGTCAAGAGCATAAAGGTGCACCGTCTTTACTTCAATTTCGCTGCTCACTGAACTTGCTCCATCAGCAAACTTCTGCAGCATCGAGGCCGTATTGAAATTCTTTCTAGGGCCTCCGTCGATAATGATAATCTTCTTCATGAGTCAGAATGTTTCTTTACAGCTTCATCACGCGTTTCATCTCCAGATTCTCGTAACCTTCTGGACAATGTGTGGAGAGATAGACGGTAGGGTTTTCCTTGATGAACAGGCGCACACGGTCGAGTGTTTCACGAGCAGCATCCTTATCCTCGAACACAATGCTCAGTTTGTTGGCTTTCAGAGCTGCATCGCAATAGGTCACATCACCATGGAACATATAATAGAGACCGTCGCATTCGACAATGATGATGCTGTTGCCCTTGGTGTGACCCTTCGCTTCGATAAACCAGATGCCAGGGATTACCTGCTGGGCATTGGGGAAGTTCTTGTACGCCTCGCCATATTGAGCGCGGACGATGTTTTCACCCTCCAACTTCATGGCATCAGCATCCTCTGGACCAATGAATACCTTGGCATTGGGGAAATATTGCAAAGCTGCTGTGTGGTCGGGATGTTTGTGGGTGACGAGAATTTTAGTTACTTGCTCTGGCTTGTAGCCTGCTGCCGCAAAGGCATCCATATAGTCGGCTATCTTTTCGCCCATGTAGAGCGGGGCACCTAGTTTCTTCTCAGGTGCTTTCATGTCGTTTTGAAAGCCAGTATCAATAAGGATGACCTCGTCGCCCGTGTCAATCAGGAAATTCTGGAGGCTGCTGCGGTAGATGATTTGTTCGTCTGTGCCTTCTTTTGATTCACCGCCAAAGGCAAACTGCTGGTTCATGAAACCGCCGTCGAACATTCGGATTGCTTTAATTGTCATAATCGTAGGTTTGGTAATAAAGTAATTATAGTAATAGTAATATGCCTTATCGGATTTCTTTGCTGATGTCGGCCTCGATGTCACTCATCTTGTCGGTCGGCTCATAGCGCTTCAGCACTTTTCCTTCGCGGCTGACGAGGAACTTGGTGAAATTCCACTTGATATCGTTCTTCTTGTCGAAATCGGCATCGCGCTTGCGAAGCATGTCGTCCATCATCTTACCACGCTGGTCGTTGACGTCAAATCCGCCAAAGCCTTTCTGCGCCTTTAGCCAGGTGTAGAGCGGATGGGCATTCTCACCATTCACATCAATCTTGTCGAACTGTGGGAACTTGATGTCGTAGTTCGCTGTGCAAAACTGATGAATCTCCTGAATCGTGCCGGGAGCCTGTGCGCCGAATTGGTTGCAGGGGAAGTCGAGAATCTCCAGCCCTTTACCTTGATACTTCTCGTAAAGAGCCTCTAAATCCTTATACTGAGGTGTGAATCCGCAACGTGTAGCTGTATTCACAATTAGCAGCACTTTTCCTTTGTAGTTTGAGAGAGACACGTTCTTACCTGCGTCGTCCTTTACTTTGAAATCATAAACATTCTGTGCGTTCATGGTTAGCACACTTGTAACTGCCAATAGGCAGATTGTCATTAGTTTCTTCATACTCTGTGATAATTTATGGTAATGCTATTTGTCAAACAAATTAGTGAGTTATTAATGCAAAGACATTGTGCACGTAGCAGTGCAAGTGCAAAGATAAGCAGAAATAATTATATCGCAAGCGATTTATGCTAAAGTTTAAGGTTGTTTAACTAAATCGCATGCGATATGACTTGTCGTAAGCCTGTCGAATCGGTGGAAAGTGATAGCCATTAATCGCTCAATGGACGTTTGGCTGTAATCTTAGGAAGAACTGTCCGATGAATTACTTCAGCTTATTATACACCTCATCCGTTACAGACTCTAACCACTCGTTGGAGGCTCCTTCCTGCACATCTTTGTGGTAAGTGAGGTGTTGGAACCATGAGTCTTTTGCTGCTCCGTGCCAGTGTTTGACTTCGGCTGGAACAGCAATAACGGTGCCAGGAGTCATTTCGACTGCCTCCTTGCCCCATTCCTGATACCAGCCGCGACCGGCAACGCAAATTAGCACCTGCACCTGCTTGTGATGCACGTGCCAGTAGTTGCGGCAGCGAGGTTCGAAGGTGACGTTCATTACACCACCACCAACGTCAGCCAGATAACTCTGCCCCGTGAAATACTTACCGTAGGGATTTGGGTCGCCCTTAGGCCATTTGCTCTGCAGAGTATAGCCCACGCTTCCAAGCCAAGCCGTGAGTTCATCCACGAGCTGCTGGCTGTTGCCCATATTCACGGCTCCCTGCTTGTGAGCTGCCAGCTGCGGGGCAACACCATCGAGGCCGCTCAATGCTGCCACGGTCACTATTTCACGGTCGGCTGATGTGAGTTGTGTACCAGCGAAGATGTCGCCGAAGAGGTGCGACTTCAGATAGTAGTCGTCCTGTGGGCAGAAATCGTAGTTGAATGGACGTCCTGAGAGCTGTGTTTGGTTCTTCACCCCCAGTTCGTAGGTTTTCTTGGCATCGTCCCACTCAGCAGGACGTGTCCAGGGCTTGCCCTCCTGCCAACCTGGCTGTTTGTTTTCCAAGACCTTGCTTAGTACTCCCAACGCATTCAGTGAGCGCGGAAAACCTGTGTAGGCATAGAGTTGCGAGAATGCCTCCTTCAGTTCGTTGATGGTCACTCCGTTGTCAAGTGCCATGCGCACGGCAGGCTCCAAACGGTCCATATCACCCTGTGCCATCAGGCAGGCACATGCTGCCAATCCTTTTTGACGCTTTGTCAGTGTCTGACTGTTTATCGTTGTCATAGTCAATACAGCTATTAATAAAAATACGATTCTTTTCATTTGTTGTCCTTGAGTTTTTTGAATATCATGTCCATCGTTTTAGGATCGAGCGGACGCATGGTGGGCAGTTTCAGGTCTTTCACCATGTGGAGTGTCCCCTGCTTGTACTTCTGGAAATGGTCGGTTTTCAGGTGATGTTGGTAGGCATCCTCCGAAGCATAGATTTCGAGAATGCGAATCTGCGTGGAGTCCTCTTCACTCTGCATTGGGAACAGACATATAACGCCTGGTTCGCGCTCTACACTCAGGCGATCCACTTCGTTGGCAAATTCCAAGTATTCTTTCAGATATTGCGGATAGACCTCAATTTCTGCTATCCGGACAATCAGAGACCCTCCTCCTTGCCCCTCCCTGTGATGGAGGGGAGTAGATAGTGATTGGGTGAGGCTTTGGGCATTCTTCCATAGAATCATCTCCTTGAACGGTGCGAGGTCAGGCTCTTTAGAGAGATAGTCCTTCATCCTCGCCAGACTCTGTGTGAGCACCTGCGGAGCGACGTAGGGATAGTCGGAGCCGTAGAGCAGATGGTCGGGTGTGGTGATAGTCAGCATCATGCGAATGACCTCAGGAGAGTGAGCACCGGCAAGGTCATAGTAGAGGGCACGCAGATTTGCTTCCCAGTCAATGTCGCCTACAAGGTTGTTGGCTTGCATCACGGGTGTCAGCGACTTCATACGAGGCACGGCAAGTGGCAGATAGGCTCCGCAATGAGGAACAACGACTTTCATGTTGGGATAGCGGGCAAGTACATTGCGTGATATCATGTTCGTTACGGCACGTGTAGTCTCAGAGAGATATTCCTGCATGGCAAGTGGTGTCTGCATCATCACCTCACGGTTCACAGGTTCAGGCCGATGGGGATGCAGGATGACTACAGCCTTGCGCTCGTTCAAAAAGGCGAAGAGTCTGTCAAGTTCTGGTGCGCCGAGATACTGGCCTTGTACGTTTGTTGCCAACTTAATACCATCGGCTCCCAACATGTCGAGTGCATACTTTGCCTCGCGGATGGCTGCATCCACATCAGGCAGGGGTAGGGCTGCGCAAAACAGATATCTGCCAGGATGCTCCTTCTTGAAACGTGCTGCCGTCTCGTTGGTTTTTCTTACTACATCTGCATTTGAAGGTTGTGGTGCTGCTAATGTCAATACAGCCGTCTCAATTCCCGTTTCGTCCATCCACTTTATGTGACCCTTCACGTCATATTTTGGTAAAGGGAATCCCTCGTCCATCAACCTATCCTCCTGCTCCAAGGCAGAAACATACTCAGGTGTGATGATGTGGCTGTGCACATCTATCACGCCTTGAGCAAATGCTGTTGTTGCTAAAGCCATCGTGATAATAATTATCTTTAATCGCTTCATAAGCACTGTTTTATTTCAGGTTTTCCATGAAGAACTCGGCCAACTTGTCCCACGGAATCAGATTCTTAGGTTGGCCCTTGCCTTTCAGTTCCTCGTAGCCTCCGTCGTAGAGGTCACAATGCGAGGCACCAGAGATGATCAGCAACTCCTTGTTCTCTGGATTGGGATTAGGTTCGCCAACGAACTTGTAACCTTCGGCCTTGCCCTCTACCATATAATGATAGGCATCCTCGCCGAAGTAGCGCGAGTGAGCTTCTGCACCATGCATTACGAGGACGGCAGAGCGGATCTCGTTGATGTAGTAGAGGAAACGGCTATTGGCATAAGCCTGCGTTCCGATGATGCGCCAACCGTCGTTCGAGTTGCCGCTACGTGCATGATAGCCGCGTGGGGTCTTGTAATAGTCGTAGTAGTCGTGAACGAACTGTGGTGCCTGAGGAGGCACGGTGTCGAGTACGCCACCTGCCATTGCCATCGGGTCGGTGAGGCGCTGCTTAGCGAGTATGTCACGGTTCTTATGACGTGCCTCTTCAATGTCGAAAGCATCGTTGTAGTCGTTACCGCTTACACGTGTCATGTCATACATCGTTGAGGCTACGGTTGCCTTGATGCGAGTGTCGGCTGCGGCAGCATTCAGGGCGATTCCACCCCATCCACAGATGCCGATGATGCCAATGCGTTCTGCATCCACATTCTCTTGTTTTGCCAGGAAATCGACTGCTGACATGAAGTCCTCGGTATTGATGTCGGGCGAGGCTGTGCGACGCGGTTCACCACTGCTCTCGCCTGTATAAGAAGGGTCAAATGCCAGAGCTACGAAACCACGTTCTGCCATCTTCATTGCATAGAGTCCGCTACACTGCTCCTTCACGGCTCCGAAAGGACCACTTACGGCGATGGCTGCCAACTTACCTTTGGTGTCTTTTGGCATATACAAGTCTGCAGCCAAAGTCAGCCCATACTGTGTCATGAACGTCACCTTCTTGTGATTTACCTTCTCGCTTAGCGGGAATACCTTGTCCCACTCCTGCGTGATATTCAGCTCCTGTTTCATATTCTCTTCTGTTTTGGTTTGTTCTTTGTTTATGCAGCCTGCAAGCATCCCACCCAGCAGTACTGCGGTGAATATTATCTTCTTAGTCATATTACACGTTTTTTCCAAGTTCAAATGCTTCTTGCAGTTTTGGATTCCCTTCAATCTCGCGGGCATCGTTCACGCCACCGCAGAAGAGGGTACCAGCCAGACGGCTTTTGGGATAGCAGTCAATCCAACCCGTCAGGCCAGTCTCAGCACGCTTCGGGGTCGCTTCCTCATCCTCAGCAGCTGTAGTCAGCAGATAGACATCACGGAACAAATAGTTTTGTGAGTACATGGCATTCATGCGGTCGATGAGCGTTTTCATCTGACCGCTCATTTCATAATAATAAATAGGTGTAGCCCAGCAAACCACATCGGCATTCATGACCTTGGCCATGATGTCGTTCACGTCATCGTTGATGACACAACGGCCTAGCTTTTGGCAACCTAAGCAGCCCTTGCAGAACTGGATGTCCTTGCCTACAAGTGAAATCTTCTCAACCTCGTTCCCGGCAGCTTTTGCACCTTCCACGAACTGGTCGGCCAGCATGTCGCTGTTTGAGCCGCGACGCAGGCTTGTAGAAATGACAATTACTTTTTTCATAATATCACCTTTTTCCCTTCCTTAATATAAATTCCTTTCGATGGATTTGTCACTCGCTGACCATTCAACGAGTAATACTCTCCCTTATCATTCGTGTTTTGTAACTGTTGGATGGCAGTCGTGCCTGATGTCAGCGATAGTGTGACGCTGATATTGCTTTCGCCCGCTTTCAAGAACGTGCGTAACTCGCTTTCTGACAGACCTTCAATCTTGCCCAATCTGGTGTAGCTCCATGAGTTAGAACCGTAGAATAGGCAGATGTTGCTGCCATTGTAGAGGACGACGTCACCCGGCTGGGCAGTCATTTGTTGATTACTTGTGGGCAGTGAGAAACCCAGTGCGCCCCAAATTTCAAATCCGCCACTGCTGTTGAGTATTACGGTAACGGGTGCTTGCTTCAACTTTTCCACCAATGCCTTTGTGGCGGCGTTGTCGGCGAGTGTCACACGTTGCGCCTTTCCATCAATGGTAATATACATTTTATCCATAGCCGTTTGTTCTTCTGCGAAACTCAGTGTCTTGAGCCAGTTTTGTACCAATGTAGTGGTATTGCTGCGATTCGAGTTGTTAATCCACAATGCATTGCCCATCCATGTCACATTGGGCAGTAGTCGCTTGGCGTCAGCCACCACTTGTGAGATGCCGCTACTGGCGCTCGACACAATCAGCCCCACGTGCTTGCCTGCCATCTGTGAGGCATTCTGGAACAAGTACGTCTGCATGATAGCGGCCATTTGGCTCCACCACAGTGGCGTGACGATGATGATGTTCCGGTAGTCGTTGAGCGATGTCGTCACAGGGTCGATGGCAGGGTAGCTGCCGGCATCGTTGGGATTAGCTTTGATGGCATTTAGTAACTGCGTTCCCAGCGCATAGTTGTTGGCCTCGTACTTCTGCCCTTTCTCGGCAGGCTGAATTTCTAGTACGTCGGCTTGAATCTGATTGGTCAGCGTGTTCACAATATCGCGGCAGTTGCCTGTGTAGCTATAATACACCACCAATGTCTTGCCGGTATTGGTAGAGGCTTCTGCTTTCACTTCGTTGTCCGAAGAGCAGCAGCAGAGCAGCATCGCTGCTAAAAATAAAAGAATCTGTTTCATATTTTATCTGTTTTCAATTCCCGCTGCAAAGTTACGAACATTCTATGATATAGGTATTACACATATTAGCTGATTATATACCAATTTCGCAGAAAATGAGAGGAATTGGAAAATTTCTATACCATTATTTGGCTAAAGTGTAGCTTTTTTGTATCTTTGCGGCACGAAAGTTGTAATATTGCCAATGATATGAAGAAGATACTGAAAGTTAACAATCCCAACGACTATGCACGGTTTGTCGATGCCCCTGTGCTGCACCCGTTAGTAAGCATCATTCATTACGATGAGCTGCAGCCCTTTCGCCACAGCCTGAACAACTACGGCGTCTATGGCCTTTTCATCCAGCGTCAGTTTCCCCACAATCTCTCTTATGGTATGAGGAAACTGCAGGTGAGTGATGGCTCGATAATAGCCGTTGAGCCAGGACAGATTGGCGGATTGGAGGATAATGATGAACGAATCTCGCTGAGCGGATGGGTGCTGTTGTGGTCGCCCGAACTGCTACATGGCTCTGAACTGGAGGGCCAGATCGACCGCTACCAGTTCTTCTCCTACTTCTTCGACGGTTCGCTACGCATGGAGCCTGACGAATGGCTCAGCATCACACAGCTGGCTAGTCAGATGCGTCAGGAATTGATTGTACATGAAGACTCACCCTCGCTACGCAGCATCCTTCTTGGCTATCTGCGACTGATACTCGAATACTGCAACCGCATCTACTTGCGCCAGCTTTCCGAGGAAAACAAAGGAGGCAATGATCTGCTGAAACGCTTTCACAACCTGCTGCAAGCATTTTACCGCGAGAACCGCCAATTGTCGTACGGGTTGCCCTCCGTCTCCTACTGTGCTTCAGTACTGGCCTATTCACCACGCTACTTTGGCGATTTGATCCATAAAGCTACAGGGGGAACAGCAATCGGTTATATCCACCACTACGTCATCAATCAAGCGAAGAGTCTGTTGATGCAAGGGCACAATATCAGCGAGACCTCGCGTCTTCTTGGCTTCAATTTCCCTCACCATTTCACCCGCCTCTTCAAACGAATGACGGGTCTCACGCCTAGCGAGTATTTGGGGAAATCCTGAACGTTTTGCCTCTTACCTCTTTCCTTTAACCTCTATAAAGTATTGAGAGGCTCCCCCAATCGTGAAATAGTCCCTGAGCAATCGGGAGAAAGTCGGTGTAGAATTGGGGAAAAGTCAATATGGAATAGGGAGAAAGTCCCCGGCAAACTATTCATTCCCCGTGCGCAGACAATAATGGCAGCGGGCGGGAAAATTAATGGCAGCGTGCGCTGCCATCTCGTTTTATAATGTGGGAGTGTTCTTTAGGACGGTATAGTGCAGGGTCCGTCCTTCGCGATAGCGTTGCAGTTGAGGATTCTGTCCCTCACAGAGACTGTCGAGATATGCCTTTGCTTTCTTTGATTTCTTCTGTGCCTGTATACCAATACAGAGGCAAGAATCTAAAAAAAGTGTATATAGTCGTTCCACGGTTATTGTGGTCGAAGGACAGCCCACCACCATGTGCTTGGGGTATCAGCAATGCCAATGCGGCTGTGATAATACTCTTGATACTCATAATGATTTTTTATTCCCAAAGTTTGAATTCTCCTGTGCGGATGCTGGCTATGACCCCACCATCAATGAGCAAGTCGGTACCGGTGATGAATTTTGCATGTTCACCCAGCAGGAAGGCTGCTGCCTCGGCAATCTCGTCGCTCGTACCGGTACGTCTGGCTGCAGAGGCATCAATCATGGCTTGATAACCCTCGCCACTGGCACGGAACTCATCGTAGGCCA
>JAEEGI010002670.1_pt1 | contig 43275 bp, 52 predicted proteins | sample 8958751 | NCBI WGS metagenome assembly JAEEGI01 (sample SAMN16246545, study PRJNA631951) | gut metagenome | biome: gut microbiome; feature: rumen; material: KS-attached | host: Bos | place: Iran: Karaj | collected 2018-10 | reverse complement strand
CTTCAACGATCTTGGCGCGAGGAATAAAGTTGAAATCGGTGGCAGTTGCGATGGTGTATGCACCCATCATTTTACCGATAATCAGATCACCGACATCCAGTTCCGGCAGAGGAATATCTTCAGCAATAATATCAATACTGTCACAGGTAGGACCTGCCAGCACAGAGAAATTAATTGCCCCGATTTTCTGGGTGAATTTAGGATATACTACGTGATCAAAAATCTGACCGGAGTAGCTGCAGTATACACCATCATCAAGGTAGTACCATGGTTTTCCGAAACGCATGCTCTTGCCGGTTACGGAACAGATCCCCACCATGGAAGGAGCAGCAATGAATCTGCCTGGTTCTGCGATAACTCTGATGTTATCAGGAATGTTTGACAGAGCCTCCACGATTGGCTTACAGAACTCTCTGATGTCGGTCTCGCCGGCATTTTCGTAATCAACAGGGAAACCGCCGCCGATATCAAGAACATTTATGTTGATATTGTTTCTGCGGGCCTCGCTGATGATTTCAGAACATGCATTCACTGCTTCAACGTGTCTCTTTGAGGTCTTAACCTGTGAACCTACGTGGAATGAAAGACCGTAGACTTCAATTCCGAGGGAAACAGCAGTCTGCAGAAGAGGAAGAACTTCTTCCGGAAGAGCTCCGAACTTCTTTGACAGATCCACTTTGGTCTCAGGATTAGGGAAGCTTACGCGGATCATAACTTTAACCTGATCCTTGAAAGCGGCCAGCTTCTCCAGTTCGCATACATTATCGGCAACGAAGATTCTGCAGCCGTAATTGAGTGCGTATGCGATATCGTTCATCTTTTTAATAGGATGAGTGTGGATGCATTTATCAGGATCGATACCGTGTCTGATCATGATATCAACTTCACCGTTGGAAGCCAGATCAAAGCATGCCCCTTCCTCTTCGAGCACATCAATCAGAGTGTCGTGAGGCAGCGGTTTAAGCGCATAATGAAGGGTTACGCCCGGAAGGGCAGATTTGAGAGCTCGATACTGATGTCTAACAGTGGCCTTATCAAGCACGAGTAGTGGTGAACCATATTTGGAAACGAGATCCTGATAATTAAGTTCTGTATTAAGGAGATTGTTCATTATTTTTTAATTACACCTCGCAAATGTGGCTTTGCCACAGACCTGAAAAATGTCCGAAGCCGGGTCGGACCGCTTAGTAAAAAATCTCAGTCATTATAGGGAAAATGTACCGCGTTGCAACAATTTTTTTTATAAAAATTAAATTATTTTTTGGGGAAGCTTCGGCCGGTTGAATATGACTGCGGACCGCCAGTAGGTGTCGCTTTAGCGGCGGCGTACCCACCGCCCTGTCAGAGAAGGGAACAATGGGCATTATGGCGGGTTTAACTGTATAAAAATAAAGAAATATTGATTAATAGTGAAAAAAATTAAGTATACATGCAATTTTGCTCAAAAAATATATAACATCGAAGTATGATTTATGGCATAATTAAAGTTAGACAAGAGTTTGTGTTTAAGTCGTTTCCATATTGTTTGAAATAAACATTTTCAAGCAAGGATTTTATTTTTTATATATTTGATAAAAAGTTGATTAAAACTTTAGGAGCTTTTATGCAACAACAACATCCAAAGGTTGCAATCATAGGTGCAAGTGGATATGCAGGTGCAGAGTTAGCAAATCTGGTACAGAAACACCCTTATTTGGATTTATACGGTTTATATGTTTCATCCACTTCTAAGGATGCACACAGAAGATTTTCGGAACTGTATCCGATGTACAGTTCCCTGGTTGATCAGGAACTCATCCCGCTGGATGATGATCAGAAGGCAATGAATGATATCAAACAGAATGCCGATATCATCTGCCTGTGCACTGCACATGAAGTAAGTATGAAAATCGCTCCTGAATTCATTACCGATGATACCAAGCGCGTATTTGATCTTTCCGGTGCCTACAGAGTTAACGATCCGGATTTTTATGAAAAATACTACAATTTCAAACATACCAACCTTGACTGGCTGGAGAGTGCCGTTTACGGTCTTGCTGAATGGAATGCCGATCAGATCAGAGATGCCAAGCTGATTGCCGTTCCTGGATGCTATCCTACCGCATCCCTCACAGCGCTGAAACCTCTGTTCAATGCAGGACTTATTGATCCTGATACAATGCCTATTATCAATGCGGTTTCAGGTGTATCCGGTTCCGGACGCAAGGCATCCCTGACATCAAGTTTCTGTGAAGTGAGTCTGAACATGTACGGAGTGTTCGGACACAGACACCGTCCTGAGATCAGTCATCATCTCGGACAGAAGGTTCTGTTTCAGCCGCATCTCGGAAATTTCAAGAGAGGAATTCTGGCAACCATCTATGTCAAGTTGAAGGAAGGGGTGACAGATGAACAGATTTCGGCTGCTTACCACGGTGCTTATGACGATAAACCTCTGGTTAGAATACAGCCTAACTGGTCATCCATCAGATCGGTGGAGTTTACTCCTTTTGTTGATCTGCACTGGCAGCGTGAGGATAACATGCTCATTGTAAGTTCTGCGATAGACAACCTGCTGAAGGGAGCTTCCGCCCAGGCTATGCAGTGTATCAATATCAACTGCGGCTATCCTGTGACAACCAGTCTGATTTAATTAGGAAAGAAAATGAATAATATTTTGGTTATTAAATTGGGCGGAGCATTGATTGAAAATGATGCTTCCCTTAATGCGCTGTTTGACGGTCTTGCCGGTTATCTCAGAGAGAACAGACGCCCGGTGATCCTTGTTCACGGAGGCGGATGCCTGGTGGATGATCTGTTGAAACAGCTCGGTATTAAAAGTGAAAAGAAAAACGGACTGAGAGTAACTCCGTTTGAACATATTCAGTATATTACCGGTGCTCTTGCCGGTACTGCCAACAAACTGATGCTGGCTAAAGCCATCCAGTATAAATTCAATGCAGTGGGACTGTGTCTGTCAGATGCGGCACTGTGTGAAATCGGACAGCTGGATCCGGAGCTGGGAGCGGTAGGTACCGCAGCCATAGGTTCTCCTAAACTGCTCAATCTGCTGCTGGAAAATGATTATTTCCCGATCATCAGTTCCATTGGTATTACACCAGAAGGACAGCTGATGAATGTAAATGCCGATCAGGCTGCAACATCCATCGCGATGTCGCTGAATGCAGATCTTGCGTTACTGTCTGATGTAGACGGTATTCTGGACAAGGATCGCAATCTGATAACAGATATGACCGGTGAAAAGGCTGCTGAATTGATCGAAAACGGTGTGATTACCGGTGGTATGGAAGTTAAGGTGAAAGCTGCTCTGAAAGCCTCCAAAACTCTTGGAAAGGCTGTATCTGTAGCCGGCTGGAAGAATCCGCAACTGCTCAAGCAACTGCTGGCAGGCGAAGCCATCGGAACTCAGGTGAAGGCATCGTAGAAGGAGTATCACATGCGTCATTTATTAAATACAACAGAATTTTCCAGAGACGAAGTTCTTCAGATGATCGACCTCGGTCGGCAGATGAAGAAGGAACCGGAGAAATTCAACCGGAGACTCGCCGGAAAAAGCGTTGTCACTCTTTTTGAAAAGCAGTCTCTGAGAACCAGGGTTACTTTTGATATCGGAGTAACGAAACTCGGCGGACATGCTGTTTACATGGATCAGCGCAACGGCATCATGGGTCAGCGCGAATCAGTAAAGGACTATGCACGTAATCTGTCCCGCTGGTGCGACGGTATTGTTGCCCGCGTATATGATCACAACACTCTGCTGCAGCTCAGCAAGTACGGCTCTGTACCAGTTATAAACGCGCTGTGCAACCTTTATCATCCATGTCAGGTGCTGGCTGACTATATGACTATCATGGAAAACTATGATGATGTAACCAAGGTAAAACTGGCATATTTCGGTGACGGCAATAACATGACCCACTCTCTGCTTATTACCGGAGCGATCCTCGGTTCAGACGTTGCGATAGTGTCTCCTAAGGGCCGCGGTCCTGATGCTGCAATTTTCAACCTGGCTGCTGATATCGCCAGAAAATCTGGTGCAAAACTGTCTGTAACAGATAATGTTGCAGATGTGAAAGGTTATGATGTTGCCTATACTGATACATGGGTATCCATGGGTGACAGCACCCCGATGGAGGAGGCTGCAAAAATTTTCATGCCTTATCAGGTCAACCGCAAATTATTGAATGACACAGGTATCAAACATGTGTTACATTGTCAACCGGCTCACAGAGAAATGGAAATTACTTCAGACATTATGGATGATGAAAATGTTTCATTAATCTATGACGAGGCTGAAAATCGATTACATGCCCAAATGGCAGTTTTAGATACTCTTATTAATCAGGAAAAATAAAAATGGCAGATATTAAAAAAGTTTTATTGGCTTATTCAGGCGGTCTTGATACTTCTGCAATCGTACCTTGGCTTAAAGAAAACTACAACTGCGAAGTTATTTGCTTCGTGGCTGATGTGGGACAGGATCGTGAAGATCTGGTTGGAATCGAGGAAAAGGCAAAGCAGTCCGGTGCCACCAAGTGCATTATCAAGGATCTGCGTGAAGAATTTGTAAAGGATTACGTATATCCTACTCTGAAGACCGGTGCTGTTTACGAAGGAACCTACTTACTGGGAACCTCAATGGCCCGTCCTGTAATAGCAAAAGCCATGGTTGAAACAGCTCTGGCAGAAGGTGCTCAGGCCGTTGCTCACGGATGCACCGGTAAAGGTAACGATCAGGTTCGTTTTGAAGGTGCCGTTGCCGCTCTGGCTCCTCAGCTTGAAGTGATTGCTCCATGGCGTATCTGGAAAATGCGTTCAAGAGAAGATTTGCTGAACTACCTTAATGAAAGAAACATTCCGTGCAAGGCTACTCTTAAGAAGATTTACAGCCGTGATGCCAACGCATGGCATATCTCAACTGAAGGCGGTGAACTGGAGGATACCTGGAACAGAGCTTCAGAAAATGTTTGGACCTGGACAGTTGATCCTGAAAAAGCTCCTAACGAGCCTGAATTTGTATCTGTTAAGATTGAAAAGGGCGAGATTGTTGCAGTTAACGACAAGGCTCTGTCTCCGTACAACTGTCTTGCAACCCTGAATGATCTTGCTGCTAAACACGGTGTTGGTCGTGTTGACATTACTGAAAACCGTCTGGTTGGTATGAAATCACGCGGTTGCTATGAAACTCCGGGTGGTACAGTTATGATGGCGGCTTTACGTGCTGTTGAAGAACTGATCCTCGACAAGACAACCCGTTCATGGCGTGAAAAACTCGGTCTTGAGTTCTCTCACCTGGTTTATGACGGCAGATGGTTCACTCCACTGTGCAAGGCTATTCTTGCTTCTGCCAATGCCATTGCTGAAGATGTTTCCGGTGAAGTTGTGCTGAAACTTTACAAAGGTAGCGTAACTGCAGTTCAGAAACGTTCTGACAACAGTCTGTTCAACGTTGATTTCTGTACTTTCGGTGCAGACAACGTATACGATCAGAGTCATGCCGACGGATTCATTCGTCTGTATTCACTGCCAAGCAGAATCAGAGCAATCAATGAAGCCAACAAGGCTAACAAGTAATATAACATTTAGCTGAATCCTAAAGTTGTTGAGATCGGGTTTATCATAAAGACCCGGTCTCTTTGTTTTTTGATTTGTATCTGTTGAAAATACAAGTATAATTACAGATAAATTTTTATTGAGGATTATTTATGGCATTATGGGGTGGACGCTTCACTCAGGAAGCGGATATTAGATTCAAAAAGTTCAATGATTCTTTGGTGTTTGACTATCGTATGGCAAGACAGGATCTGGAAGGATCCAAGGGCTGGGCTGATGCAATCTGTTCTGTCGGGATTATTACCGAGGACGAAAACAAAAGACTGCAGGTCGCTCTTGATGAACTGATTGCTGAAGTGGATCAGGATCCTCATTCAATTGCCGGTGCCGGATTCGAGGATATCCATTCTTATGTTGAGAGCAGACTGATTGATAAGGTCGGGGATCTTGGCAAAAAACTTCATACCGGAAGAAGCAGAAACGATCAGGTTGCCACAGATCTGAAACTATGGTGCCGTGCTCAGGTTGCTGTACTTCTCCAGTCCATCAGAAATTTCCAGAAGTCTCTGGTTAAAGTTGCCGATCGATATCAGGGTACGGTTATTCCTGGTTATACACATCTGCAAAGGGCTCAGCCGGTAACATTCGGTCACTGGGCGCTTGCATATGCTGAAATGCTTGATCGCGATTATATCCGTCTTAAGAATGCAAATGAACTGATGAACCGTTGTCCGCTTGGATCTGCGGCCCTGGCTGGAACGGCATATCCGGTAGATCGTGAAAAACTTGCCAGAGCCCTGGGGTTTGATGAGGCAACTCGAAACAGTCTCGATTCAGTTTCAGATCGTGATCACGTGCTTGAACTGCTCAACTGCGCAAGTATTTCGATGATTCATCTGTCAAGATTCGCTGAAGATTTGATTATATACAATTCAGGTGAGGCTGGCTTTGTAGAACTTTCCGACAGGGTTACTTCAGGCTCATCTCTGATGCCTCAGAAAAAGAACCCTGATGCACTTGAACTTATCCGCGGTAAATCAGGCAGAGTTATAGGCGCCCTCACTGGAATGCTGGTAACTGTAAAAGCATTACCGCTTGCATACAACAAGGATCTTCAGGAGGATAAGGAAGGTCTGTTTGATGCTCTTGATACATGGCACGACTGCCTCGATATGGCCTCGCTTGTGCTTGAGGATCTCAAGGTTAGAGAGGATGTTACCCTTCAGGCGGCAAAAGGCGGATATTCAAATGCAACAGAACTGGCAGATTATCTGGTAACCAAGGGAATTCCGTTCAGAGAGGCACATCATATTGTTGGCGAAATCGTTGTATATGCAATTAAAGAGCAGCAACCTCTGGAGAAACTTACTCTGGAACAGTTCCGCAGTGTATGTCCTAAGATTGACGGCGATGTGTACGCCTGTCTGGAAATTTCTGCACTGCTTGATAAAAGATGTGCCAAGGGCGGTGTGGCGCCTGCACAGATTGCCAGTGCGGTTGAATATATGAAGAAACATCTCGACTGCTAGACAGTTGCGGTTCCCGGCGGCATCCGCCGTCCTGCGGATGCTTTATGAAATTGTTTTTTACAGGTAAGGATATGAGCGAAAAACAAGGTTTTATGATCATCATTACTGCAGAGGATCATAAAATAATTGATTTGACTATGGGTGACTTGCTGAAGACCATCCGCAGTTCCGGTGCAGTTACAAAAGGTCCGATTCTTGGAAAAAATATCAAGTTGGAAAACGGTGTTGTGGTTCACACCAGAAAACTGAAGGTTTTGGAACCGACAGCCGAAACAACAACAGCATTGTCAGACATGACTATACCGAAGGATGTCAGATGCAAAATCATCAAGGCGTAGCCTCTTGACCCGGTATTTTACCAACTGCGTAATAGATCCCTGACCCCCTGTGAAGGGAGAAGTTACCTATCAGAACAATAAGATATCCCCGTTCGGGGATATTATTTTCAACCAAAACTGTGAGTTGTAACAAATTTTTAAAAAGTTGTTGCAAACGGCATGGCTTCATGTATAATACAAACGTTTTTGTGTAGCTTATCGTTAAAAACTACATTTATTTTAAAAGTCCTTCCGATCTGGAAGGAAATGAGTGGATTGTCTCCTCGCGTTTGGAAGAAAAGAGCGTGAAGTGAGATTTTCTTTTTGTTCTTTAACCATCTTGGAGCTCTGGCAAAATGCAGAACCAAAGAATTAGAATTAGATTAAAGGCTTTTGATCATCACCTGATTGATCAGTCAACAGCTGAAATCGTAGAAACTGCAAAGCGTTCTGGCGCACAGGTACGTGGTCCAATTCCATTACCAACCCGCAAAGAACGTTTCACCGTACTGATTTCTCCACACGTAAACAAAGATGCACGTGATCAGTATGAAATCCGTACACACAAGCGATTAATTGATATCGTTCAACCTTCTGATAAAACTGTAGACGCTTTAATGCGTTTAGATTTATCTGCTGGTGTTGATGTTCAGATTCGCCTAGATTAACGGAAGGGGTATAAATAATGTCAATCGGTTTAATCGGTCGTAAAGTTGGAATGACCAGAATTTTTAAGGAAGATGGCTTATCTGTTCCTGTAACTGTAATTGAAGTTGAAGCAAACCGTGTAACACAGGTTAAAACAGTTGAAACTGACGGTTACAATGCTATCCAGGTAACAACTGGCAGCGTTAAAGCAAGTCGTCTTAACAAAGCTCAGACTGGCCATTTTGCAAAGGCTGGCGTTGAAGCCGGTCGTGGTTTATGGGAATTTCGTTTAACTGAAGATGAACTTTCAAACTACAAGGTTGGTTCAGAAGTTAAACTTGACGTTTTAAACGATGTTAAAAGAGTGGATGTAACCGGAACTTCTAAAGGTAAAGGTTTCGCCGGTACTGTTAAACGTTGGAATTTCCGTACACAGGATTGGACCCACGGTAACTCACGTTCTCACCGTGTTCCTGGTTCTACTGGTCAGAACCAGACTCCGGGTCGTGTTTTCCAGGGTAAGAAAATGTGCGGTCATTTAGGTAGCGAAACTACTACAGTTCAATACCTTGAAGTTGTACGCGTAGATGTAGAACGCAATCTGTTACTGGTTAAAGGTGCTGTTCCAGGTGCTGTTAACGGTAATATCGTTGTTAAACCAACTGTTAAAGCATAATACTTGAGGAGATAGGAATGGAATTAGTAATTAAAGACACAAACGGTGCTCTTCAAGTTTCTGAAACTACCTTTGCTCGTGAGTATAACGAAGCATTGGTTCACCAGGTTGTTGTTGCTTACACAAATGCTGGCCGTCAGGGTACCCGTGCTCAGAAGAATCGTTCAGATGTTTCTGGTGGCGGTAAGAAACCATGGCGTCAGAAGGGAACCGGCCGTGCTCGCGCTGGTAGTATCCGTTCTCCATTATGGAGAGGCGGTGGAGTTACTTTCGCAGCTCGTCCTCAGGATCACAGCCAGAAAGTTAACAAGAAAATGTATCGTGCAGCTTTACAGAGCATCTTCTCTGAATTAGTTCGTCAAGATCGTCTCGTGGTTGTAAATGATTTTTCTGTTGACCAGCCAAAGACCAAAGCCTTAGTTGCAAAATTAAAAGCTATGGATTTAAGCGATGTTCTTATCATTAAGAAAGAGGTTGATGTTGATTTGTTCTTGGCATCCAGAAATATCTACAAGGTTGATGTTCGTGATGTTAAAGGAATTGACCCAGTTAGCTTAATTCGTTTTGATAAGGTATTAATTACAGCTGATGCTGTAAAAGAAGTTGAGGAGTCACTAAAATAATGAATCGTCAAGAATACCTGTTCGATGTAATCAAGTCTTTTGTTATATCAGAAAAGTCACAGCGTGTTGCCGAAGTATCAAAAGATGCTAAGACATATGTTTTAAAGGTGCTTCGCACTGCATCTAAAGCTGATATCAAACAGGCTGTTGAAGCCAGCTTTGATGTTAAAGTTGATACAGTTAATACCTTAAACATGAGCGGTAAGGTAAAGCGCAGCAGACACGGTTTAGGTCGTTGCAAAGACTGGAAAAAAGCTTATGTAACTCTTGCTCCTGGTGAAACATTAGATGATCAATCAGTAGCAGTAGAAGAAAGTGCTGAGTAAGGGAGTTTAGATCATGACAGTTGTTAAGTGTAAACCAACTTCTGCAGGTCGTCGTCACGTTGTTAAAGTGACCACACCTGATTTATATAAAGGAGCTCCTTACAAAGCTCTGTTGGAAGCTAAGCGTAAAACTGGCGGCCGTAACAATACCGGTCGTATCACCACCCGTCATATCGGCGGCGGTCACAAACAGTTCTACCGTTTAGTTGATTTTAAACGCATCAAGGATGATATTCCTGCAAAAGTTGAACGTATCGAATACGATCCAAACCGTTCTGCAAACATTGCTCTGATTTGCTACAGAGACGGTTCAAGAGCTTATATTCTTGCTCCTAAAGGATTAACTGTAGGTTCTACTGTTGTTTCAGGAAGTGAAGCACCAATCAAGGTAGGTAATACACTGCCTATGAGAAATATTCCAGTTGGTACAACTGTACACGCTGTAGAATTATTCCCAGGTAAAGGTGCTCAACTGGCTCGTTCAGCCGGTGCCTATGCTCAGATTCTTGCTCGTGACGGTTCATATGTAACTCTTCGCTTACGTTCAGGCGAAATGAGAAGAGTTCTTGCAGACGGCCGTGCAACAATCGGTGAGGTTGGTAATTCAGAACACATGCTCCGTCAATTAGGTAAAGCTGGTGCTAAGCGTTGGCTCGGTATCAGACCTACCGTACGCGGTATGTCTATGAACCCTATCGATCACCCACACGGTGGTGGTGAAGGACGTAACAAGGGTATTCAGCCTGTTACTCCATGGGGTCAACCATGCAAGGGCTACAAGACCCGTCATAACAAACGTACTGATAAGTATATCGTACATCGTCGTAGTAAGTAATAATATAGGAGTATAACCATGCCACGCTCTCTCAAGAAGGGTCCTTTTATTGACCTACACTTGTTGAAGAAGGTAGAGAAAGCAATGGAAACTGGCGACAAGAAGCCAATCAAGACTTGGAGTCGTCGTTCAATGATAATACCGTCAATGATCGGTATGACCATTGCTGTCCATAATGGTCGTCAACACGTACCAGTATACGTAACTGACGAAATGGTAGGCCATAAGTTAGGTGAATTTGCACCTACAAGAACATTCAAGGGTCACAGTGCTGACAAGGCAGCTAAGTAAGGTAGGAGAATAAAAATGGAAGCTAAAGCAATACATCGTTATGCTCGTTCTTCTGCTCAGAAGGCTCGCTTAATGGCAGATCTAATCAGAGGTCTTCCAGTTGAACAGGCATTAAATCAATTAAAGTTCAGCCCTCGTCATGGTGCTGCTCTGATTTTAAAGGTTTTAAAATCAGCTATCGCTAACGCAGAACATAACAACGGTATGGACATTGATCAATTGAAAGTATCAACAATTATGGTTGATGAAGGTCCTTCAATGAAACGTGTTTTCCCACGTGCTAAGGGTCGCGCTGATCGTATCATCAAGCGTACATGTCACATCACAGTTGTTGTTTCAGATAAGAAGTAATCCGGGAGAATGTAAATGGGTCAGAAAGTTAATCCAAATGGTATCCGTTTAGGTATTACCAAACCTTTTAGTTCTACCTGGTATGCAGGTACTAAAGATTATGCAAATTATCTTGCAGCTGATTTTAAAGTTCGTGAATATTTACAGAAGACTTTAAAAGATGCTTCAGTATCACGCATCAACATTGAACGTCCTTCAAAGAGCATCAAGGTAACTATCAATACCGCTCGTCCAGGTCTTGTTTGCGGACAAAAAGGTGAAAATATTGAAAAACTTCGCAAGAATATCGGTAAGATTGCCGGCGTTCCTGTTCAGGTTTTCATCAACGAAATCCGTAAGCCAGAAACCGACAGTAAGCTGGTTGCTGATTCTATCGCTTCTCAGCTTGAACATCGTGTTATGTTCAGAAGAGCAATGAAGAAAGCTATCCAGAATGCTATGGCTCATCAGGCCAAGGGTATCAAGGTTGAAGTAAGCGGTCGTCTTGGCGGTGCTGAAATCGCACGTTCTGAATGGATCCGTGAAGGTCGCGTACCTCTGCATACATTACGTGCTGATATCGACTATGCAGTATCTGAAGCTAATACAACCTACGGTGTGATTGGTGTTAAGGTATGGATTTTTAAGGGTGAGGTTTTAGGTGGTTTAGCTGCTTTGGAAGCTCAAAAAGCTGCTGAAAAAGCCGATGCTCCTGCAAAACCAAAACGTAATAAAACACGTGGAAAGAAGTAAGGAGAATTTGTAAATGTTACAACCTAAGCGTACTAAATTCCGTAAGGTTCATAAAGGCCGTAATCGTGGTTTAGCTCAGAACGGTAACGCAGTAGAATTCGGTCAGTACGGTTTAAAGGCTACTACCCGTGGTCAGTTAACCGCCCGTGAGATCGAAGCTGCTCGTCGTACCATGACTCGTTCAATTAAGCGTGAAGGTCAGGTATGGATCCGTATTTTCCCGGACAAACCTATTACTGAAAAAGCTCTTGGCGTTCGTCAGGGTAAAGGTAAGGGTAACGTGGAATACTGGGTAGCTGTTATTCAACCAGGTAAGATCTTATATGAAATGGGTGGAGTTGGTGAAGCAGAAGCAAGACATGCTTTTGAATTGGCCGCTGCCAAGTTATCTGTGAAGACTACCTTTGTTACAAGGACTATTTTATAATGAAAGCAAAAGAATTTCGCGAAATGAGTGTTGAGGAACTCAATGCTGAATTATTAAAGTTAGCAAAACAAGAGTTACTTCTTAAGATGGCTAACAAAGTTGGTCAGTTGCAACAAACTCATAAAATCAGCCAGACTCGTCGTGATATCGCTCGAGTTAAGACTGTATTGACTGAAAAGGCAGGTAAATAATGAGCGAGAAGACACGTACATTAAGAGCCGTTGTTGTTAGCGATAAAATGCAGAAAACATGTGTTTGCGCTGTTGAAAGACGTGTTAAACATCCTGTTTACGGCAAGATTGTTAAGAAAACAACAAAACTTCACGTGCACGATGAAAACAATGAAGCAAAAGTAGGTGATATTGTTGAAATTCAGGAATGTCGTCCTATTTCCAAGACTGTTTCTTGGACTTTGGTTTCAGTTGTTGAAAAAGCCGAAGATTAATTAGATCTTATTTTATAAAGATTCATAAGGCATACTTTATAGGTATGCCTTTTTTTATTATTTTTTGCAAAATACTACACATATCACATAAATTGTGTTATCATGCATTGCCCTTGTAATTTAGGGTAGGTTTTATTGTTTCATAAAGAAGCATGTACATATAGAAGGAATTCATTCATGATCCAGATGCAAAGTATGCTTGATGTGGCTGATAATTCAGGTGCTCGTAGCGTAATGTGTATTAAGGTTCTTGGTGGTTCACATCGTAGATATGCAAATGTTGGCGATATTATTAAAGTTTCTGTAAAGGAAGCTATTCCTCGCGGAAAGGTTAATAAGGGTGATGTTTGCACTGCAGTTGTTGTTCGCACTAAGAAAGGCGTTAGACGTCAAGATGGTTCTGTTATTAGATTTGATAGCAATGCTGCAGTTTTATTAAACGGTCAGCTTGAACCAATTGGTACCCGTATTTTTGGACCTGTGACTCGCGAACTTCGTGGCGATAAGTTTATGAAGATTGTGTCATTGGCACCAGAAGTATTATAAGGAGTTAGTAATGGCAGCAAAAATTCGCCGTGATGATGAAGTTATTGTAATCGCTGGTAAGGATAAAGGTAAACGCGGTAAGGTTACCAAAGTTCTTCGTGATGTACATAAAGTAATCGTTGAAGGTATCAATACTGTAAAGAAACACAAGAAAGCAAATCCTCAGGCTCAGGAAGAGGGTGCTATTATTACAATGGAAGCTCCTATTGATGTTTCTAATGTAGCGATTTACAACCCTGAAACTCAGAAAGCAGATCGCGTTGGTTTTAAATACGAAGACGGTAAGAAAGTTCGTTTCTTTAAGTCAAATAACAAAGTAATTGTAAAATAATTGGAGTAAGCGATGGCGAAACTACATGATATTTACAGACAAGAAGTAATCGGCAAATTGACAAAACAATTTGGTTACAAGACTGTCATGCAAGTCCCTCGAATCGAAAAGATTACCCTTAATATGGGTGTCGGCGAGGCCTTGACTGATAAAAAGATCCTTGAAAATGCAGCAGCAGATATGGCAGCAATTTCAGGTCAGAAACCATTAATCACTAAAGCACGCAAATCAGTTGCAGGCTTCAAAATCCGTGAAGGATACCCTATTGGTTGTAAAGTAACCTTACGTGGTGAACGTATGTGGGAATTCTTAGAACGTCTGATTTGTATTGCTATGCCACGTATTCGTGATTTCCGCGGTGTTAGTGACAAATCCTTTGATGGTAAAGGTAACTATTCAATGGGCGTTCGTGAACAGATCATTTTCCCTGAAATCGACTATGATAAAGTTGATCAGGTGCGCGGTTTGGATATTACTATCACAACATCCGCTAGAACCGATGAAGAAGGTCGTGCTCTGTTGGCCGCTTTTAATTTCCCATTCCGTAAGTAAGGTGAGGTTATGGCAAAATTATCTACAGTAAATCGTGAAAAGAAACGCGAGTTATTAGTAAACAAATATTTTGAAAAGCGTCAGGCTTTGAAAAAAATTATTTCTGATGTGAACGCTTCTGAAGAAGATCGTTGGAACGCAAGTCTCAAACTTCAAACTTTACCTAGAGATTCAAGTCCATGCCGTATCCGCAGACGTTGCAGCATCACTGGTCGTCCACATGGCAATTTACGTAAGTTCGGTCTGTGCCGTATCAAACTGCGTGAAATGATGATGAATGGACAGGTTCCTGGTCTTAAGAAAGCAAGTTGGTAATAGAGGGGAGAAAGACGTATGAGTATGCAAGATCCAATTGCAGATATGTTGACTCGAATCAGAAATGGTCAGTCCGCACAGAAAGAATTCGTTGTTATGCCTTACTCTAAGCAAAAAGCTGCAATCGCTAAGTTGCTGAAAGACGAAGGTTACATTTCTGATTTTTCAGAATCCGACGAAGTAAAGAAGGTTTTAACCATTAATCTTAAGTACTTTGAAGGCAAACCTGTAGTTGAAATGATCAAACGCGTTTCACGTCCTGGTTTGAGAGTATACAAGAGAAGTTATGAACTGCCTAAGATCCAGAACGGTCTTGGTATTGCAGTGGTATCTACTTCCAAGGGTTTAATGACCGACCGTGCAGCTCGTAAAGCTAAGCTCGGTGGTGAAATTATTTGCTACGTAGCATAAGGGGATAAAATGTCACGTGTTGCTAAAGCACCTGTCAGCATTCCTGCTGGCGTAGAGGTAAAGGTTGACGGTCAGACTGTCACCGTAAAGGGTAAGACTGCTACATTGTCAAAAACTTTTAATGATGCAGTAGTTATTAATGTTTCTGATAAAGAAGTTACTTTCGCTCCTAGAGAAGGTTTTGATAAGGCTGACGCCCATGCCGGTACAGCCAGAGCTATCGTTAATTCATTCGTTTCCGGTCTTGTTAAACCATTCGAAAAGAAGCTTACTTTAATCGGCGTAGGTTATCGTGCTGCTGTTAAGGGTAACGTTTTAAGTTTGGCCTTAGGTTACTCACACCCAATCGAATATGCTGTTCCAGAGGGTGTTTCTGTTGAGTGCCCATCTCAGACTGAAATTGTCCTGAAGAGTGCTGACAAGGCTCTCTTAGGCCAGGTTGCTGCAAATGTTCGCGCGTACCGCGCACCTGAACCATATAAAGGAAAAGGTGTTAGATATGCTGACGAAGTTGTTCGTATCAAAGAAACTAAGAAGAAGTAAGGAAAAAAAATGGACAAGAAATCTTCTCGTCTTCGTCGTGCTCTCAAGGCACGTTGTAAAATGGCTGAATTGGGTGCAATTCGTCTAGTTGTTTTCCGCACTCCACGCCATATTTACGCACAGGTAATCGATGATGGTAAGGTAATCGTTGCTGCTTCTACTTTGGAAAAAGAAGTAAAAGAACAGGTTAAATACACCGGTAACAAGGATGCAGCAAAGGTTGTTGGTAAAATTGTAGCAGAAAGAGCTCTTGCAAAAGACGTTAAGACTGTATCTTTCGATCGTTCTGGTTTCCAGTATCACGGTCGTGTTGCAGCTTTAGCTGAAGGTGCTCGCGAAGCTGGTTTGCAGTTCTAATGTAAGGTAGGAATAAAATGGCAAAAATTGATACTCAAGCAAATGAATTGCAAGAAAAATTAGTGGCGGTGAACCGCGTAGCCAAGGTTGTTAAAGGTGGTCGTATATTCTCATTCGCAGCTTTAACTGTTGTTGGTGACGGTCACGGTAAGTTTGGTTACGGCTACGGTAAGGCTCATGAAGTTCCTGCTGCTATTCAGAAAGCTATGGAACAGGCTAAGAAACACCTGGTTCAGGTAAATCTTAACAATGGAACCTTATATCATGCAGTAACTGGTGATCACGCTGGTTCTCACGTTTACATGCAGCCTGCATCAGAAGGTACCGGTATTATCGCCGGCGGTGCTATGCGTGCCGTTCTGGAAGTTGCCGGAATTGAAAACGTGCTGGCTAAAGCTTATGGTTCAACAAACCCTGTGAATGTGGTTCGTTCCACCGTTAAAGCTTTATCATCAATGAAATCCCCTGATCAGGTAGCCCGCAAGAGAGGCTTATCTGTAAAAGAGATATTGGAGTAGTAAAATGGCTGAAAAGACTATTAAGGTTACTCAAACTCGCAGCGCAATCGGCCGTCTGCCAAAGCACAAAGCTACATTGCGTGCATTAGGTCTGCGTCATATCGGTCACACAGTTGAAGTTGCTGATAACCCAGTTATGCGCGGTATGATCAATAAAGTTTATTATATGGTTAAGGTAGAGGAGTAAAAAATGGGTTTACGTTTAAATCAATTAGCTCCTAATCCAGGTTCTAAGCCTGCTAAGACCCGTGTAGGTCGCGGTATTGGTTCTGGTATTGGTAAGACTTCCGGTCGCGGTATTAAAGGTGCTGGTGCTCGTAAGAGTGGCGGTACTCGTCACGGATTTGAAGGCGGTCAGATGCCATTGAAGATCCGTCTGCCTAAATTCGGTTTCTTCTCTAGAACAGCTGCTGTTACTACAGATTTACCGCTTAGTGCAGTCTTGAAACTTCAGGAGACCAACATTAATCTTTCAACTCTGAAGGAAAATGATCTTGTTTCTGATAAGTTTAAGAATGTTAAGATTGTAATGTCTAAGAACACCAAGGTTGAGAAAGCTATCACTTTATCCGGTATCTATGTAACCAAGAGTGTGAAAGCTGCTATCGAAGCCGCTGGTGGAAAGGTAGAAGGCGAACAAGAGTAAGGATAGGAAATGGCAAGAACACCGGGTTTGGAGAATGCAAAGAAAGGTATGTCTGAGTTGACTCAAAGACTGCTGTTCGTTGTATTTGCTCTTATTGTGTTCCGTATCGGTTCACATATTCCGTGCCCTGGAATTAATGCTCAACGCCTTGCTGAAGTTATGGAACAACAAAAGGGTACCATCATCGGATTATTCAACATGTTCAGTGGTGGTGCTCTTTCTAGAGCTTCCTTGTTTGCACTTGGTATTATGCCGTACATTTCTGCTGCAATTATTGTTCAGTTGCTGGGAGTTATGGTTCCTAGCATTCAGGAAATGAAGAAAGAAGGTGAAGCTGGCCGTCGCAAGATAACCCAGCTGACCAGGTACGGTACTTTGGTACTCGGTGCAGTGCAGGCCTTTGGTATAGCAACAGGTCTACCTAATATGATCCAGGGTGTTGTAGACGATCCAGGATTCAGCTTCTACTTTGTAACTACAATCAGTTTACTCACAGGAACAATGTTCCTGATGTGGTTAGGTGAACAAATTACTGAAAGAGGTATCGGCAACGGTATTTCGCTTATAATTTTTGCTGGTATTGTTGCAGGTCTTCCTCCTGCCATCGGCAGTACAATCGAGCAGTTTAAACAGGAAGGCGGCGCTTATGTGCTCGTTCTTATTGCTATAATTGCCATTGTGGTTGCTGTAACAGTTTTCGTTGTGTTTATGGAAAGAGCACTTCGTAAGATTACAGTACACTATGCCAGACAGCAGCAGGGAAACAGGATGTATGCTCCGCCTACATCTCATCTGCCTCTGAAGATCAATCAGTCAGGCGTTATCCCTGCGATTTTTGCATCAAGTATAATCATGTTCCCGGCTACAGTGGCATCATGGTTTGGTCAGGGTGACAGCACTTTTGCCCAGATTGTGAACAAGGTATCCCAGGTTCTTCAGCCTGGTCAGCCGTTGTATGAATTGTTATATGCGAGCGCTATCGTATTCTTCTGCTTCTTCTATACTTCTTTAGTGTTCAATCCTAAAGAACTGAGTGAAAACCTGAAGAAGAGTGGTGCTTTCATATCAGGTATCAGACCTGGTGAACAGACAGCCAAGTTCATTGATCAGGTGATGACAAGGTTAACCCTGGTCGGATCCATGTACATGGTACTTGTATGTTTGATCCCTCAGTTTATGATGACATTCCTGAATGTTCAGTTCTACTTTGGTGGTACTTCTCTGCTGATTGTTGTAGTAGTGGTGATGGACTTTACTTCACAGCTCATGGCTCATAAGGTTTCTCATCAATATGCAGATGTTATGAGAAAACAGAATTTAAAATTTACAAATCGAATCTAATTGGGAGTTAATCATGAAAGTTGGTGCTTCAGTTAAAAAAATGTGTCGTCACTGCAAAATTATTAAACGTCACGGTGTTGTTCGTGTAATTTGTCAAGATCCAAAGCACAAACAACGTCAGGGTTAATATTTTTGTAATCAAGATCAAAAAAACTTGAAAAAAATACAGCAGGCGCGTTATAATTACGTGCCTGCTTTTTTAGCATGTGCACTTATTGCTACCACGTATCCGTAACGGGCTTTGTGGTGGCGTGATTTTTAGTACTTTATAGGAGTAATATAGTGGCCCGTATAGCTGGCATTAATGTTCCTGATAATCAGCATGCAGTTATTGCATTGACTTCAATCTACGGCATTGGTAAACCAACCGCTAAAGATATTTTAGCTAAAGTTGCTATTGCTGAAGAAACAAAGTTAAAAGAATTATCAGAAGAACAATTAGATAAAATTCGTGCTGAAGTTGCAAATTATACTGTAGAAGGTGATTTGCGCCGTGAAATTTCTATGAATATCAAGCGTTTAGTTGATTTAGGTTGCTATCGCGGTATTCGTCATCGTCGTGGTTTACCTGTACGTGGTCAGCGTACAAAGACTAATGCGCGCACTCGCAAGGGTCCTCGCAAGGCAATTAAGAAGTAACGGAGTAAATTATGGCAGTTAATCAAACTCGTACACGTAAGCGTGTTAAGAAGCAAGTTAGCGACGGTATCGCTCATGTTCATGCTTCATTCAACAATACTATTATAACTATCACCGATCGTCAGGGTAATGCTCTTTCCTGGGCTACCTCTGGTGGTTCTGGTTTCCGCGGTTCCCGTAAGTCAACTCCGTACGCAGCTCAGGTTGCTGCAGAGAAAGCTGGTGAAGCTGCAAAAGAATTTGGTTTAAAGAATCTTGAAGTTCTTGTTAAAGGCCCTGGTCCAGGACGTGAATCTTCTATTCGTGCTTTAAATGCAATTGGTTATAAAATAACTAATATTACTGATGTGACTCCAATTCCACACAATGGATGCCGTCCACCAAAGAAACGTCGCGTTTAATAAGTTGGGAGATTATAAGAAATGGCAAGATATTTAGGCCCTAAATTAAAGCTTAGTCGTCGTGAAGGAACCGACTTATTTTTAAAGTCAGGCGTTCGTTCTATTGATACAAAGTGCAACATCGATACCAAACCTGGTCAGCACGGTGCTGTTAAGCCACGTGATACCGACTACGGTGCACAGTTGAGAGAAAAACAGAAAGTACGTCGCATGTACGGTGTTCTTGAAAGACAGTTCCGTAACTACTATAAGACAGCTGCTCGCAAGAAAGGTAATACCGGTGAAAACCTTCTTACTCTTCTTGAAGCAAGACTTGACAACGTGGTTTACAGAATGGGTTTTGGTTCTACCAGAGCAGAAAGCCGTCAGCTTGTTAGCCACAAGGCAATTCTGGTTAACGACAAGGTAGTTAACATCCCATCATACCAGGTTTCACCTAGTGATGTTATTTCTGTTCGCGAAAAGGCAAAGAATCAAGAACGCATTAAAACTTCTATTGAACTGGCTCAGAGCAAAACCAAATGTGAATGGTTGGAAGTTGATTTAGATAAAATGTCAGGTACCTACAAGGCTAACCCAGACAGATCTGAATTACCTCAAGAAATTCAGGAACAGCTTATCGTAGAATACTATTCTAAGATGTAGTTTTTAAAGAGAGGTTATAATGCAAGGTTCTTTACCAGATTTTTTAATACCAAATCAAGAAATTGAGGTATCTAAGGATAGTATTTTCTGTGCAAAGGTTGTTTTACAGCCTATGGAACGTGGCTTCGGCATTACCCTCGGTAATGCGCTGAGAAGAATTCTGCTTTCTTCAATGCCAGGTTATGCTATTACTGAAGCTGAGATTGATGGAGTACAGCATGAGTATTCCACTAAAGAAGGTGTAAAAGAAGACATTGAAGTAATTCTTTTAAACTTAAAAGGTGTTGCAGTAAAATTATTCGATAAGAATGAGGAATACTTAACTCTAGAGAAAAAAGGTGCAGGACCAGTAGTTGCAGGTGATATTAAGTGCAGTGACAATGTACAAATTGCTAATCCTGATCACGTGATCTGTAATCTTACTTCTGCAGACAGTGAGATCAAGATGCGTCTTAAGGTACAGCGCGGTCGCGGTTACAAGCCGGCTCAGACTCGAATTGATGAAGATCGAGCTATCGGTCATCTTCTTGTTGACGCTGTGTACAGCCCGATTGTACGTATTGCATTTAATGTTGAGTCAGCACGTGTTGAACAACGTACCGATCTGGATAAATTAGTAATGGAAATTGAAACCAACGGTACTATTGAGCCAGATGAAGCAATTCGTAATGCAGCTACAATTTTGTATTGCCAGTTAGAGCCTTTCGTAGATTTAGGCTCTAAACTTACAGTTAAACCTGAAGAGCCGGAAGAACCTAAGGTTCCGGATATATTAAAACGTCCTGTTGACGACTTAGAGTTGACAGTTCGTTCAGCTAACTGTTTGAAGGCGGAAGCTATTCACTATATTGGTGATTTGGTTCAACGTACAGAAGTTGAGTTGTTAAGAACTCCAAATCTTGGTAAGAAGTCTCTCTCTGAGATCAAGGATGTTCTCGCACAGCGAAATCTGTCTCTTGGAATGCGTGTCGAAGGATGGCCTCCAAAGGATATCGTTGATAAAGGTAGTTTCTAATAAGTTTTTTAAAGATTTTATTTAATAAGAGGGTTATGTCATGCGTCATCGTATGAGTGGTCGTCAACTAAATCGCAACAGCAGCAATAGAAAAGCTCTGTTCCGTAGTTTAGCAATAGCATTAGTTAGCAGCAAAGATGGCTTAATCAAGACAACTTTGCCAAAAGCTAAAGAATTACGTCGCGTAGTTGAGCCTTTAATTACATTAGCTAAAGTTGATTCTGTAGCTAACCGTAGACTTGCTTATGCTCGTCTTGATGATAAGAGTGCAGTTGGTAGATTATTCCAGATTGCTCCAGTTTTCGCAAACAGAGCTGGTGGATACACTCGTATCCTTAAGTGCGGTTTGAGACCAGGTGATAATGCACCTATGGCTTATGTTCAGTTTACTGAAGCTCTTCCTCAGGAAGAAGCTCCTGAACAGGCTGCTGAAAAGGCTGCTGAATAATAACGTAGTTACGAACATATGTAGTTAATCTTTGAGGGGATCTTTTGTGGATCCCCTTTTTGTAACTGAGGGATTTATGATCGATTTTTCACGTGACCTTAATGAAGATACTCTTGGTGAAGAGATGGATGCTTTGTTTGAAAATGCCAGGGAGATCTTTGATGTTGTAAAAGATCAGTTTGATGATGAAGAACGCAACGCCATTGCGTCTTTTTTTGATAATGAGGAGTATGTGTTTTATATCTGTGAGGCACATGACGAGTTGTGGATTGACAGTGTTAGGGATTATGAAGAGTTTAAATCCCATAATCAAATGTACGAAATCAGATTCTCCAGTCCTGACAACAAACAGATTGACTATCTTGCAGCCTTAAATACTCCTGATGGCGAGTTTTATCTGAACTGGATGGTTCCGCCAGCCACGTCTGATCTATAAATCTTTCTCGTTTATTTTGCGGTGTCTTTCAGTGCACTGTCGAGAAGATCTTTAAGAACTTCCATGTTGTTGATAGTATCAGCAAGGTATTCGTTTTTTGCCATCTTCTCTTCAACGTAATTCTCAATTTTTTTGAAGCTCTCTGCAGTGGTTTTCTGCAGATCCAGATGAAATGAGGCGACGCTCTGGAGCTTGATTATATTGTTGTTGATGCAACCGATAATGTCGCCCATGGACATTCTATTATTTTTTTCTTTTTCCATTGCATTGTTAAATATATTCTGGGCGTTATTGGTTGAATTAGACATGTCTTCAAGCATCTGTTTGTTTGTTTCTGTTTCCGTAATGATTGTGTCAATCTGATGATTGAATCCGTCCACAGTTGTGTCAATCTTTGATGAAGCTTCCGCAGTATCAAGGGAAAGTTTTTTTACTTCTCCGGCTACTACGGCGAACCCACGACCATGTTCTCCTGCTCGTGCTGCTTCAATTGTTGCATTCAGTGCAAGCAGATTAGTCTGATTGGACAGATCAGAAATCATTTCTGTACATTCGCGTATTGATTTCATCTGCTCGCGCAGACCGACAAATGAGCTGATAAATGATTCCTGCAGTTTCTGCATTGATACGATGCTTGTGGTCAGACTGTCCAGAACCTGCTTGATTTCTTCGATCTCTCGGGCGTTGTTACTGTATACTTCCTCTACTTTCTGAATAGCGTCGTCTATAGAATCTTTAATACCATCGAGGGAACTTAGATTCTCCTCCTGGGCCAGCAGATCCCGATGATCATCAGCTAAATCGGTTATGAACTGTTTAAGCTTGCTTCCTTTTTTGTCATTGCGTAGGCTTTCTTCTATTTCATTGGCAACAGTGAAGGCATCTGATATCCTATTATTCTTATTTTTGAGCTGATTTTTAATTTTTTCTCTAGAAGCACCAAACATAATCAATCCCACTTTAAACTCTACCTCATGCTAACAGTTTAACGATACTTTAATTCATTTAACGTGAGTATTATCTAGTTTTTTGAATTAAGTGGTGCTCTGGAGGCCTGATAATGAATTTTGGATCATATCATTATGATTTGTAAGTTTTTCGTTCTAACCTGCTGCAATGTAAGAGTTCAATCCTTTGGAAGTCATCCAAAGGCTGGTATTTGTTACTGTCGATTGTTGTATAATTGAAATTTGAAAATGCAGAGCAGATCTGCGTTATTGTTTATAGTAAATAATAAGGATCAAAATGAAAAAAGCATATTTATTTGTTTCTGCCGCTATGGCCATGGCATGTATTCCTGCTATGGCGGAAGATATCGATACCGGATACGTAAAAAAATGCGTGAATATTGATGCTTGCAGTACTGACAACGAAGATGTAAGAGAACACTGCCGCCTTGGTAATTACAACTGCCACAGTGACGGTTCTGATGATCTGCTGCAACTTGCCAAGAAACCTTCCAAACCGTCAGTCATAGATCTTTTAACCGTTCTTAATTCCAAGTGGCCTTCATACGTAATTACCGATTATATTAAAAAGGCGGAGAAGGAACCTGCTAATCCTGTTTCTTTTGTTGCAGAAGGTAAAAGTGATGAGTCTCCGGTTGTTACCGGTCGACTGTTCAGGTACAGTGATGGCCGAACCGGTCTTGCAATGATCTTTCACCAGCCAACATCTTCATTTTTTTATGAGACACTTCATTTCTATGAATACGATCCAACTACAGGGATAATTTCATATAAAAACAATCTTACGGTGCAGAATGCTCCCGCCCCGTTCAAATCAATGAGTTCAGAAAGCGTTCTGTCCTATTCGCTTAATGATGATAATTCCATTGGTAGATATTTTGAGGAAGTTGACGGCATTTTTGTCGATCAGTATGAATCCTATGCCTGGGATGGCTTATCTGATAAATTTGATTACGGTAATATAATTATTCAACTAGATAAGACGGATCTCGCCTCGAAACTAAGAGGTATGAACCCTACATACTATGCATACTCTGACATAGATGGTGACGGCAATTCTGAGCTGTTTTTGGGCAATAAGGATAAGTCAGAGCAGGTTGTAGTTTCTCTTGTCAGAAATGATCAGAAAGGTAAAGATTCCAATAAGTATATTCTGTTGCACAAAAAGTCCTCAGACGAGATTTTTGTTCATGAGAATGGAATTTCGGTAGAAGATACTACCTATGCATCCAATGGAATTTCCGAGTTCCTTACAATTAAAGACAGCGGAGTAACAGCAAGACTGACTTTCAAAAACAATCAGTATTATTTAAATGGGGAAAAATTTGATTCAATCAAGGCGGATCAGTTTATTTCTTCTTTGGGGAAAGTAAAGGATATCACACTTGACTGGAAAAAACTCAAACAGCTCAATACTATTGAGGAATCGATGAATATCGATAACTAGCCGGATCAGGTGACTGACGCTGTGATAGTGACTGGTTATGATTATTGAACTGAAATATTCCGATCAGTCACTTTTTTCAAAGAAGAGATGGAATTTCAGTTCCATTCTTATTTCGTTCTAAGGAAGAATCTATTCCAGTCCAAATTGCTCCTAAATAGTTCAGGATCAGAGTTGCTTAGCCGACTATAGAAAACAAAGAACTGAATTTATATTTGAATGTAAGATTTGACTTCACACGAATTAGTATCTGAAAGTGGTGCCTCGGGTGGGACTCGAACCCACACGGTGATTAGCCGGCGGATTTTGAATCCGCTGCGTCTACCAATTCCGCCACCGAGGCACGGAACACAGCTATAATTATACAAATATAATCTGTAATAGCAACTTTTTTTTAGGGCAAAAACGTCCGATTGGTTAAGTTATCTTCTCGTAAGAACCCATATTGCACAGCACAGAAATATGCAGCTTGGCAGCAACACGCATAACAATGGCGGCATACCGTATACCAGACTGATAGGAGAGAAGAGTTGATTGGCAACATAGAATGCAAAACCGCCTACCACGCCGAGAACAATACGTGCACTCATGGACAGTGATCTCATTGAACCGAAGGCAACTGCAGCCGCAAGACAGATCATGGTGATTACAGCCAGTGGTGAACATACCTTTCTATACAGCTCGAATTCATGTTTTTTGGATTCAATCTTGTTCTTTTTCAAATACTTAACATATGACCACAGTGATGAAATAGGAAGTTCATCCGCACTTACACTCAGTGCATTGAATTTATCCGGTGCAATTGACAGATCCCAAATTTCATCTTTTATGCTGGTTATTTCAAGTTTTTGATCTGTGAACTTATGGTGCACGGTATTATCGAATTTCCACTGACCTTCAGAGTAGGTTCCCTTGTTAGCCTCCGCAGCGTCAATCAACTTGTGGCTGTTCCGGTCAAAAGTATAAAGAGAAACGCCGTAAACCATACCGTCACTGTCTGCATAGTTGATATGAAGAAATTTATTGTCCTCTTTGATCCAAATATCTCCTGCACTTCCGACAGAAATATCTGTACCTTTGATGGCTTTGGCCCTAATTTCATCGTACTTTGCTTCAGATTTGGGAATGACATATTCTGCAAGCAGCATGACAGCGATCATCAGTGGTACGGAAAATTTAAGTGTGGCTAAAACTATTTTTAATTTTGAGAGCCCTGCACTCTGCATTACCACCAGTTCCTGTCTCGAACCGAGCATACAGAGTGATACAACTGTCCCCATCAGTGCTGAAAGAGGAAAAAAAACGTAGACGTTATGGGGAATACGCATGGTAACCGCCAGCATTGCCATTCCGATGGTATATGTGCCTGTTCCAATATGATTAAGCTGCTCCATGAATTTTATCAGCCAGGACAGAATACAGAAAAACACAGTGGTATACAGTATCCAGGTAACTACATATTTACCGACATAGCGCTCTATAATGGAAGGTATAATTTTCATTAATTTTTTATCTCATTGGATTTATCTGACTGTTTTCTGATCTTCTGCAACTGATACTTTTTATACCATTTGGTTTCAGTCATATTAAGAGGTACCGCAAACAGAACAAAATAAGCAAACAGTAGAATATACAATCCCGGGAATGCAGGGAATATTCCTTTGCTTATCAGGTGTTTGAGAGAAACCAATAGCAGGAAGAAGGAACCGTAGATCATCAGTGCAGGCAGGAATTTTGCAAATTTTCCCTGTCTCGGTCTTACGCTGGCTAGAGGTACAACTATAAGAGTAAGAATTGGAATTGCAAGAGCAACGCACAGTCGCCACTGCAACTCTGCTGTTGCCACCGGACCACTCATGGTTAACAGTTCTGACGTCGGTACTGCATTGATTTTGATCTCTTTCTGATCCTGTGAAGTATCGGCAAGCCAGGTTCTGTATTCATCGTAATCCATTTTGGTATATTTGTTCTTTTCATTAGGTCCGATGTAGAAGGTTCCATCCTCCAAAACCAGCCACATGATGTTATCATCGTCCTGGGTTACATATCCTTTTTCGGCGTAACCTATCGTGGTCGGACGTTTTTGTCTTGAGGTCTGAGGCATGAAAAGATATACGTTTTCCATTTTTCGAAGATCTTTCTTGCTGGATACCTTATTGCTCTTTTCGTCATTTACATCATCTATATATGCGATCAGTCTGTTATTCCCGAACCGTATGATCTGTCCGCTGTTGATGGCGAAGTAACTTGAATTTTCTCTGGCATCCTGGAGAAGTGTTTCCTGTTTTGCCTGTGCTTTAGGTACCAGATAAAGCGAGTTGAACAGTGCAACAACTGCTGTAAAGACACCTAGAATAAAGGCACCTTTTAGAATACTGTACGGGGTGACCCCGAGTGATTTCATGACTACAAATTCTGAGTCTGCGCCAAGACGGGCGTGTGCAACAAGGATCCCGAGATAGACAGTTAAAGGGATCATTAGTATGGACATGTTCGGAATTGACAGCATCAGCATTTCTGTAACCAGCTGTGCGGGAATATCCCCCTTGGATGCACTGCGTAGGATCTGAATAAAAGACTGACACAGAAAGATTGCATTTAATATGATGTAGAATATTACCTGCATCTTTATGGTTTCTTTTAAAATGTACCTGTTTAATATCACTGTTATTATTCTTTTAAAAAGTTATTTATACAATTCTTAAAAATTAATTTAAAATCATTAAAAAGGCATTTTGCATACATATCTGATATTAATAATCATAAACTAATTATCCGAATTATAGCATATTTGCTGCCAATTTATATAAGCCGAGTTTTTTCAGGAGTGACTTTAATCTGCTATGAGTGTTTTGACTGACGTTGTTATTTCCCGGGTTACCGATCAGGGATTCGGTGTTGCGGACCTGAACGGACGCAGTGTATATGTAGATCGGACATATACCGGTGAAAAGGTTAGGGTCAGAATAATCGAGGAACATCCAACCTATTACAATGCACATCTGGTGGAGGTGCTCGAAGCCAGCCCTTTCAGAATCGAGCCGGAGTGTTGCTACAGTTCATGCGGGGGGTGTGCATTTAACTTTATAGACAGTAAGGAACTTTTAAAATTGAAAAACGAGTTCCTGCTGTCGTGCTTAAAAGAGCAGTGTGTAAAGTTTGATTGTATTTTGCCTGAGTGTTCAGGAATGTATGATTTTCACGGATACAGGAATAAAGCTATCTATTACGTCAGAGCGCAGAATGGAAAATTTGTGATTGGCTTTTTTAGCAAGAATTCCCACGATGTAGTTGAAATTTACGGTTGCATAATGGAACCTGATTTTGTTTCTAGTGCCAATGAAATTATTGCAAAATGGGCTGAAGATTTTAATATTCACGCCTTTGATGAATCGACCGGTAGAGGGTTGATCAAAAATATAATTTACCGGAGCGGAGAGGGAACCGGTGAACGGATGCTGGTTGTGGTTGCTACAGATTTTCAGATCCCTAACCTTGACGAATTGATGTTAAGACTTGAACCGCTGAAATTTACCAGTGTGTGGATTTGCAGAAACAAAAGTCAAGGAAACAGTATCTGGACTGATGAACTGAAAAAAATCAGCGGAAAGGAGCATATTTATACTTGTCTTGCGGGGTTGAAATATGAAATTTCTGCCAGATCTTTCCTTCAGTTGAATATAAAGCAATGTGAGAGACTGTACGGGTTGGTTTTAGAGTTTGCAGCTGTGAAATCTTCTGATGTGGTTTTTGATCTGTACTGCGGCATAGGAACCATAACTCTCAAGCTTGCCCAAAAAGCTCGAAAAGTATACGGTATTGAAATAGTGCCGGAAGCTGTGAAAAATGCAGTTCGCAATGCTGAACTGAATGATTTAAGAAATGTTGAGTTTATTGAAGGAAAAAGTGAAACGGTTTGCGAAGAGTTGGTAAATAAAAAACAGATTAGAGCTGATATTGTTGTGGTTGATCCTCCCCGTAAGGGTTGCGACAGTTCTCTGATAAATACACTGATTTTTCTTAATCCTGAAAAAATAGTATATGTTTCATGCAACCCGAAAACATTGGCTAGAGATCTTAAGCTTCTTGAATCAGATTATAAAATAACAAAAATTGCAACAGTAGATATGTTCCCGAACACTTTACACGTCGAGACGGTGGTATTACTGTCAAGGGAAAAACAGAACGGCTGAAAAGCCCGTAAAATCAAAGGGTTAGTAGGTTTTGGTGTCTTTAACAAAAGAGGGATAAAGGGGGGTTAGACTGTATCTGAAAACACACTTTAGCCTGGAGATACAGAGGTTGTGGCTATAGTTTTATTATTGCGGTAAGGTTGAGGCTATGGTTTTACTATCTATCATAAGTGCTTCGTAGAGGATATAATTGTACCACACCGTTAAATTTATACTTATAGGAATTATTGTCATAAATGTGTAAAGAAATATCTGATTACACAAAGAGAAATCCCGTCCTAAATTCTCCGGAGGATATTACTGATGATTTAATTGAGAAAATCATCAGTAATGATTTGGATTCACTAACTATCAATTATGAGTTTACAAGGTCTCAATTTGAAGGAGAAAGCGATATTGACTGGAAAAATGAACAGTATCGAACCAATCCGTTTTGGCAGGCTAATCCATACCGACTATTTCGGATCAAATTCGAAATAGTGTTAGGAGATAACGTTCATTCTCTTGCTTACGCCTTCTATGGAAGGGTTCGGTTAAATTATGTAAATCTTAAGGATACTTCCAACGTTACGAATATGGAAGGTATGTTCTCCGAAGCCGTATCTTTTAATCAGCCAATAGGGAACTGGGATACTTCCAATGTTACCAACATGGGCAGTATGTTTAAGTACGCCAAGTCCTTCAATCAGCCAATAGGGAATTGGGATACCTCTAGTGTGACAGATATGAGCTGTATGTTTAAGGGCGCCGAATCCTTCAATCAGCCAATAGGAAATTGGGATACTTCTAAAGTTACCGATATGAGCCTTATGCTCAATTTAGCCAAATCCTTCAATCAGCCAATATGTGACTGGAATACTTCCAATGTTACCAATATGAAAGGAATGTTCGCCGGGGCCTTCTCATTCAATCATCCGATAGGGAACTGGGATACTTCCAAAGTTACCGATATGGGCAGTATGTTCTCCGAAGCCGTATCCTTTAATCAGCCAATAGGGAACTGGAACACCTCAATGGTTAGGGATATGAGCAGAATGTTCATCGAAGCTAAATCTTTCAATCAACCAATAGGGAACTGGGATACCTCTAAAGTTACCAATATGATTTTTATGTTCGAGGATGCCTTCTCCTTCAATCAGCCAATAGGTAATTGGGATACCTCTAATGTGACAGATATGAGCAGTATGTTCAGGGACGCGGAGTCTTTCAATCAGCCAATAGGTAATTGGAATACCTCTAAAGTTACCGATATGGGGGCGATGTTCGACGGTGCCAAGTCCTTTAATCAGCCAATAGGTAATTGGGATACCTCTAAAGTTACCGATATGGGGGCGATGTTCATGGGTGCCAAGTCCTTCAATCAGCCAATAGGCAACTGGGATACCTCTAATGTGACAAATATGGGCAGTATGTTCAGGAACGCGGAGTCTTTCGATCAGCCAATCTCTAAACTGACTGGTTGGCATTGGCTAAAAGCAAAATTCCTCAATCAGCCAGTAGGCAATTGGGATACCTCTAAGGTTACGGAAATGAACGCTATGTTCATGGGTGCTAAATCCTTCAATCAGCCAATCGGTAATTGGGATACCTCTAATGTGACAGATATGTGTCATATGTTTGATACAGCTGAATCCTTCAATCAGCCAATAGGGAACTGGGATACTTCCAAGGTTAAGCATATGAAGGGTATGTTCGATGGGGCAAAAGCATACAGCTACCCCAAACCTTCAGATGCATGGTAGTAGTTTACAAGCTCACTCTGAACCTTAGAGGTTGAACAACATTTGGACCGCAGTAAATGTCGCAGTTTCTAACTGCGACACCACTTTAAAGACAGTAAACGTTTCTGACTATTGAGTAATCATATTTATCCCAAATTGTTTAATCTTATTCTTGATGTAGCGCATTTGCCGATCAGTCAAGCCTTCCATTCTGGCAATGTCCTTTAGCGAGTATCCTTGTCGGATACACAGATCAAAGACTCTGCCTGCTTTAGGATCTCTTCGGTTAATCTTTTTAAAGATAACATCGAGATCCATTTCATCTTCAGTGTCGTCCTTTTCAGAAATGCCTCCATCAAGTTCTTCTAGTTTTTCATAGTTGACTATGGTTAACTGCCGATCTTCTGGTTTTACATCAAAAGGACAGGCAGAGCATTTGTTACAATCGGGACATCTGATTAAAATACCACGCTTGTTAGGAACCAGGCAACGAGTGTTCCTATACCATTCGTTAAGTTGCTTGTTAATGAACCTGCGAAGTTCTTTAATAACAGCTCCTTTAGGCTCCGTTGGTGTTTTGACATAACCAACAAGAACCTTCTTGTTTGGTCCCAAAGATACGTACCTGCAGTCTTCGCTAGGAAAACCTCTTTCCCATCGTTCTCTCTCGTTTTTAAATACTTCAACTGGAACATAATAAACACTTTGTCCTTTAGATTTACTCTGGGTACAATTACCCTTTTCTTTTTTTGCCATGTGGTTTTCTCCTCGCTTGGCTGTTAAAAAAACCGAAGCGGAGTTGCCACTCATGGCTGCCAGTAGCTATGTACATAGTTGGTCACCTACGCGGATTTCTCCGCTTCGAAGGATGACCAGCCGTTTCGTTAGCTGGAATTTTATAAGTTGCAAATACCTCATCCGATAGTTACGAAACTCACCTCACGGCCGTGAAGAAGGTGAACTATCTTCAGAGAGAGCCTTTTAATGCCGTGCTCAAGGCATGAAATCTTTATGTGAACATTTTAGAAATTAGGGTTTTGGGATAACATGGAAAAAACTTGGAAATAACTTGGAAAAAAATTGGTGTCTTGGTTATGTCAAAAACTTTGTGTTTTTAAAGTTCTTGTTTATAAATTCAATGTTTTTGTTGTAAGAACTATGGTTGTGTGATACGGTGACAATAGAAGTGTTATTGCCTTGTGTAAGAAATAATGTTCTGGATTGGAGTTAACTTTATGGCGTACAGCTACAATAAACTTTGGAAGTTGTTAATTGATAAGAATATGATGAAAAAAGATCTTATGGAATTAACAAAAATTAACTCCGCTACGATTGCGAAAATGGGAAGATGTGAGCCGGTTAGTTTAGCTGTTCTTGGAAGAATTTGTGAAAAATTAAACTGTAGTATAGGCGATCTGGTTGATTTTGTAAGAGATGATAAGGATTAATAAGGGAGATTTTTACAGTTGGTTCTTTGTTTTGCAGCGCTACTTAGAGTATTGAAAAGTTGTGCTAAGCCTAAAATTACCAATAAACTCCTTTGTGGGGCTCTTCTAAAGGTAATTAATGAACGGTATGGCGATATACTAGAAGTGGTTGATGATACCGTCAGTAAACTGAACTCCTGCAGAGATAATTTATCTCCGGCAAATGTTGTTAATGTTGCTCGTTCTCTTAAGCATGAAATTATTGAGGGAAGAATTCTAGAATGTGTTATGCCATTATTATTACAAGAAAAAATTCCTCTTGCGATCCTTGCTTTGCAAGATATAGCTCTTTCAAGTATAAGTGAAGATGACAGCATGATAGGGCGTATGAGTCGTCGCCAACTTAGTTCTTTGTCGACAGTTGATCCTACTGTGTTTTTAAGTGATATTCTTATGTATACAGTTACGGAGGTTGCGAACAAATCTGGAAAAACAACCATTAGTCAAGTAACTCCGTCATATGTAGAAACTTTTGAAAGTCGTAGAAATAGTATCACCATTGAATCATCTGTTGTTGTAGTAGCAGAAGAACTTGCTTGTACGTTGGACGGTAGTGATTTTGAGGCTGTATTTCGTAAAATTGATTATGCAAAAAACTTAGATCTAAAAAATCAATGTGGAATAAATTTATACTACTTAGACATATCGGATTCAGCGTTTGATTATACGGCATTAAATGAATATCTGTTTGATAGCGTTGGGATGTATGTATATTCTAGAGCGAAAATACAGGATTTCTACAACAGGGATAAAGTTAGGAGTATCGGGGCAAGAGCTCTCAGATTAATGAATACTAATGGTCGGCCTGATCAGAAAGGTACTGGCAATGAATTAGGTGAAATGCTGCTCTTTACATTTCTGGAAGCGGGACTTCGTGCTCCAAAATTACTAAGTAAAGTTGAAATAAATACATCCTCTAGCCATTTTCAAAGCAAATGTGATAGTGTACATCTGCTTAAACGTAGAGTTAATGGCAATATAAGTTTTCAATTGGTGTTTGGGGCCTCCAGTTTAAGTGGTCAGTTGTCAGATGGTATAGATTCAGCGTTTAATGTGATATCGGCGATAAAATCAAGAAAAGTGCGTGAGATGGAAATGGTTGATGACGTATTGTTCAATCATTCTTTTGACGACGATACAACTGCTTGGCTACGTCAGATTCTTATACCTAACAAGAATCGCCAATCTGCACTTGATATGGCGTTTGGTGTTTTTATTGGCTACTCTCTCGATTTGATTGCCGATGATAATGATGCCTTTCGTCGAAATGCTGTAGAACGGATGAAATCTGATATTGCTGACATGCTGCCCTACATTGAGGAAAAAGTGAATAATCTGAAATTAGGTATGCATTCATACTATTTTTATTTCTTGCCGTTTAACGATGTAGAAAATGACAAGAAACAGATCATGAATGAATTGTTGTTATGAGGTACCTAATAATGAATGAGAATAAAGTATCTCTTGGGCAAGCAATTTTTACAGGTATTGAAAAAAATGAATATTTGAAGGAAATCTATGATTCCCTGCTCAATAACTATTTTTTTAAAGTATTTCTGATTGAAAATTCTTCTCATAAAACTGTTGATATTGATGATACACTTCGATTTGCGGATTTATTATCTAAATCAGCAGGAACAGAATTTTCAGAACAACACCATTCTTTAGCGCAGGAACTTATTATCCTTTTGGATGCAACAACGCCAGATAATGAGCAGATTCGCTACATGATGGGATCGGTGTTATCAAATACTAGCAATTATCTAGGCATTAGTCATAGCGTTCCTGGTTTTATTGAATCAAATTTATTTGACAGATTGTCGACTGAAATCTCAAAGGATTATCTTCGAATCCCCTCGGAAGATAATCATTATTTTTTACGTTCTCAGAAAGATGCCTTTGAACATATGACAAGGGATGCTTTTTTTAGTTATTCTGGCCCAACTTCGATGGGTAAATCATTTGTAATGAGAACTTTTATCCGTGAGAGAATAAAGAAGAATGCAGATTGTAATTTCGCAATTATTGTGCCGACAAAAGCTTTAATAAATGAGGTGTCGAAGGAACTTGCCGATAAGTTAGGGGGCACACTTAAGAAATATGACTACAGAATTGTCATTTCTGCTGGTGCTACAATTCTTCAAGATAAAAATGCTCATCATTATATTTTTGTAATGACACCAGAAAGGTTGATGTATCAACTGATTGGTTTCCCTGATATTCTAATACATTACTTGTTTATCGATGAAGCTCAGAACATTTCAGAAAAGAACGGTCGAAGCGCATTTTACTATCAGATTGTAGGAATGCTCAATCGAGGTGAACATCGTCCTAATGTGGTGTTTGCCTCTCCAAATATACCTAATCCCGACGTTTATTTAGAATTGATTCCAAACAGCGTTGAAGGTAAAAGAGGGTGTATGGCATCGTCTTTCACACCAGTAAGTCAGGAAAAATTTTTGATTGATCTCCAATCAAGCTATCTCGGTTATTACAACAGTTTAACTCAGAGTATTCAGATAGTAGAATCTATTGAAACCAATAGGACATTTTCCTCGTTTGTAAAAGAACTTGGAGTGGGAAAGAAAAATCTTGTTTACTGTAATGCAAAAGTTAAAGTTGTCGACTTTGCGCGTGAATATGCTGAGGGGATACATGGACAAGAAGATCCCGAATTGCGGACTTTGGCTGAAGAAATTAGAGACCAGATACACGAGGATTATTATCTAGCTAAGACAGTAGAGAAGGGCGTTGCATATCATATTGGTTATTTGCCTACGAATATTCGATTGCGTATAGAAGAACTTTTCCGAAAAAAGGATGGTGGCATACACACGATATTTTGCACCAGTACTTTATTAGAAGGTGTTAATCTACCGGCTGACAATTTATTTATAACTGATTACAAAAATGGTTTATCTCCCATGTCGTCAGTTGAATTTAGAAATCTAATCGGACGCGTTGGCAGGCTTAACTATACACTTTATGGTAATGTATTTTTAATGTGCCTACCTGGTGGTAGGGTTTTTCCAAATAATTATGTATCACTCCTTAAAAAGGATGTTGAGCCACAGAAGCTATCAATTACTACGATCTCAGACAGAGAGAAAGAATACGTAGTTGATTGTTTGAAAAAAGGGCAAACAAAGTTAAAGAAGATAGATAAACAAACAAACGAAGAATATTCGTTAATGCGGAAAATAGCTAACATTTTACTCCGCGACATCATGCTTGGGAGAAAAGGGCGTGTAATCAGAGAATTTGAAACTGTTCTAACGGATAATGATATTTCAATTATTCGAGAATTTTTTACACATCATAAGAATGAACCAGATGATGATATTAATGTTAATGTTGATCAGGTTTCTCGTTTGGTTAAAGCAATTGCTGACGGCTTAGATTATCCGAAGGTAAATTTATTGTCAGGGTATGTTGATTTTCAAGACACGCTAAATTTTCTCGAAAAATTATGTGATGTGTTTGATTGGGAAACGTACGAAACAAGTACACTTGGGCAGGTAAAAAATGGCAAACATACAAAGCTGAGATTTTACGCAACTTTGCTCACTCAATGGCTTAGTGGAAAAGGGATAAAGTATCTTATTGATCAGGCAATCCTGTTTAAAGTCGGTAAGAATATTTCTATAAACAGAAAATCGATTCCGTTTGATAATAGTCCAGAACATCATAATAAAGTCATTGAAGATACATTGAATAATGTAAACAACATTATTCTCTTCAGGTTATCTAACTATTTTATGCGTTTTTCGACAGAGTTGAAGAAATATCATCACCGCGATTTTCTTACGAATGATTGGTATGAATATGTTGAGTATGGGACTACCAACAAAATCTGTATTTTGTTACAGAAAAATGGTTTTTCCTCGGAAGCTGCAACGTATATTCAGAAGAATGATGATAGTTATATTTTACGTACGGAAGATGGAGTGAAGGTAAAACGGTCAATTTTGGAATGCCAACGAACAAGTATAAAAAATGAGGCCTATGCTGTATGGAATAACATACCAGAATTGTTTGAAATGTAGTGTTCGACGTTGATAGAACAGCCTGCTGCTCATTCAGCAGGCCGTATCTCTCTTGTTGAAAAACAAGCTAGCTGTGAAAAGGGTAGGTTATAAGCGCCCAAAATACTATGGAGGAAATAATAGAATGATAGTGCCAAATTATCAACATAATTATCAGGTTTTCTGTGATTCGTTGCAGGAGGGAATGTGGTTCAAAAGCCTCCACAACGATTTTCAAAATGCCACTCTTGTTGTGATACCAAACACTCAATATGAGCAAGAGCAGTACGGAATTGATAGGATTCTTCAATATGATCGTCCTGATATAATTCTCAAGGATAATGATGAAGTAATCTTCGTATTAGAAAGAACTGTAGAAGTTCCCAGTGGACATAACGTCGGCCAGCGGTTTGGTCGGTTAGTTGCGGCTGCAAAAGAAAGAATACCTGTCGTATACTTTGGTCCGTACATGGCGTATAAGCATGGAGGAAATACTGCTGGCCCCCGATACATGAATCTGAGATTGTTCTATTCTCTAAAAAATGTTTCGGATTATTATAATACAGCGATCACAACCATTAATTGGCCAGTTGATCCCAATTGCGAGGTATTAAAAACACCAGAGAAGGATCTACAGTTAATAAAGTATCTTGAATTGTTTTTAGACTATTACAATGTTAACGGGAAGGATGGTTTGACTGAATATATTAAAGGGTCAGCTTTCCAAGTTGAGCAGTATCATGAACAGGATTTATTTGCACAAAAAAAGATTCAGAGTCCCGTGCAATATGATGTTCCACCTGAGTCGGTGGAGATTTTAGCTAAAGAGCAATTTGAGAAAACATACTGTCACGTGCCTATAGAGGCACAATACATAGAAATTTACCACATTGGCATGAAGTCTATTAGGTCAGACCCATACACAGGAATGGCTGCACTATATCACTATTTGTATGGAAGAGCCGATTTGATTCAAATTCTCCATTTTCCGAATATTAGATATGACGCATGGACACAGCTCAGAACAAACACTAAGACTTATAGAATGTACAAAGAATTCTGTGCAGGGATATTATTTGATGATCGCTTGGTTCTTCACGATGACTTGTAGTTAACAAAAGGTTGTTTAACTTGATTTTTTGGCAGTGTCATAATATCATTTGTTGGTATGGCATTGCCATTTTTTATAGAGGTAACCATGGATATTAATATAAAGGATCTTCGAGCCCGCTCTGGTCTTTCACAGAATAAATTTGCATTATTATTAGGTGTTTCCGTTGCGTCATTACGCAGATGGGAATCGGGCGATACATCTCCGTCTGCACTTGCATTAAAAAGAATAGAAGAGATCAACCGATTGTCAAATTCCGAATTGTTGGATATAAGCAGTCATGTTATTGTTCCTGAAGAAAAGTACTCTCCAAAAGAGTTCATTACAGCATTTACGTGGAGAGGAAAAGAACACAAGGCCCAATGGGAGCCTTTCGTAATTAACGGACCAAAAGATCAACGAGCTTTTTTCGAGAAGCTAATTGATTTACAGCAACGATCTAATGTTAACCTTTCGAAGGAAGACTATTTTAGACGATTATCTCTATTACAATCAGTTGAGGGAGTTGAGACATCACAATATCAGATGGAGAACCCAAAACAGAATGCAAAGAGTTGGTCCTCTGATTATGGTACACATGGCTTTCATAGATATGTTGGTAGATTTCCGTCACACCTTATTCGAGCATTGATAAACTATTACGGTGCTACTTCTAAAGACGTTGTTTTAGATCCGTTTTGTGGGAGTGGAACTACCTTGGTTGAGGCGAGAATGCTTGGGGTTAAGGCAACAGGAATTGAAATATCTCCTCTATCTGCAATGATTAGCAGAGTAAAGAGTCAGTTTCCACGTGAAGGACTGAAGATATCAGAAGTCATTTCACAGTTGTCTGATTTCTATTCTGAAAGATGGGATACTTTCGTGCACGGTAGATGTGTTACCAATATTTCTTACGATGAAATATTAAGTCGAGATGGCAATAGAATTGAGTCCTTTTCTAATGTTGAAAAATGGTTTACACAAGAGGCGCTTTTGGGCACATCCATTATTGTTGAGTATATATTGCAACAAGATGGATACGTGAGAGACTTTATTACGATTGCTCTGTCTTCAAAAATGAGGAGCATAGGAAATGTTGATGTTGACGTAGTTCGTGCTGAGTATCGCAAAGAACCACGAAAGGACGTTGACGTACTAAAGTTAGTTACAAGACAAATACAGAAAATGGCATCTTCAGTTAATACCAGTATTCACGCTTGTCAGAAGGAACTTCTCGCTGAGGAAACGATTAAAGTCATTAATGGAAGTGTACTCGATACTGATATTCCTAACGGATCCATTTCGTACATCATTACATCACCACCATATGGAGTAGAGTCGCTTAGTTATTTACGTACACACCTATTATCGTTTAGGGCACTAGAACCTGTACTGGGGATTGATCCTTATAATTTTGGAGAAGGGATCATAGGGTCGGAGTATTTAGATGATATTATGCCTGATATCAACTCCTTCGCCATAGCTAATGCAAGCCAAACATATCGAAAGTACTTTCATTACTTGCTTGAAAATGCAGAAACAGTAATGGACAAAAAAAGAGTAATGATGATGATGCGGTTCTTCGAAGACATGTATTTGGTAGTGAAAAGATTTTCCGTATGGCTAAAGAAAGATGGTAAAGTAGCTTTTATTATTGGAAACAAGAAGATCGGTGATTCTATAATCCCGACCGATATTATAATCAAAGAAATATTTGAGAATTTTTGTTTTGAACTTGAAGAATCAATAGCCCATAAGCTAAAGACAAATAATAGTAATTCTCAAGTTCCTTGGCAAGATAGGATAATTGAAAACGAGTTTATTATGCTTTTTAAGAGAGTGAACTAATGAAGATCAATGAAAGTTTTGTGCATGTGGCAATGCGTCAATTTCTGAAAAAGTGCGGCTGGCTTTTGATTGCAGGAGAGTATCCGAATGGATCTGATGATGAACTAAATGTATTAAGTATTTCTGATCCTTCTGTAGCAAGAGATAACAGTCCAGATCCGCGTAGGCATAGTTATGGAGAAATTATTCCAGATCTTATTGCTTACAAAGATGGTGTTGTGCTCATTATTGAGGCAAAACCGAATTATTCTGTTCAAGATAAGGAAAAATTATTCAATCTTCTTAATAATCAGCGTGAACGTTTAGTAGCAGCATTGTGGAAGTTTTCGAATGGAAAACAAAACTTCGAGCATATTGATTATAATCGAGTTGACTATGTTCCCGTTCTTGCATTTGGCAATCCATCATACAGAACTTCTTACTTTGATCCAGGTTACGGTCATATCTACGTCAAATCATTGAATGAAGCCAAACTGAAGTTTTTTGATCTACCCTATAATGGAGATGAAATATGACAAGGGAAGATATTATAAAAATAGTTAATTCGATTGACTGGGAGTTTGCCGAAGCAGATACACAATATTTAACGCACAATATTCATCGGTATTCAGGAAAATTTATCCCTCAAATTGCTGGAACTGCAATAGATTTACTTACTGCAAAAGGTGACCTGGTTTTAGATTCATATATGGGATCTGGAACAACTTTACTTGAATCATCACTAAGGGAAAGAAATTCAGTTGGAATAGACTTGAATCCTTTGGCTGTTCTTATTAGTAAGGTGAAGAATACCCGCGTCAACGAAGAAGATTTAGTTGAAATAAATTCTCTATTGATCCCATATGTAAATAGAATGTTATCCTGTGGGCAACTTTCATTTTGCAATTTATCGTTTGATGAAGAAAAATGCAAGCAAAAGTATCTAGATAATGTTTGGAGAGTTGAAGATCCATGGAACAAGAAATGGTATCAAGAAGATGTCCTTCTTCAACTTATTGATATCTATTCATGTATTGACGTGTTAGAAAATGAAAAAGCGAAAAATATAGCTTTGGTTGCATTCAGCGATATACTTAGGAAATCAAGTAACGCAAGTAGTCGATATCCGAACGTGATGTTTGATAAAAAAGCAAAGAAAAAGGCATTGCCTGCTAAGGCTTTTTTAGAATCGTTAGCTTACGTTATTGATGCCGTTGCTTTGCTTACTAAAGAATTAGAAGGTAAAGAATTTAGTACTAACATTCTTCAAGGAAATAACTTAGACCTTCCTTTTGAAAATGAAACATTCGATGCTATTGTTTCTCACCCACCATATATTGCAGCAATTCCATATGCAGAGTATGGCTCCCTCAGTTTAACGTGGTTTGGATACGATTGTAAAGAACTGGATTCCAAACTCACAGGCGGAAAGAGACATTCTACTAAGGTCGTATCGAGGTTTGAAGAAGACTATAGAAAATACTTTTTTGAGAGTTACCGCGTGTTAAAGCCCGACCATTATATGTTTTTGTTGGTTGGTAATCCCGTTGCACACGGAGAAAAAATTAACCTTTGTGATATGACTATTCAATATGCTGAGTCTGCTGGCTTCCGACATGTTGTGACTGCAATACGTCATGGAATGAATAGACGGGGCAATAAAATGGGGGATGAGTACCTTGTCTTTTTACAGAAATGATAAAGATATTGCGACGAGGATACGAAGTAAAGTATCTCTATATCAAAGAATATAATATACCGTTGCGAATTTAAAGCGCGTCATCAAGATCATCGAGGCCGATTCACGACACTTTATTGTTTAACGATTAGGTTAAGGTTTAATAGTAGCCTCTGAGTGATTACTCAAAGATGCAACATAATTAGGTTATTTTTTTAGAGCTTAGAACGCCCTAAATTTTAGGGCTTATTTAACTTTGTAATTGGCTGATTGTGCTCTGTTTTCTGCATTAATCCTTCTTATAGAACCAACACTCATATCCATCAGCTCTTAGCACCAATCCGGATATCCATTCCGGAGTTTTTCCCATCTGTTCACAAATCTTCTCTAACGATACCTCTTCGGAGCATTCAATGATGAGTTCGTCATGAATGTGGCCAACAATAAAGCATTGTTTCAGCGTCTGCATGGCATAGGCAAGGATATCCCTGCTGATTGCCTGAACAATGTTTTCTACGAACTTCGGTCCGTAGCTCTCAATTCTGCTCCATTTCTTGGTGGCATCTATGCCCATATAGGTAACACTTTCACCGCCGAACTGGTTCATGCCTATACGGGGTTTGACGTATGCCAGCTTTCTGCCGGAAGGTAGGGTGATGAACAGCATGCCGTTTTTTACCGTGAAGGTGATGTTTCCGACCTTTTCTGAAGTACACATCTGAATGGCTGTTTTAACTGCATTATCCACCTGCCACCAGAAATTCACAATATGGGGGTTTGAGTTTCTCCACATGTTTACCAGCGGTTGTAGTTCTTCTTCAGAAAGCCCCATATCCAGCGCTCCCATAGCCTTTAAAGCACCGACAGAGCCGCCGTAGCCGAGGGCAAGTTCCGCAATTTTCCCTTTTTGCCTGAGATGGCTGTTAACGCCGTGCTTTTCTACCGGAACGTGGAACATCTGACTGGCGCTGGCGCAGTAAATATCACCGCCATTGCGGAATACATCTGTTCGCCATTGTTCTCCAGCCAGGTGACTCAACACTCTTGCTTCAATGGCACTGAAGTCAGAAACGATAAACTTGTAACCGGGACGTGGGATGAAGGCTGTGCGGATTAACTCTGATAGAACATTTGGAACGGAATCATACAGCATATTAAGCATTTCATAGTCACCTGCTTTTACGAGCTCTCGAGCCTGCTCCAAATCTGACATATGGTTCTGAGGTAGATTCTGGAGTTGAATCAGTCTTCCTGCCCAGCGTCCGGAACGGTTCGCTCCGTAGAACTGAAACATTCCGTGGCAGCGGTCATCATCACACACAGCATTCTGCATTGCTCGGTACTTTTTAACGCTGCTTTTGGCAAGCTGCAGCCGGAGTTCAAGTACCTCCGCCATATCTGCCGGGACGGACTTAAGCAGGGCGGCAACATCTTTTTTACCAAGAGTTTCAGTTTCCAGACCGTTGTCTGCCAGGTAACCTTTAAGCTGCATGACTGAGTTCGGGTTATCGAGTCCGGTGAGTTTCTGCATTCTTGCCATAAGGTCTTTTTTGGTCTGTTCATCAATGCTGATAGCCTGTTCTACGAGCTGTCTGTCAATCATGATGCCGCGGTCGTTTATTTCCTGATCGAGATGATACTCATCCCAGACGAAGTTCGGTACCTGGTAGTTTGTCAGTCTTCGCTGGATCTGCATTTCAACCTCAACGTCACGGCGGTTGTACTTCTTGAACAGTTCCCATTTCTCCGGTGCGTGTTCCGGCAGATTCCATTTACGACCGGCTGTTCTGCTCGGCATACAGAAGTAACGGATGAGATCCTTGCCTTCCTTAAGTTTCTGCTCCTCAAAGCCAAGCACGGCACCAACCTTATCAAGAGAAAGTGGGAGACCGTTATATGCCGCCCACACCAGAGTGCATTTCCATGCGGACGGATCTAAATACTTTTGAACCGGATCTCCGTCTATGCTGTATGTGGAGAAGTACTGAGGATAATTCCGTCTCAGCCATACTGACAGACAGACTCTCTCGAAGGAAACGTTATAGGCCCATTTGGTAACGGAATCATCTGACAGAGCTTTGATGATTTCCTCCGGTACTTTGTCTCCGCTGGCAAGATCATATACAGTAACGGGACCGCCATTAACCGAAACCCCGAAAAGCAGAATGTCGAAATCCGGTGATTCGGCATACTTGTAAACTCCGGCCTTTGTAATGTCTATGCTGCTTCGTGTTTCTAGATCCAGCGACATGAACTCTATTTTCATAATTTCAATCCTCATTAAAAAAGGGCGGCAGATAAACCGTCGCCCTTGATACAGTTATTTACGGAGTAAACGTTTGTTTATCAAATATTTCACCAGTTCAACCAGATTGCCAGCAATGATGCCGAGTACAGTTCCGATAACAAATCCGAAGGCAAATTTCATGAACCAGATTTCATCAGGTGTTAGTCCACATTCCATCTGTCTGTGCCTCCATAACGTTTAGATCTGAACTTCCTAACAGCCATCGTGATGAGATGGGCAATACTGGCTCCAAGAAAGGCAAAAGAAAAGAACAGTGCGTACATCAATGCAAGTTGCAGAAAATCAATATCCATATTTACACCTCATTTTCATAAAGGCGGCAGGCATGCCCACCGCCAGGATTATCAGAAATTACCGGATTAACCTAAGAAATCCTCATCGTCTTCATCATCAAGATCTGCGAAGTCATCCTCGGCACGGCTGTGGCCGCCAAGAGGTGTACCGTCAGCAAGTTTCTGCAGATTGTTGAGACCGCAGGCGATACCCTTGTTGCCGTTGGAGTTGTAGGCGTAAAAGTTGATGGATGCTCTGCCGACGATACCGGAGTAAAGCTCGGAGGTATCGATGATGTCCTGTCGATCTGCGTCAACCACACCAGGCTTGGTGGTGCTGTTGGCGTTCACGAAGTAGGAGTTGG